>FWWL01004986.1_pt1 | contig 21448 bp, 15 predicted proteins | sample 2228331 | NCBI WGS metagenome assembly FWWL01 (sample SAMEA103939775, study PRJEB20133) | metagenome | reverse complement strand
TTTATAAATTTCAAATAATTTAAAAGTATTCATTTTATTTATGAAGATATCCCCATTATAATGGGAATTGTAAGGATAGTTCAAGTTTGGAAAGGGGTACAAGCGCATGCCAGTTACAGCGATTGTTGGAGCGAATTGGGGAGACGAAGGAAAAGGGAAGATGACGGATGTGTTAGCCGGAGGAGCACAGGTTGTAGTCCGGTACCAAGGCGGCAGTAATGCTGGACACACAATCATTAATGAGTTCGGTAAATTTGCATTGCATTTATTACCTTCCGGGGTGTTTGCTCCTGGAGTTATTAATGTGATCGGTCCTGGAGTAGCTTTTCATCCTGGTGATTTCCTGAAGGAGCTTGGGGGTCTGTTAGATAAAGGAGTACCTGCTCCGGAGATTCGCATTTCTGATCGTGCTCAGCTCGTGCTGCCTTATCATAGATTGTTCGACGCGTTGGAAGAAGAACGGCTGGGTGCCCGTCAGTTCGGTTCTACCAAGACAGGTATTGCACCGTTCTATTCTGACAAATATTTGAAGATCGGCGTACAGATCGCCGATCTGTACAACGAGCCTCGCTTGCGCGAGCGGCTTACAGCCGCCCTTGAAGCGAAGAACGTACTGCTGCAGCACCTGTATGGCAAGCCCCCGCTCACCGCGGAGGAGCTGATCGGGCAGCTGCAGCAAGAAGGCGAGCGTATCGCACCGTATGTGTGCGACACGGGCAAGCTGATGCGCGACGCGCTGAACCGCGGCGAGCTGATCCTCGCCGAAGGACAGCTTGGCGCGCTGCGCGATCCCGATCACGGGATATACCCGTTCTCGACATCTTCATCGACGCTCGCTGGCTTCGCCACCGTGGGCGCCGGCTTGCCGCCTGCGGCGATCACGCGCATCGTCGCAGTGACGAAGGCCTATTCCAGCTGTGTAGGCGCTGGGCCCTTCGTCACCGAGATCGACGGCGCTGCCGCCGATGAACTGCGCCGCCGCGGCGGCGACGCCGGCGAATTCGGCGCCACGACCGGCAGGCCGCGGCGGATGGGCTGGTTCGACGCGGTGGCGACCCGCTACGGCTGTCAAGTGCAGGGCGCTACTGAGGTAGCGCTGACCAACCTGGACGTCCTCGGGTACTTGGACGACATCCCGGTCTGCACCGCCTACGAGTTGGACGGCGTCCAGACCGACGACTTCCCAGTCTCCGCTCGCCTGGATGATGCGAAGCCTGTCCTGAGCTCGCTGCCAGGCTGGAAGACCGATATCTCGGCGATCCGAGAATTCGACCAGCTGCCGCAAGCCGCACAGCAATATGTGCTCGAGCTGGAGAGAATGATCGGTGTGAGAATTAGCTGGGTATCAGTCGGCCCACGCAGGGATCAGCTAATAATCCGATAGGGTGTTTCTCATGATTGTAGTCTAATCCGATAAATTACTATTAATCTAATTGTAAAGTGCAGTTGAATTCCTCCAATCAAGCCGAAAAAGCCTGATTCAAGGATATTCAACTGCATTTTTGCAATTGAACACCTCCAAATCAGGCTAGAGAAACCACTTATTTATACTGTATTTTTACAATTTGACGGCATCCATCGCATCTGATGCACCAACCAGAGGGGTTACAACATCAATAATAGCGCCGCCCAAGCACACTTCGCCATCATAGAACACAACCGCTTGTCCTGGCGTGACTGCCTTCTGAGGCTGATCGAATGTAACCTCGCAGGTCGTCTCCCCTGTGAAACGAACGCTTACGCCTTGATCCGGTTGACGATACCGAAATTTGGCTGTACAGCGGAACGGGGACTCCGGGCGCACTGGACTAATCCAGTTAAGATCCGTGGCTGACAGCCCGACCGAATACAGGCTAGGATGTTTTTCGCCTTGCACTACGTACAAAATATTGCGCTCCAGATCCTTCCCCGCAACGAACCATGGCTCGCCATTGCCGTCAGCACCTCCGCCGATGCCAAGTCCTTGACGCTGTCCGAGCGTGTAATACATCAGACCGTCGTGCCGGCCCTTCACAACGCCGTCTAACGTCTGCATCTCGCCGGATTTGGCAGGCAAATAGCTGCTAAGGAATTCCTTGAAGTTGCGTTCCCCAATAAAACAAACACCCGTGCTATCTTTTTTCTTCGCAGTGGACAGCCCTGCTTCAAGAGCGATTCGTCGAACCTCAGGCTTAGGCAGGTGGCCGATCGGGAACATCGCCTTGGATAATTGCTGCTGGTTCAACGCATTCAGGAAATACGACTGATCTTTACCTGTATCGACACCGCGCAGCAACCGATACTCGCCGTCCACCAACTCAACCTTAGCATAGTGACCTGTAGCGATGTAATCAGCGCCGAGTGCCAGCGCCTTTTGCAGAAACTCGCCGAATTTGATCTCGCGGTTGCACATCACATCAGGATTAGGAGTACGACCCTTCTTATATTCATCAAGGAAATAGCTGAACACCTTATCCATATATTCTTTTTCGAAATTGACGGTATAGAATGGGATCCCGATTTGACTGCATACGCGTCTTACATCTTCGGCATCTTCCTCGGCCGTACAATGACCGAACTCATCGGTATCATCCCAATTCTTCATGAATATCCCGATTACTTCATAACCTTGCTGCTTAAGCAGAAGAGCTGTGACCGAGGAATCCACTCCTCCTGACATTCCTACGACTACTCTGGTTTGTGACGGATCTATATGGTTCATTCTGAATGGCGCCTCTTTCCTAATTTAGTGCGGATTAAATATAGTTTGCACTATTCCGTTTTGCTTTTTTATTTTATCATAAATTAGAGCCATTCGCTCCTCTGCCTGGTTTTCTAAAAGGAATGCTCTTATGCAGAACTCAATTGCGGTATAATTAGCTTAAGGTTCATAACAATGTCGGAATGGGTGAATGAATATAATGAATTGGCTTCGAACTTATATGAACCGAAAATACTGGTTCAAGATGCTGATCTCCATTGGCATGCTCTCGATTGTTGTGGTCATCCTCTCATCAGCCGTTCTATTCTATAAATCACAAAACACCCTGCTTGATATTCAGCACGAGTCTAATCGCAAAATGCTCGATCAAGTTACTTACAACATTGATTTCACAGACCGGATGCTGAACAATCTGATCACCACGACATTTATAGATATGAGAACGAGTTATTTGCTTGACACGGTCGATCCTGAAGAATATAAGCTGTATCCCAGCATCATGTCGTTCGGTAAAATCATTGATTCCATTGCTATGTTAGATTCGATCATGGTTTATAACTCCCGGAGCGGATGCTTCTATTATTATTCCGAGACCAAGGTGTTGAATTGCAAAGAAGATGGAATGAACGGGTTAATGGAGAATTATGTAAAGAACACCGTGACCGTTCCAAGACTTCAGCTGATCCCGATCTATTATAGTGAGACGGATCGAAGAATCAGTCATTTTTCCTATTTTATGTACAGCAACTTATCCGGCTCTTTATTCGGCTCTAACAGCAGCGCGCTTATTTTCAACATCAAGCCTGAATGGTTATTCAGCAATATATCGGAGATTAATCAGCTTACTGATTTCAGGGATAGTGAGCTGCTTATCGTGGATAGCAAGGGCAGCGTTGTGAATGATCTGGCAGACAATGGCGCGTGGAACGAATTATGGACACGAATCGAGCGGGAACGGCAATCCAGCGGTGGAGCTCCCTATTCATTCATCGATAAAAGCCAAGGCACGCCTCAACTGATCACCTATGTGTCTTCCGGGAATACCGATTGGACAATAGTCAGCGTGCAGCCATATGATGCCGTAGTGCGGCTCATTGGAGAATTGAAGACGTTTACAATTATGGTCGTAGCGATTGTTCTGCTTCTGACTGCCATTAGCTCAGTAGTGCTTGCTTCACGTCTGTACAATCCCATATCAGGTGTGCTCAAGCAAATTCGCAAAAGCTTTTCTCAGGATGAAGCACCTGCAGCAGGCAAACGCGACGAATTCGGAATTATCTCAACCGTACTGGAAGAGACAATGAGTGAGATGCAGGCACTAAGACAAGAGCAGGATTCGCAGAGTGGAATATTGAGGGGTTATTATGTAAGGCAGCTATTATTGGACAGCCCGCATGTCACGTCTATCGATGCTCTCACCCACATGCAAATTCCTCTAAAGGACAACACTCTTTTTGCAGTTTGTCTCTTTTTGCTGGATGAGTACGATAGCTTGGGTGGCAAGTACAGCGCAGAAGAACGGCAGCAAGTGATGTCTTCTTTTGGCAGCAAAGTAGAAGAGATCGTCAGCGCATCGTTCCCGGCCGATTGTATCGATGTTGGGAGCGGCCAGTTAGCCGTGCTTCTGCATAGTGAGCTTCCAGCCAACGAGCTGATGGAGCAGATCTGCAGCTTGGCTGCGGTTGTTCAGGAGGCCGTTACCCGGGAGTACGATTTATCCGTGACGGTTGTGTGCAGCGATCCGGTGGATGATCATGCGTGTATATCCAGTCAGTATATGAAGGCCAAGGAATACGCCAAATACAAATTCGTCTATGGTAAAAGGGCCATTATTGTTCCAGAGAGGGTGCGTGCTAACGAGGAGTATGAATGGCAAGGGTTCCCGCCTGAGCTGGAGAAAAGGTGGCTGGCCGCAATCCGCACCTCCGATTCTGAGGAAGGACCCCGATATTTGGACGAGCTGTTTGCAACCATCGGAAGATGCAATTATGATCAGATCATTCATTCTTTGCTGTCTCTGGTTGCCGCTGCCACTCATGCTCTTCCTGTGATAGCTAATTCATCCGGTGCGATCGATTTGCGTTCGGTGTATCGGCTTATTTTTGAGAAAGAAACTTTGGCGGACGTGTACGAGCTGTTTGTGTCCCTGTTCCACTTAAGGCAGCAGGAAGAACATCGTCACATGTCGGAGAATACGAAGCGCCAACTATTGGTCAGTACAATCAAGGAAATTGTGGATGCCAAATACACCGATGCCGATTTGTGCCTGCAGAGTATAGCAGATATGGTGAATTTATCTTCGTCTTATGTCGGCAAGCAGTTTCGTGATCAAGAAGACCTGTCCGTGGCCAAGTATATAACGGCCGTTCGGATGAAACGTGCAGCCATGCTGCTGCAGGAAACAGATGACAGCGTCAATGCTGTAATGGAGAAGGTGGGATTCCTGAATCAGAGTTATTTCTTCAAGCTGTTCAAGCAGCACTTCAATGTGACTCCGAACGAATTCAAGAGCGCCCACTACAGGTTGAACGGTTGATGAAGCTTGTAACCCGCGATTGCGGTTTGCAAGCTTTTTTTGCAGCTGTGTATTACAGTCCGTTATTACTGACGGTTCCTCCCGAAATCCATTATTACAGTCCGTTTTTACAGTCGCATTTTCGCATTTTTTGCAGTCCACAATTCCTATTTGCAGTAGGCAATGCCCATCGGATAGGGCTAATATGAAAGCGTGTTCAAACACACGGCCTGCTCGCGAGCGGCTTACAATCTAGGCTTACAAATTAAAGGGAGGTTGAATTTTTACAATGTCAAGCAAATCAAAACTACTTATCACTACTGTAATGACAGGGGCTCTGCTGATCGGTGGCTGTACAAAGGCTGATGATCCAGTCCAGCCTCAGAACACGGACGGACCGAGTAAGACACCGCCTATGGAGCTTTCATGGTTCATTGATGGAGACGCAGGCAGTTTGCTGCCTGAGAAAGCGGATGAGGATTTCGTCAAAAAAGCAATCGAGGAGAAATTCAATGTAAAGCTTAAAGTACAGAGCTACCCGGCTGGAGCAGACTACGACAACAAGCTGACAGTTGCATTAGCCAGCGGCAATAGTCCGGATATGTTCATTACAAGCGGGACTCTCTCTCAAAAATTGATTCAGGATGGTCTGATTGCCAAGATGGCCCCGTTCGTCTCGAAACAAACGATGCCGAACTATTACAAGTACTGGAATACAAACGAATTGGAAATGAAGTCCTACCAGGTAGAAGGAGATTTTTATCGGGCTCCGCTGCCATACAAGAAAAATTTGCAGCTGGCTTATTACATTCGCAAAGACTGGTTGGATAAATTCTCACTGTCCGTTCCGAATACCTACGATCAGATGCTGGCAGCGATGCGCAAGTTCACGAATGATGATCCGGATGGCAACGGTAAGAAGGATACGTACGGCTTCACAACCAACGGCAACGGCAAGTCGCTGGCGCTCGCTTTTCCGCAGTGGAGACAGAATGGTCTGTACGCCGGATATTATGTGGAGAATGATCAGTTCTTTGATTCCCAAACTGATCCGCGTGTAGCGAAAGTAGTGGACGATACGCTCAAAATGATAGAGGAAGGCCTTGTTGATCCGGACTGGTTCCTGAACAAGGCGGAGCAGGTTACGGACAAGGCGGTACAAGGCAAAGCGGGTATTGTGTACAGCGCTGATGTCAATTTCGCATTGGACAGCAGTCCGAACAGTGTGCAGAACAAAACAAAAGCCTTGAACCAGAAGGCGGATTGGGTCGCTTTCAACCCGTATCCGGATAAACCGTTCTGGACACAAAATGAAGCAGGCTACCCGTTCCTGTTCAGCAAGAAAACAGCCGATCAACAGCCGGATAAAATCCGCAAAACCGTAGAAATTCTCGATTGGCTGGCTGGTGAGGAAGGGTTCCTGTTAACTCGTTATGGCGTCGCTGATAAACATTACACCAAACAAGGCTCAGCGATTACATTGAACAAGGAAACTTATCTAAAGGATGTTGTACAAAAGGGTAATTTTCTCTCCATCTATGATTTCTTTTCTCCGCCTTCGCCGGAAACGTTTAATTTGGTTATCAAAGACCCGGATCAGACTCCGCGCGATGAGAAAATACTAGCTTTTATCGCAACTGGCTATAAATACGTAGCTAGTGTAGGGGCGAGCACAACTCCGCCTGCTGGAGTAAATCTGGGTGAGATGCGTAACAAAATGTCAGAGTATCACGCCAAAATGCTGTTCGAGGATAAATCGAGCGCTAACTGGCCGAAATACCGCGAAGAAATCATGATCAAATATCGGGCAAAGGATATATTCGAAGCATACGCAAGTCAGATCAGTGAAGCGCGCGGTAAAAAAATTACGTTCAACGCCGGTAATTAATCGGCTTGCCGGAATCAGGGCATCTGCACTTAGGAAGTCTCGCAGATCGCTCTGGTTGCGGTAACAGAAGGAGCAGGTTTAAATGGCAATTCAAACAACAAACAACTTGAATGTACCCGCCCGTAAGAGCACCAGCCGAAAGTCGATGCTTTGGAGAGGCATTTTACGCAGCCGCTGGTTTTATGGCATGATGCTGCCTGGGCTGCTCTATTACCTCATCTTCTGTTATTTACCGATGTTTGGGCTGTTGATTGCTTTCAAAGAATACAATCTGTTCAAAGGAATCTGGGCCAGTCCCTGGGTTGGACTGGATCATTTCCGCACCATATTTCAGTCACCGGATTTTCCTGTTATTTTTCGAAATACGCTGCAGATCAGCTTGTACAGAATCGTATTCAATATGCTTCCTGACGTTACGCTGGCACTGATCTTCAATGAAGTTCGTGTCGTGTGGTTCAAGAGGCTCGTTCAGACAATAACTTACGGACCACATTTTTTGTCCTGGGTAATTGTGTATGGTCTTGTATTCGCATTCTTTGCACCTGGTTCTGGCTTCGTTACGATCTTCGTGCGGGACACATGGGGGACAAGTCTGAATATATTGACCGATTCAAGCTTGTTCAGGCCTATGATCCTGCTTAGTGATTTGTGGAAAAACACCGGATTTGGAGCGATCATCTATTTGGCTGCGCTGGCCAGTATTAATACAGAGCTGTACGAAGCAGCAGAAGCGGACGGGGCGGGAAGATGGAGGAAGATGTGGCATATTTCACTGCCTGGGATTCGTTCGGTATTCCTGCTGCTATTGATCCTTCGATTGGGTCATATTCTGGATGCCGGCTTCGAGCAGATCTATATTTTCCTGAATTCTCGTGTGTATCAGGTTGGCGATATTATTGATACTTGGGTATTTCGCCGCGGTCTTGAGCAGCTCGATTACAGTGTTGCGGCCGCAACTGGTTTTTTCAAATCCATTATAGGACTTGTGCTTGTATTAGGAGCGAACAAATTGGCCAAAAAGCTCGGGGGTGACGGGATATGGTAGTGAATACGCAGATCAAGTCCAAATCGGATCGTTTAGTCGATTTTATACTTTATGCATTTCTCTCCTTATTCGCATTAAGCACCCTGTTTCCTTTGTATTATGTTGTTATCATGTCGATCACACCTTATACGGAGGTCATGCGTAATGGTGGTTTCGTTATTTTTCCCAAGGACATCACATTCGCGGCTTACAAGGAAATATTCTCGAGCGGGCGCATTCCCCGTGCCTTGAACATTACGATAACGGTAACGCTTGTAGGAACCTTCCTCAATCTGTTAGTAACCTCGTTACTGGCTTATGGATTATCCAAAAAAACAGTTCCGGGCCGCAACGGTATTCTTCTTGCTATTGTCTTCACGATGCTGTTCAGCGGGGGAATGATTCCGACTTATTTGGTTGTGCGCTCGGTAGGGCTGCTGGATTCCATATGGGCGCTTATTTTACCGGGTTTAGTGTCCACGTTTAATATGCTCATCATGAAAACGTATTTCGAAGGTTTGCCTCATGAGATTGAGGAGGCGGCCAAAGTAGACGGCTGCGGGGATCTGCGAACCTTGTTCCGTATTGTGCTTCCGCTTTCTGCACCGATCTTTGCAACAATGGGATTGTTTTATGGAGTGGCTCATTGGAACGCCTATTTTGCCGGGATTATGTACTTGAATGACAAGAGCCTGTATCCCCTTCAAGTTGTGCTGCAGAATATGATCCGTTCTCCTGATGTCAGTCAGGAGCTGGAAATTCGCAATCCTATGCTGATTGCCCAGCTTCCACCGGAGACCATTAAGATGGCCACCGTTGTGGTAGCAATCGTACCGATTCTTCTGGTTTATCCGTTTCTGCAAAAGTATTTCATGAAAGGCATGCTGATTGGTGCGATTAAAGGATAAATGCTGAGGAGGGATCTTTAGTGATCAGAAGAATGATAGCATTGCTGCTCGCTTTTAGTTTGGTGCTGGGCTATATGCCTGTGCGTACCACACAAGCAGAAGAAGTGATGAATCTCGTTGGCAATCCTGGTTTTGAAAGTGGTAGCACGGTTCCCGATGTATGGTCCCGCGGGGCAACAGGAACATGGGTATGGGATAATACAGTTAGTCATAGCGGTACTAAGTCTGCCAAACTGGTCACTGCAAACAGCACACAGATCGCTTTTTTCAATCAGCAATATATCCCTGTTCAGGCATCGCAATTATATGAATTCAGCAGCTATTATAAGCCGCAGAGCGTAACGGGACGGGCCTTCATTTTGCTCGCTTGGTACTCTGCTCCGAATGGAGCAGGGTTCATCTCGCAGAAGCTGCTCGATGTGGATCTTTCTGTACCGAACTGGTCCAAGGAGGTCATGAGGGAGTATGCTCCGGCAAATGCCCAATATGCTCATGTAGGAGTACATCTGAGAGGTGGAACAGGCACAATCTGGTATGATGATGTCTCGTTGGAAAAAGTGATTATTGAAACGCAAGTCGGCAATCCTGGGTTTGAGAATGGAGGCACGGCTCCAGATGTATGGTCTCGAGGAGCTGCCGGTACGTGGGTTTGGGACAATACGGTCAGTCATAGCGGCTCCAAGTCTGCCAAACTGATCACTGCAGACAGCACACAGCTCGCTTTTTTCAATCAGCAATACATTCCTGTTCAGGCGTCCCAACTATACGATTTCAGCAGCTACTACAAGCCGCAGAATGTTACGGGACGTGCCTTCATGCTGCTGGCCTGGTACTCGGCCCCGAACGCGGCAGGGTTCATTTCGCAGAAGGTGCTCGATGTGGATCTCTCCGCATCGAATTGGTCCAAGGCAGTTATGCGGGAGCTAGCTCCTGTTAATGCCCAATATGCCCATGTAGGATTGCATCTGAGAGGAGGAGCAGGAACGATCTGGTATGATGATGTGTCTCTGGACAAGGTAATTCTTAATTCCGCAATAGCACTATCTACTACTACTTACGATAAAAATGAACTTCATGCACAGGATCTATCAATAGGATGGACGTCTAACGGAAACACGCTTGGAGAGGTCACTATCGGCAGCATCACGCTGCAGCGCAACTCGGATTATGAGGTGACAAACGATCGGATCGTGTTGAAATCATCCTTCTTGTCAGAGCTTCCAATAGGGAATTCAGCGGTCACATTCTCGTTCAATGAAGGTGCGGACAGTGTGTTGAATCTTGCTGTCATCGACTCGACTGGTGTAAGCGTACCAGCGCTTCAATACTATAAAAATGTCCCAACGCCTCAATCTGCTAGCGTTACACTATCCACTTATAGAGGGCCTTTAGCAGAATTAAGGCTGAATGGATCGCAGTTGACACAGGGCGAGGCCTATACAATTACTGGCGATACCATATTATTCAACGAAACCTTTTTAAACGCTTTGCCAACCCAGACCTATATAGTTGAGTTTGAATTTGCAGACACATCAACCTCATCGATTACCCTCACGATTCTGGAAATAGTGAGTGATAAAACCCGAAGCACCATCTACACTCCAAGCAAGGTGCAGGCAGCAAGGGATAACATTGCAACCTATGAGTGGGCTGAGGAAACACGTGATGCTGCAGTCGTAAAGGCGGAAGCATATTTTCAATCAGCAGGATACTTGGCTGAAGGGTATGATTTTTTCTGGAAGACGGTGCCACCGCAAACATTGCCGCGCAGCTATGCAGTCAATGAGCGAATGGGGAGTCCCGTTACAGGGAGAGATATTGATCAGTACGGTGCTTATCCCTATCGCGGCGATCCGATTCAGGAGCCGTGGAAGATAGTAGATCCGAGCAGCGGCTACAAGTTTCCAACCAATGACTTTGGTGCCTATTACAATAGCGGATTAGATGATTCCGGGATTTTCCGTCCCGCTCAGGCTGATCGCAGTCTTCTAGTGAATACACTATACCCTGAAAAAGGCCCGAATTGGGGCGTGGACGATGGGTTTGGCTGGATCGATGACAACGGAAATCGATATACCTTTATTGCGTATTACGTTCATCGGTTTGTATGGTTTGGAGAGAAGAATGCTTTCATCATGGATGGTTTGCGTTCGATGAAAGAGGCTTACTTGTACACGGGGGACCCCAAATATGCAAGAGCTGGACTAGTAATGCTTGATCGCATAGCGGATATATATCCGGGTCTAGATACTTCCATATACAAGGTCGATTATCTTCACAATGGAGCAGAAGGCAAGGGTAAAGCTGTGGGAGCTATTTGGGAAACTTTCCTGATCAAAGAAATGCTTAGTGCGTATGATGCTTTCTTTCCAGCCAAGGATGATCTTCAGTTGATTACTTTCCTGCAGTCCAAATCGGCTGAGCACTCTTTGCACAACCCGAAGAATAGCGGGGCTGCGATTGCCAGCAACATTGAAGACGGCATTGTTCGTCAAGTCTATCCGGCTGTAAAGACGGGTAATATTCTTGGGAATACGGGCATGCATCAAAGTGCATTAGCGATGGCCGCCGTAGTCTATGATACACTTCCAGATACAAAGGAATGGCTGGACTTTACTTTTCAAGCGGGCAGTGCGCTGTACAATCCCGCCCGTGTAACAGGAGGCAATATTATTCCTTCGCTAGTAAATCGGATAGATCGAGATGGACAGGCAGATGAGGCTTCACCTGAATATAATTCGTATTGGCTTGATCAATTCCGCAGCACTGCGGACATTCTTCAGGGATATGACTTGTATGAAGGAGCTGATTTGTATGACAACGTGAAATTCAAAACGATGTTTTCCAGTGTTATCCCAATGGTCATGAGTGAGGCTTACATACCGTCTATCGGCGATTCAGGTAGGACGGGCAGGCCGGATGTTTGGTTGAAGCTCGATCATTTCATTAAAGCATTCGAAACTTATGGGGATCCTGAGTTCGCGCAGGTAGCGTACTTTCTGAATGGGAACAGCTCAGCAGGCATTCATCGGGATATATTCTCATCTAATCCGGAGAGTATTGCTGCAGACATTGAAGCTGTGATCGCAACCCATGGCGTCTGGGGGCATACAAGCGCGAATATGACAGGTTATGGTCTTACTGCTCTGCGAGATGGCAACGGAACGGATCGCAATATGCGTGATTTGTGGATGTATTATGGAAGGACCATTTGGCATGGCCATAGGGATACTTTGAATATTGGCTTGCACGCATTCGGGCTGGATTTGTCTCCGGATCTGGGATATCCGGAGTTTACGGATAGTCGTGATATGCATCGTTTCCAATGGGTCAGGAATACGATTAGCCATAATACGGTAGTAGTGGACAAATCTCAGCAGCAATCTCAATGGGTCTCTACTCCGCTTCATTATGACAATTCCGAAAGGGTGAAGCTGATCGATGTAGAGGCACCGGATGTGTATGCACAGACTGAGCAGTACAGGCGCACGACAGCTATGATTCAAGTGGACGATACTAACTCATACAGCATTGACTTCTTCCGAGTTAAGGGCGGCAATGACCATCACTTCAGCTTTCATGGTCCCGAAGGATCGGAAACTACGCAAGGACTCAATCTTGTTGCACAGCCCACGGGAACTTATGCCGGGCCGAATGTAGCCTATGGCCAGCGGGTCGACAGTGTGGAAGGAACAGGTTATATGGGAAGCGGGTTTCATTACCTGAAGGAAGTAGAGAGAGACAGCTCCCCTGCAGATCAATTCAGCGTGGATTGGAATGTGTCGGATACTTGGAACGTGTACGGGCAGGGCATGGGTGCTTCTACCGATGTTCATATGCGGTTAACGATGCTGGGAGAGTATGACGAGATCGCATTGGCCGATGGCATACCGCCACAGAACAAGCCAGGCAATCCGGAAAGCCTGCGTTACGTGATAGCACATCGGAGCGGGAGCAATCTTGATTCATTGTTCACTTCCATCCTCGAGCCTTATAAGAATACTCGTTACATTCAGTCTATTTCTCCGGCACAATTGAAGGTTAACGGCAATGCTGTCAGCGGCACTGAGGCAGCGGCTGTCAAGGTACAGTTGACGAATGGTCGTATTGATTATATCGTGAATGCTTTGAATCCGGAGATAGAATACACCATTGATGATCATCTAACTTTTAAAGGCTTCTTCGGAGTTGTCTCGGAGCAGGCTGGAGAGCCGGAATTTGCCTACATGCATGGCGGGACACTGCTTCAAGCGGATGATGAAATTTTGCTCGAAAAGGGTCAAGGTTATTTGGTAGGTGAAGTGGTCGATTTCACCAGATCACTGTCCTTCGAGAATGAAATCGAAGTAGAAGTGACCGGGAATACAGGTGCACAAAAGCTTCTGCCGGGAGCCTTCATCTTTATTCAGAATGATGGAGCGCGGAATGCTGTCTATGAACTTAAACAGGTTCAGACCGTTACTGGCAACACATATGCTATATCAATTGGAGACAAGACACTCATCCGACAATACAACAATGATGCAGATCCGTCTGCTGGCTTCATCTACGATGTGGCCGAGGGTGATTCCTTCAGGGTTCCCTTAACGGCGACGTGGGTTTCAGCAAATGTCCTCCTGAACCAATTGAAGGAGTTAGTCTTAAGTGAAACTTCGTTAGGGCACATATCAAGCATTTTTTCAAATCAGCTCATTCATAGATTGTTCGTAATCAACATTCTGAGCATGCATGGGAATACGCAGAGGGCAATTGCTTTCACAGAAGATTTCATCACCAACATCAAAGATCCGTCTGTGCTTTTACAGGGACTCATTACCCTTTCAGTCGCAGATCAGTTGGGACTGATCGCCGAAGAGCTATTACAGAAGTGGAGTACTTGAGAATATACAGGAGGTAAACGGACATGAGTTTGGATAGACTGCAATACTTCGACTGCAATGCGAACGTGGGGAAAATCGCCTATAAGCATCCTTTGCAAATGTGGCGTACGGAGGATTTGACTGAGGAACTAGACCGCTGCGGAATAGCAGGAGCGCTTGTATATCATGGAATGGCCAAATCACACTCTCCGGCTTATGGAAACAGATTGCTGGCTGAGGAGCTTGCCAAGAGCTCAAGACTGTTCGGCTGCTGGGTTGGACTGCCTGATCATTTGGGAGACTTTGAGTCGCCTGAGAAGCTGATAGCGGGTATGAGGGAGAACGGAATACGAGCGTTGAAGATTTTCCCCAACAGTCACCAATTCGATCCTGATAAGCGGACAACAGGGAGGTTGTTCGATGCGCTAGCCGGAGAACGTATCCCTCTTTTAATCGATGGCGCTGAAGCTACTCTTGGCCAGGTTTCAGGCATTTTACGGGATCACCCAGAACTAACGGTGCTGCTGCAAGGGTTTAGTTGGAGTCAGGAGCGGCGATTGTTCCCGATTATGGATGAGTTCGAGAAGCTATGTATCGAATTCTCGGCGCTTCAGAGCAATGCTATTATTGAAACGGCTTTTGACAGATACGGCGCGTCACGTCTGTTCTTCGGCAGCGGGATGCCGCGCAAAAGTCCGGGAGCAGCCAGGGCATTAATCGATTATGCTCAAATTCCATATGAGGCGAAACAGCAAATAGCGGGAGGCAATCTAGCTGCGCTGCTCGGAGTAAACCCGCCTATAGCGCGTGTTCCCGACCAAGACGAGGTTACGGCACAAGCATCACTCGGATTACCAATTGAGATCCCGGTCTATGATTCTCATACTCATCTGATTGAGGATGGGGGAGGAACGGGAAGCGGTTATCCTATGCTTCGCGGTGATATAGATCATATGGTTAGCCTGTATCGGCAGTTAGGGATCAGGAGAATGTCGATCGCTCCTTGGGCTGGAATCAACGGCGGCGATTCGGAAGCGGGTAACGAGATAGCGGTTAAAGCGATCGTCAAGTACCCGGAAGAAGTGGAAGGATATGCAGTTATTGATCCGAACTATGTGTCTGATGTCGAGTCGGAGGCGCGGAAATGGCATTTGGAAAAGAAGTTCAAAGGGATGAAGCCCTATTATTATTTATCTCATATTCCTTATACCGATCCGATTTATGAGCCTTGGTGGAAATTAGGTAATGAGCTATGCCTGTATGCGCTTGTCGATCCGGCAGGGCAGAGCGACAGTGTGTATATATCGCAAATTGAAGAGTTGGCAAGATGTTATCCGAATGTGGCGATATTCATGGATCATGGAGCAAGAAGCTTCGAAATTGCCGTATTGTATGCCAAGACTGCAAAGGCCTACCCGAATGTGTATCTCCAACTCACTTACACAACGGTAACATTAGGAGCAATCGAGTATTTGGTTCGTGAGGCAGGGGCGGACAAGGTGCTGTTCGGTACCGACTCCCCCATGAGAGATCCGCGTCCTCAGGTAGGCTGGCTAGCTTACGCGAACTTGTCATTAGAGGAGAAAACGGAGGTTTTCGGCGGAAATATGAAGCGAATATGGCAACGCTGCCTGGTTTAAAAAGCTTAATAACTAGCCCTTCACTCTATAGTAATATAGACGGAGGGGCTATTCCCCGTTATCAGATAGGAATTTTGAAAAACTTTTCATGATATTGTCAAGGATATGGATACCACAAAGAAAAGAACTATGTTAACATAGAAATTATTATACTTGTAATCTTCTACAAATGGCTTCATTTGGTCATAATAGGAATAAAGCCTTCCCAATCGTTACGTCTCACTGTCAAATATAGCAAAATATAGCATTACTTCTGTAAACGAGGTGCTTTTTTTGAAAATTTCAACAAAAGGTAGATACGGCCTTACCATTATGATGGAGCTGGCCCACAGATACGGAGAAGGTCCGACCTCTCTGAAAAGTATTGCGGAGAAGCATCAGCTATCCGAGCATTATTTGGAGCAATTGATTGCTCCGCTGCGTAATGCAGGACTCGTTAAGAGCATTCGCGGAGCCTACGGAGGATATATCCTGTCCAGACTTCCTGAGGAAATTTCATCAGGAGATGTGATCCGCGTGTTAGAGGGCCCGATCAGTCCTGTTGATTTCACCGAAGAAGACGATCCTGCCAAGCGGGATTTGTGGATTCGGATAAAAGACAGCATCGCCGAAGTGCTGGACTCGACTACCTTGGCGAACTTGATTACGTTTCAAGACGAAGGTAAGAATAGCAACTATATGTTCTACATATAGGCTGCCCGATTTCTTATATGCAATCTATCTATCTGGATCACGCAGCCACAACGGCTGTTCATCCGCTAGTGTGGGAAGCGATGCTTCCTTATTTTACCGATTATTTCGGCAATCCTTCCAGTCTTCACGCATTCGGCAGGGAGACGAAGATTGCTTTAAGCCGCGCAAGAGACGAGATTGCTCAGTGTCTTGACTGCTCTCCTGCAGAATGGATGTTTACGGGGAGCGGGACAGAAAGCGACAATACAGCTATTTTTGGAACGGCAGCCCGTTATGGATTGTCACAGAACAAGCGTCATATCATTACAACTCAGATCGAGCACCATGCTGTACTGCATACTTGTCAGCAGTTGGAGCGTTTGGGTTATGAGGTTACTTATTTGCCTGTTGATCCGACCGGCTGTATAAAGCTAACAGATGTCGAGGCTGCAATTCGGCCAGACACGTTCCTCATTAGCGTCATGTATGGGAATAACGAAGTCGGCAGTGTACAGCCCATTCACGCAATCGGGTCTCTGGCTCGTGATCGCGGAATTGTATTTCATGTAGACGCCGTACAGGCACTAGGTAATCAAGACTTCCGTTTGTCTCAGATGCCTGTTGATTTGATGAGCTTCTCTGCTCACAAGCTCTATGGCCCCAAAGGCGTAGGAGCCCTGTATATTTCCAGGAAAACCTCTATCGAACCGCTTCTATTCGGAGGCTCACAAGAGAGGAAACGCCGCGCTGGAACGGAGAATGTTCCCGGAATCGTCGGATTCGCTCAGGCTGTCAAGCTGGCAACCTCTAATCGTGAAGCCAACGTTCAGTTACTTGAAACTCTTCGTGATCATTTGCAAATAGGTATTGAGAGTGAGCTCGGTCATACCGGCTTCGTTCTTAATGGTTCTCCCATCAATCGGTTACCCCACATTTTGAATGTAAGCTTCCCTGGTGCTGATACCGATACGATGTTAATGAATTTGGATTTGAACGGCATTGCGGCTGCGAGCGGTTCGGCCTGTACATCAGGCTCCCTTGAGGTGTCGCATGTGCTGCAAGCTATGCATTTGTCGGACGAAGTGACCAGATCCGCCATTCGGTTCAGTGTAGGAATCGGTAATGATGTCGAACAAATGAAGGAAGTTTCCCGCCGAATTGGAACCATTTTAAGGCGGATTCGTAATAAATAAAAAGCTTTTTAATTTTAATCCTGTGAAAGGAGGAGAAACAAGGCAAGGTTCGACTTGATGTTTGCAAGGAATAGCACAAACGGATGACTTTAGCATCGCGGGATAATAATTCCGTGAGGCGTGCAAAATATAGGTAAGGAATGTATGTTGTTTTTCAGGAGGATTTACCTTTGCGTAAAGGACAAGACATCATGGGCTTACCTGTTATTGAAATTGAGACAGGGAAGCAGATCGGGACAGCCAAAGATTTTTTGATCGATCACGATTGGCATATACAAGGTGTGCTTTTGGAGACGAAGCATTGGTTCTCCGCTTCGCGTTATGTGAAGTGGGAGGATATTATAGCTCTTGGTACAGATGCGGTGACCATACCGAATGAATCTGCGGTAATAACCCTGGAAGACGATCAACAATTGTGTTACTTGGAGTACGGCACAACGAAGATTAAAGGGCTGCCCGTCATTACCGTCAATGGAATTAAACTTGGTATGATAGAGGATGTTTATTTTGGTGAACAATGGGGTAGAAAGATAGTAGGATATGAGTTATCGGAAGGACTTTTGTCAGATTTGAAGGAAGGCCGGAAGTGGTTGCCGACACCAGATTGTATCAAAATCGGAGAAGACGCCATTATCGTGCCTGTCGAATGCGAGGTCCAACTGCAAGAAGTTCCAACAATACAGTGAAATAAGGTGAATATTATGATAAAATGTCCGAATTGCAATTCGAAAGATATCGGTAAAATTGGTTCTCATCAATTTTATTGCTGGGGCTGTTTCATTGAATTAACAGTGAACGGCGAGAAAATGTCTGTCTATCAAGTGGAAGAGGATGGAACGCTCAGCTCGCTCGACGATTTATTCTTTGAAGAAGAAATGCCGGAAGTACACGCCAACTAAACTTTGCATTATTAAAAGACACCTGATGGAGCTTAATCGCTCTGCTAGGTGTCTTTTTGCCGTGCACTTAATTATTTGCGTGTCGTTCAATTACTCATTGTGTTGAGGGGAGCGCCTATGCCCTCACGCCATTTCGTGTAATGCTTCCAGGCTAGCCCATAATCCAGAGCATCTACCGCAAGCTGGATACCTTCCTCGATGGACTCTGCCCGTTCCGTGATCCACAAACGCAGCGCACTGTTGAGCAGGACGATGTTGCGGTATGCGGGCAAGGCGCGACATTGTAAAACATCGATTGTTGTGCGAGCTTGCATATTCGCTGTCCATTGTGACACTGGAATAGCCGTATGTAAGCCGAATGTCTTAGGGTCAATGATGTGAACGTTTGTAACTTCATCCCTCAGCACAATAATTCTACTCCGGCGGTCGGTCGGGACATTGCCAGAACCTTCGGCATCTTGAATGATCAGGGCTCTCTGAACATTAAGACGCTGTAACAATTGGGCAGCCTTCACATAAGCCGTCCCTTGTTGGATGCCTAAAGCTATATAAGGGGAGTCCGACGGCCGCAGAAGTTGCTCAGCAATATTCAATAGGGTGGGAATGCCCATCTCGTCTCGTAAAGAACGCAATCGAGCAAGCGGAGGACACCAGAGCTCTGTAGGGATGAACAAGAAGTCGCTGGACGATGCACCTTCGAACCATTGATCGAGAGATAGAGCTGAAACAGGTATGTCCAATTCCATGAGAATGTCTGTCGCTGTAATTCCTGAATGCGGCTGCAGAGAGAAAGCGGGACTGCTCTGCATCGTAACAGGCATTCGGCAAGCACTCAATACGAATGCGGATGGCAGCGAGGCCATGAATGTTTTTATTAGCCCGACAGAAGGACCAACACTTTCGATTCCTCCTCGAGCAGAACATGGAATCGCACGACTGCGTAATGAATGAACGAAAGCGATAATTTCATCGGATGATTCCGTCATTAATTGTTGGGCCATTAGGAAAGCGGCTGTCTGGGCCAGGGTAGCTTTTCTATCGAAGATGCAGTCTGCCGCTCTGGCTGCTTCTTCATAAGTGAGTTCTATAGGTCCTTTTCTTCCTTTTCCGAACTGTTGCAGAAGGTCGATCATGTTGGATGCCCCTCCTTATAAGTAATGCCGAACTTTGTATGTGCTATGGTTGATTGAGAGGTAACTATAACTGTAATTTCAACATGGAGAGAAAATTTCAATAAATATTACATGAATTTAGTATATAATATAACATCAAAAGATTGTATTTGTCGATAATGCAACAAAAATCTTTTGTTTTTACTTTTTTGTGTTATATAAGTTGACACATGGGAAGGGATAAATTATACTAAACCTATCAAACAACAAGGAAGTACATACCGACAACACGATTGTCCGTTCCACTGGGATGGCGAATGGTTCAAGGACGAAAGGGGCTTTTCCTCTCGCAAATGAGCCGCACATAATTGGAATCGCCGTTCGAGTGGAGCGTTTGGATGTGCTCAACTGATCCATTCGTTCCCCCACCCATCCCGGTTATTCATTGCTGGGACTCCCTATATGAAGTTGTCCGACCATACCCCAGGACTTCTTCACATTTTTGCCCGGCTGACTTCGGCCAGGCTTTTTTTTTGTCTGAACCTGGCATTTCAGATCCCTGCTTTTCGGCGAAGAGCATGTACCCCTAGAAGTAACAGGGGCAAACCTATGCCAAATGTCATATCGAAATAAGGCCAATATGCCGTTATGCGTTGAAAGAAGTGCGTAATATTCGGGGAAAACAAAGTGGCGGAAGCGGCAATAATAAAAGCCAATGGCAAAGCGAGTGCCCGAAAATCTTTCAATTTGAGTACTTGCGCAATACCGAGTTGAAGAATATAAATATAAACCGAGGTTTTTATAAATAACGTTAAGATCCACATGACGGCCATTATCGCCTCTAGTCTTTCAATAAAACGGCCAATGCTAATTTGTGTGGCGAGCGCATAGCTGGGATACATATATCTGGACGTAAAATCGGAACCAAGCACTAAGATGCATAATGCGATAGTGACGACGAGAACGATTCCGCCAAGCAAAGCCCCCGATACAAAATGTTTTCGAAGCTTTTCCGTCTTATTGACGTAGGGAAAAATCATCAAAAACGCAACCAACTCTATATAGGGGTTGGTTGCGGAGAAAAGGGACCCTCGTATAACCGGCTTTATTCCTTCCATAAGGATCGGCTGCAATTGTTTGGCCTCCACCAGAGGTAGAAGAAACAGGACAAGCCCAAGGAAAAGCAGTACAAACCATGGGAAAAAGATTTCCCCGGCTCTAGCGATGGTTTCAAGCCCAAGCCGCAGGCCCATGACGACTACACCCAAAAATAATATATGGATGGCGTCGATCGGGGTTTCCGGCATGATCTGTGTAGCCATAAAATCGCCGAGTACCCTGACAAGTGCCGTAGCGTTAAAGAAGATATAAGCCAAAAAGAAGAGAGAGGCTGCTGTTCCGATCCACGCTCCCAATATTTTGGTATTGTATTCAACCAGGTTTAAACGAGGATACAATCGGCCAACCGTTCCGATCAAATAAACGACAAGCAGTCCGATAAGCAATCCTACGATGCCGGACAGCCATGCGTCTTGCTTCGCCTCCAATGCGGGGATAGCCGGTAAAATGAGGATCGAATCGCCGATTGTTATAAGAGCGACCAGTATCGTAAACTGTCGAATGTTAATTATGCCTTTTTCTAGCATCTGTTCCGAGACTCCCTTAGCTCAAAAGTTTCATTGCGGCATCGCTGATCGGCTTGTAAATCCATTCAAGCAAATCGAGTGGATTCGGGATGGGCGCATTCATGGCAAGCGCGAAGCTGAGTCCTGCCCCGGCCAGCAGCAGGATGGCAAATACCCACAGCTCCTTCACTAATTTTTTTTTCCAAAGCTGAGGAACATCAAGTATCGCGATAAGGGCGGTTACCGCAAGTATCCCGCTAATATTCCACATCGAACCGCTCCTTTATTTTTTCATTTCTTCCAGATATGAATTGTTTACAGGGCCTAGACGCCGGATCTTGACATCCATATTCACGTTTACCGGGAGATTGGCGAACTGTTTATCCCATTGTTTTTCTAACTTTTTCCACGT
>FWWL01004985.1_pt1 | contig 21448 bp, 14 predicted proteins | sample 2228331 | NCBI WGS metagenome assembly FWWL01 (sample SAMEA103939775, study PRJEB20133) | metagenome | reverse complement strand
CGCCCGAGTCCTCCTACTTTGCCGCCGAGCACGGGCAGCCCCCGTCGGAAACGCTGCCGCTGCGCCCGTCCGCGCCCTCGGCCGGATGGCACGGCGAGGCTGGCTTCCAGCACCAGAACAGCGTGTTCAACTCGCGCACGTTTTTCCAGGTGGGCCCGGTGCAGCCCTCCCACCGCAATTTCTACAACGGCAGGCTGACAGGCGCGCTGCCGCGGCTGGGATCGCTCACGGCCGTGCATTCGCAGCGCGACATCCGGGGCATGGTGAACGGAAACGTGCTGGTGCCGCTGCCCGAGGAGCGCACGCCGCTGGCTGCCGACCCGGCCGTGCGCGCGATCGTGCAGCGGTTCCTGGACGCCTATCCGAATACGGTCCCGAACCGGCCCGACTTCGATCCCCGCGCGCTGAACACCAACGCCCCGCAACGCATCGACGCGCTCTCGGCCACGCTCCGCCTGGACCGCTCCCTCGGGCGGCGCGACCAGCTCTTCCTCTCGCACTCGATCGACCGCCAGCGCATCCTCGCCTTCCAGTTCGTGGCCGGGCAGAATCCCGACACCACGATCCACGCCCAGCGGGCCCGCATCACCTGGCGGCGCGTCCTCGGCCCGGTGGAAGAGTTGTCCGTCGCGGCGGCCTTCCACCGCAACCGCACGGAACTGGTTCCGGAACCGAACGCCGTCGGGCCGCGCGTCCGCTTCGGCTACGCCATCGAGGAACTTGGCCCGGACTCTTACTTCCCCATCGAGCGCGCCACGAACACCTTCACCTACGGCGGCATCTGGAGAAAGCTCGCCGGCGGCGGCCGCCATCAGTTTTCGGCCGGCGGCGACTTCATCCGCTTCCAGCTCAACGGCCGCGAGACTTACAACGGCCGGGGATATTTCCAGTTCGGCGCCACCGCCGGCCTCACTTCCATCGACAATCTCCGCCTCGGCCGGCCCCTGCTCTATGAAATCGCTCTGGGCGAGATTCACCGCGGATACCGCAACTGGACCGCGCACCTGTTTTTCGCCGATCAGTGGAAGGCGCACCCGCGCCTGACCGTCTCGCTAGGACTTCGTTACATGGCGGATTCGCGGCCCGTGGAAGTGCACCGCTATGATGTGATCCCCTACGACACGGACGCCAACAACCTCAGCCCGCAGGTCGGACTCGCATGGCAGGCCGGACGCGGCTGGGTCCTGCGCGCTGCGTACACTGCCGCTTTCTCGCAGATCCCGCCCGTCACCTACCAGCAGATCCGGCTGAACCCGCCCCATGTGCTTTACGTCATGGTGGCCGAACCCGATCTTGCCGATCCCCTCCGCGGCGTCGATCTGCGCCCGGACGCGCGCTACTCGCCCACGTGGCTCAGCCCGGACCTCTGCACGCCCTACTCGCACCTCTATTCGCTTTCCTTCGAGCAGCGGCTCGCGGCCTCCTCCCTGCTGCGCCTGAACTACATCGGAAGCCGCACCATCAAGCTGCTGAACGCCTACACCATGAACCGCGCCGAACCTGTGCCCGGGCTGCCACTCACGGCCGGCAATATTGATCAGCGCCGGCCCGATCCCCGCTATTACGACACCCGCACCATTGTCAACGGCGGCCTGGCCTGGTTCGACGCCGCGCAGGCGCAATACGACCTTCCTCTCTGGCGCGGACTCCTCGTCTCCGCCGTCTACACCTTCTCCAAGGCCATCGATCAGGGGCCGGACTTCGCCACCACTGCCGCCGCCCGCGACATCATCTCCATGCGCTCGCAGTGGCAGTATGACTCCTTCGGCGACAAGAAGGGCCTCTCCAACTTCGATTCCACGCACAGTCTCCTTTGGAACTACGCATGGGAGGTGCCCGCGGGCCGCCGCGGCCCGCGCTGGCTGCGCGCAGCTGCCGGCGGATGGCAGCTCTCCGGCTCGCACATGTGGAAGAAGGGCACCCCTTTGACTCTCTACATCGGCAGCGACGCGCCCGGCTTCGGCAACGTCGACGGCGGCCCGGGCGACCGCCCGAATCTTCTCGATCCCTCCATCCTCGGCAAGACCATCGGCCATCCCGATACAGCGCCCCTCATTCTCTCCCGCAGCCGCTTCTCCTACATCACCCCCGGGCAGCGCGCAGGCTCGCTCGGCCGCGGCACCTTCCGCAAGGCTCCCATCTGGAACTGGAACGCCGCTCTCTCCCGCCGCTTCCGCATCGCAGGCGAACGGCTGCTCGAGTGGCGCGCCGAGGCCTACAACCTCTCCAACACGCCCCAATTCGACGAGCCGCAGCGGAACCTCTCCTCGCCCGCCTTCGGCAAGATCACCAACACGCTGAACGACGGCCGCGTCTTCCAGTTCGGCCTGCGATTCGGTTTTTGATGCGCGTCCCGCGCCATTCCGTTTGCTTGACTTGGCTGCAGCCAATGGCATACCTTGACAGTTTCGCGGCAGCGCGCAGGCCAGAGATGCCCAACTCCGAGAGCACGCCGGAGATCCTCCACGATCAGCATCTGGAATCGACGCTGGCCAGCGTGGACGCAAGCGAGGAGATCGCCAAGAGCGTGGCCGCCCGCCTCGGCTTCGATGAGGAGGAGATCTACCACATCGGCTATGCGGTGCGCGAAGCCGTCGTCAACGCCGTCGTCCACGGCAACCTCTACAGCGCCAACAAGCGGGTCCATCTCGTCCTGGAGCGCTCCGCGCAGTGGCTCCAGGTCACTGTGGAGGATGAAGGGCAGGGCTTCGAAGAGGCCAGCCAGGCGGATCCTCTCGCCGAAGAGAATCTGCTGAGCCAGTCCGGCCGCGGCATCCTGATCATTCGCGCGTTCATGGACGAAGTCACCTTCGGGCGCTCGCCGGGCGGCGGCACCAGAATCATCATGCGCAAGTCGTTGCCCGCGGCCCCGTGACTCCGGTATTCTGGGTGGGGTCTTCCCCAATCGGCAGGAGGTATTCTCAGTGAGTCTGAACTTGACAACCCGCCAGGTCGGCGATGTGACCGTGGTCGATGCCGCCGGGCGCATTACGCTCGGCGAGGGGTCGTCCGCGTTCCGCGACACCATCAAGAGCCTGGTCAATCAGGGGCACAAGAAGATCCTGGTCAACCTCGGCGAGGTGACCTATATCGACAGCTCCGGCATCGGCGAGCTCGTCAGCGGCTACACCACGGTTTCCAATGCCGGCGGAAAGCTGAAGCTGCTGAATCTCACCAAGCGCGTCCACGACCTGCTGCAGATCACCAAGCTTTACACGGTCTTCGAGGTGTTCGACGACGAGGCCAAGGCCCTCGCCAGCTTCTGAATCCTCGCGCCGGAGAAGCCGGCAGGATGCTCCCGCGCAGTCAGAAGTCTGTTGTCGTTGCCGAACCGCCGGGCTTGCTCCGCGACGGCGTTGTCGCCCTCTGCGCCGCGTCTGGCCGGTTCCGCGTGCTCTCCGCAGTGGACTGCGGCGAGCAGGCCTGGAAATTGGTGGAGAGTCTGCGCCCGGACGCTTTGCTGGTCGACCTGCAGATCCCGCGCCTCGACGCCCTGGAGATCGCCCGGCGCCTCTCCGGGCTCGCCCCTTGGCCGGATCCGCCCCCCACGCGATGCGTGATCCTCGCCAGCCGCTCCGACCGCAAGACCGTCCTTGAGGCCCTTCGCGCCGGCGCGCAGGGCTACCTCCTCCGCTCCAGCAGCGGCGAGCACCTGCTCGACTGCCTCGAACGGGTCATCGACGGCGGCATCTATGTCTCGCCCGGCGTCGATCTGCAAAGCCTGTTCCCCGCCGACCGGCGCGGCGTTCCCGACGATCCCCTCGACCGCCTCAGCCCCCGCGAGTTTCAGGTCTTCTCGCTTCTCGTGGAGGGCGTCCGCCCCAAGGAGATCGCCGCACGGCTTGGCGTGAGCCCCAAGACGGTGGACACGCACCGCGTCCAGCTGATGCGGAAGCTCGGCATCCACGACGTCCCGGGACTCGTGAAATACGCCGTCCAGCGCGGCATCATCCGCGTCTCGGGCGCCTCCTCCGGCGGGCTGTAGAGCCCGTCATCCGTGCGCCCCGCGCGGCCGAACAGCGGGCGCTCTGTTGCTATCCTGAGAAAAGGTGTCGTCTCCTCTCCACGTCCAGCTGGAACAGTACGAGGGTCCGCTCGATCTGCTGCTTGACCTCATCCGGCGGCAGCAGATCAACATCTACGACATCCCCATCGCGCGCATCACGCAGCAGTATCTCGACTACATGCAGCGCGCCGCCGACCTCGATATCGAACTCGGCGCAGAGTTCGTCTACATGGCGGCCACGCTCATCCACATCAAGTCCCGCATGCTGCTGCCGCGCGACCCCGAACTGGAAAAGATCGACCCGCAGGAGGATCCGCGCCGCGAGCTGGTCGAGCGGCTGCTCGAATACGAACGCTACAAGTCCGCCGCCGCCATGCTCAAGGAGAAGCGCATGATCGAGGAGGCCATCTGGACCAATCCGCAGATCCAGAACTTCCTCCCCGAAGACGAGCAGCCCGGCCTGGCGGTCACCCTCTTCGACCTTGTGAAGACCTTCGAGCAGGTGCTCGAGCGGGCCAAGAACCGCCCGGCCTACGAGGTGACGCGCGAGGACGTCAGCGTCCCCGACATGATGCTTTACCTGCAGCGCGCCCTGGCCGAAGTGCCCCCCTCGCAGAGCATCCCGCTCGTGCCTTTGTTCGAGCGCCAGCGCTCGCGCCGCGCCATGATCTGCCTGTTTCTGGCCGTGCTCGAGATGGTGAAGCTCCAGGCCATCCGCCTTATGCAGAAGGAGAGCTTCGGCGAGATCGAGATCCGCCGCGACCGCGGCTTCGACGAGCTCAGGATCACTCCCGACGCAGTCCTGAAAATCGAAGAAGAATACAACGCATAAGCATGGAAGAGCAACTCCGAGAGGCTGCCCCGCAGCAGCCCGAGCCGAACGAAACCGTGCGCCCGGACGGCGCCGCCGTGCCCGAAGATCCCGCCCCCGAGGCGGAGGCGGCGGAGTCCGGCAGCCCCGCCGCCGAGCCGGGGGAAGTCACCGCCGAGGAATTGCTCGGAGGGGATCAACAGCCCCCGCCTCCTGCCGACTCCGAACGGGCGCGGCTCAAGGCCGTGCTGGAAGCCATCGTCTATGTCCTCAACGAGCCGATGCCCGCGTCACAGATCGCGCAGGCCCTGGGCCGCCCGGTGCAGGACGTCGAGCCCCTGCTGAAGGAGCTCGCGGAAGAAACCAGCCGCCCCGACCGCGGCATCTTCATCCGCGAAGTGGCCGGCGGCTACCAGATGGCCACCAAGCCGGAACACCATGAGGTGATCCGCAACTTCGTCCGGAATCTCAAGCAGCCCCTCAAGCTCTCCCAGGCGGCTCTGGAAACCCTCGCCGTCATCGCCTACAAGCAGCCCATCACCCTGCCCGAGATCCTCGAGATCCGCGGCGTGCAGGGCGCCGGAGTCATCAAGACCCTCATCGACCGCAAGCTCGTGACGACAGCCGGCCGCAAGAACGTCATCGGCCGGCCCATCCTGTACAAGACCACGCGCGAGTTTCTCACGCAGTTCGGCCTGAAGGACCTCAGCGAGCTGCCCAGCCTGAAGGAGTTCGAGGAGATCCGCCGCCAGTCGCTCGCCGACGAGGAGTTCGAGCCCGCTCCCGCCGATGCTCCCGCCGGACTGGCGGGCGGCTCGCCCGAAGCCGCTCCTCCCGAAACGGCAGACGCCCCTGCTGCCGAGCCTCCCGCCCCCGAAGCCGCCTCGGCGCCCGCGCCGGAATCCGATTCCGCCGCGGAAACGTCTGCCATGTCGGACAAGCCCGCGGAAGAAGCCTCCCTTCCGCCGGACGAAGAAAATGGCTGAGGAGCGCCTCCAGAAGATCCTCGCCCGCGCCGGCATCGCCAGCCGGCGCAAGGCCGAAGAGCTCATCGTGGAAGGCCGCGTCTCGGTCAACGGCGAAACCGTCACCGAACTCGGCGCCAAAGCGGATCAGGAGAAGGACCGCATCTGCGTCGACGGCTCCCCGGTCCGCCTGCCGCGCCGCTTCGTCTACATCGCCATGAACAAGCCCCGCGAGGTCGTCACCACGCTCAGCGACCCGCAGGGACGCACCACCGTCAAGCACCTGCTCAAGGGGCTCCGCGAGCGTGTCTTCCCCGTCGGCAGGCTCGACTACCATAGCGAAGGCCTCCTTCTGCTGACCAACGACGGCGAACTCGCCAACCGCATCCTCTCCCCCTCCGGCCACGTCGAGAAGGTTTACCACGTGAAGGTCAACGGCCGGCTCACGCAGGAGCAGCTCGAGCAGTTCCGCTCCGGCATCAGCCTGCACGGGCGGCGCACGGCGCCGGCCCGCATCCGCCTGCTCAAGGACGCCGTCAACCCGTGGTACGAGGTCCGGCTCACCGAAGGCCGCCAGCAGCAGATCCGCCTCATGTTCAAACACCTCGGGCGCCTCGTCGAAAAGCTCCGCCGCGTGCAGATCGGGCCGCTCGCGCTCGGCAGCCTGCCGCCGGGAGCATGGCGCATTCTGGATGAAAACGAAGTGCGCCGCCTGCGCCGCGCCGCCGGAATGGAAACTCCTGCCCCGGCGCCCGCGCGGAAGAGAAAGTAGAGCCGCCGGAAAGGAAGCGCTCCATGGACGTGGAATTCGAGATCCTGAAATCCTGCCGCACGCTCGCTGTCGTCGGCCTGTCGTCCAATCCGCACCGCGCCAGCCACGGCGTCTCCCGCTATCTGCAGCGCGAAGGCTACCGCATCCTTCCCGTGAATCCCAACGAGACGGAAGTTCTCGGCGAAAAGGCATGGCCCAGCCTGATGGACGTGCCGGAGCCCTTCGATTGCGTGGTCATCTTCCGCCGCCCGGAATATGTCCCGGAGATCGTCGAACAGGCGATCCGCAAGGGCGCGCGCGCCGTGTGGATGCAGCAGGGCATCTCCCACCCGCAGGCTGCCGCCCGCGCCCGCGAAGCGGGGCTGCTGGTGGTCGAGGACCGCTGCATGATGATCGAGCATCTGCGCCTTCTCGCCGCCTCCGGCGCCGCCTGATCCGGCCCGGAACCGCTCCTGCCGCGGCGGGGAAGGCCCCGGTCCCCCTGCGATATAATGCGCCCGGAGTTTTTCTCGTATGCCCCTGACATCCGCCCAGACCGATGCTGCCCTCCGCGCCTTGGACTCCTTCGCCATCGAGCTGCCCTCCTGGGGCTTTGCCAATACTGGCACCCGGTTCGGCAAGTTCATCCAGCTGAGCGCCGCCACCACGACAGCGGAGAAGATCGCTGACGCCGGCGCCGTGCACCGCTTCACCGGTTGCTGCCCGTCGGTCGCGGTCCACGTGCTCTGGGACTTCCCCGGCGGCGTCGCAGACGTGCCGGCGGTGATGGAGACCGCGCGCAAGGAAGGCGTCCGCATCGGCGCCATCAACCCCAACGTCTTCCAGGACCAGTGCTACAAGTACGGGTCGTTCGGCAATCCCGATCCGGAGATCCGCAAGGCGGCGCTCCAGCACATCCTGGATTCCATTCAGATCCAGAATGCCACCGGCTCGCGCGACCTCTCGCTGTGGTTTGCCGACGGCATCAGCTACCCCGGCTCCGGCTCCATCCGCGCCCGCCGCCAGTGGTTCATCGAAGGCCTGAAAACCGTGCACGACGCCCTCTCCGGCGACCAGCGCATGCTTGTCGAATACAAGCCCTTCGAGCCCGCCTTCTACGCCACCGACATCGCCGATTGGGGCATGTCCTACATCTACTCGAAGCACGCCGGCCCCCGCGCCAAGGTGCTGGTCGATACCGGACACCATTACCAGGCGCAGAACATCGAGCAGATCGTCGCCTGGCTGCTCGCCGAAGACATGCTCGGCGGCTTCCATTTCAATGACCGCCGCTACGCCGACGACGACCTGACCCTCGGTTGCATCGACCCTTATCAGGTCTTCCGCATCTTCCATGAGATCTGCTACTTCGAATGGGAGACGGGCCGCCGCGCCGACATCGCCTACATGGTCGACCAGTCGCACAACCTGAAGAACAAGATCGAGGAGACCATCCAGACCGCCAACAACGCGCAGGAGCTGTACGTCAAGGCCGCCATCGTCGATCACGCCCGCCTGCGCGATCATCAGATGAAATGCAACCTGGTCGACGCCGAGGAGTGCCTCCGCGAAGCCTTCTTCGCCGACGTCCGCCCCGTGATCGCCGAATGGCGCAAGGCGAAGGGCCTGCCCGTCGATCCGCTCGATGCGTTCCGCCAGAGCGGCTACACCGCCCGCGCCGAAAAGGAACGCGCGGAACGCAACCGCGGCGCCGTCGCCAGCTACGCCTGAGCCGGCGCGGCAGCCGGTGCAAAGAATCCGCTCCTGCTGCGGGCGCCGCTCCAATGCTCTCACGAAGCCCATCCAGCAGGGCGATATGGTATGAAGGATCCGCTGACGGCGCCGTCCGTGCGGATCAGCAACGCCGTCGCGCGTGCAGAGACGAGAGTCGAAATGTTTCTCCGCGCCCGCAGGGACGCCGTCCGCGCCGCTGTCAGCATCGTCTCGAAGGCCTTTCTGATCCTCGGCTTCGCTGCATCCCTCAGCGCGCAGCAGCTGGTCTTCGAAGAGTTCGGTTTCACACAAGGGCTCGGCAACAGCGCCATCAACTGCCTTCTGGAGGACCGCCAGGGCTACCTGTGGGTCGGCACCATGAGCGGGCTGTACCGCGGCGACGGCGAACGCTTCGTCCGGTTCGACCAGTCCAGCGGCCTTCCCGACGCCACCATCCAGTCGCTGGCCGAGGACGGTGTCGGCAGAATCTGGGCAGCAACACGCAGCGGCGTCGCCTGGAGCGCCGACGGGCGCTTCCATATGGTCCCTTTCGAGCAGCCCGTCGAAATCTACAGCCGCCGCTCCATTGCCATCGCGCCGGACGGCTCGGTTTGGGCGGCCACATCCTGGGGGCTGTTCCACCTTCCGGAACCGGCCCGACCGGGGCGCGCCTTCCGCCTGCAACGCCTGCCCGGACTCGATGCCGGCGCCGCAATCGACGCCGTATTCCTCGATCACGACGGCGCCCTCTGGATCAGCGCACGCCGCCAGCTCTGGCGATGGAGAAACGGAACCATCGAACACTGGGGGCCAGGCCGCGGCGTCCCGCCCGCCGGCTGGAGCGACTTCGTCCGCAGCCCCGAAGGCGATCTCTGGGTGCGGGCAGCCGACCGCTTGCTCCGCATCCCGGCAAACGCAACTTCCGCAGAAGACCGAACCGGATCGTTGCCTTCGTCCGGCTTTTTCGGATCGCTCGCACTGGACCGCGCGGGAAGGCTTCTCGTTCCCACTGACAACGGCCTCTTCGTGCTCTCTGGCGGATCCTGGCAAAGCTACGGCGTGGCGCAGGGGCTGCCCGGGCAATCCATCTCCGTGGCCATGCAAGACCGCGAGGGGTCTCTCTGGCTCGGGCTCTGGGGCCTCGGGCTGTTTCGCGTGGCGGGCTACGGCGTCACGGAAACCTGGACCGCGCACGACGGCCTCGGCAGCAGCACCGTTTCGGCGGTAGCCGCCGAAGGCAACGGCCGGATCTGGGCAGGAACGGACAACGGCCTGGCATTTCTGGATCCGGGCGCCAAGCGGTGGAATCCGCTTCCAGCCAGGACCGGATTGTGCGGGGCCAAGGTTCGCGCGCTCGCCGTCGCCGGAAGCACGCTCTACGCCGGATGCTTCCCCGGCGGCGTCTCCCGCATCGATCCCCGCTCGCTCTCCGCGCGGCGCCTCCCCGGGCCGGATCGCATCAACGGAATGCTGGTGGATCTCCACGGATTCCTCTGGGTGTCGAGCCTCGAGGGACTTTACCGGTCGGACGCCGCGGCTGCGGCCTCTTCCGTGCGCCTCCTGCGGATCGTCCCCCCCGGCGCTTCCCCGGGCGAAGTCTACTTCCGCATGGCGAACGGCCGTGGCGGTGCCGTCTGGATCACCTCGAATGCCGGTCTGCTCCACTGGCGCAACGGCGAGTGGCGCCGCTACGGAAAGACAGACGGCCTGCGGGAGCCAGCTCTCACTCATGTCGCTGAAGACGCCGAGGGTGCCGTGTGGGTGGCCTACCGGACGCCCTCGGGCGTTACCCGCCTGCAGTTCTCCCGCGAAGAGAAGGTCAGCGGCGCGGAACATTTCCTGGAGCGGCTCGCCTCCCCCAGCATCCTTCTGTTGCGCACCGACGCCGCCGGACGCGTCTGGATCGGCGGAGACAATGGCCTCGACATATGGGAGAAAGGCCGCTGGCGGCGCTTTTCGAAAGCGGATGGCCTGGCAGCTTATTCCTGTGCCGTGGACTCGTTCTATGCCGCGCCTGATGGCGCCGTCTGGATCGGCACAGCCCGCGGCATCACTCGCATCGGGGATCCGGGAGCCGCCACCGAGCCCTCGCGGCGCGCCATCCAGCTTCGCCTCGCCTGGGTCCGGCTCGGCAGCTCGGATCCCCGAGAGTACGGCGGCGAGCCGCTCGAAATCGACGGCTCCGACCGCTCTTTCGCGGCAGGGCTCTCCGCCCTCACCTGGCGCCACCGCCAGGGGCTCCGTCTTCAGTACCGGCTGCGCGGCGTCCATGACCAGTGGGTGGACGCCGAATCTTTAGAAGCCCGCTACACAGGACTCCCGCCCGGCAAGTATGCGTTCGAAGTCCGGGCCTTCTCTCCCCGCGACGGCCTCACCTTCTCAAGCCTGGCCGTCCCCGTGGCGGTCTACCCGCCATTCTGGATGACCTGGTGGTTCCGCACGCTCGCCCTCGCCGCCGCCGCCGCCCTCGCACGCCTCGCCTGGCTCTGGCGGATTCGCTCCTTGCGGGAAAGGCAACGGCTCCTCGAACTGATGGTGCGGGAGCGCACCCTCCAGCTTCGTGCCGAGCAGGAACGGACTGCCGCCGCGCTCACCCGCGCCGAACAGGCCAGCCGCTTCAAGAGCGACTTCCTCGCCCGCATGAGCCACGAGATCCGCACCCCCTTGCATGGCGTCATCGGAACCGCGGACCTCCTCCTGCAAAGCGGGCTCTCCAGGGAACAGGAGCAGCTTGTCCGCACCCTGCAGCAGAGCGCCGGGCTCCTGCTCCACCTCCTCAACGACATCCTCGACCTTTCCAAGGTGGAAGCCGGCAAGCTGACGCTGGACCGCCGCCCCTTCGATCTCGGCCAGATCGTCTCCTCCGTGGCCTCCCTGCTGCACCCCATTGCTCACGGCAAGGGGATCGCCCTCAAGGTCGCACTTCCAGCCGCTCCCCGGTATTTCACCGGCGACCCCCTGCGCGTCAAACAGATCCTGCTGAACCTCGTCTCGAACGCGGTGAAATTCACTCAGAAAGGGTCCGTCGAAATTCAGGTGTCGGTTCCGGAGCACGGGCCCGGCTTCGAATTGGCTGTGGAGGACACCGGCCCGGGAATTCCCCCCGAAAAACTGGAAGCGGTTTTTCAGCCATTCGTGCAGGGAGAGGCGGCGCAGCAGGGCGCAGACCCCGGCACGGGCCTGGGCCTCTCCATCTGCAAGGCTCTGACGGAAGCGATGGGCGGCAGGATCTCTGTGGAAAGCCGCGTCGGGGAAGGCTCTGTCTTCCGCGTCTTTCTGCCGCTTCCACGGGCTGAGGCGCCCCCGGAGGAGACCTCCCGCCCGCCTGCCGGCGCAGCGGCTGCCGGCCGCCGCCCCCTCCGCGTGCTCGTCGTGGAAGACAACGCCCTGAATCAGGCCATGATGACCCGCATGCTCGCCGTGCTCGGCCATGAGCCGGAGGTCGCCAGCGACGGGCGCGAAGCCGTGGAGCGCGCCGTGAACGGCGCATTCGACGCCATTCTCATGGACATCCGGCTCCCGGAGATCGACGGGCTCGAAGCCGCCCGGCAGATCCGCCGCGCCGGCTGCCAGACGCCCATCCTGGCTCTCTCCGCCAACGTCTACCCGTCGGACCGCGCCGCCGCCGAGGCCGCCGGCATGAACGGCTTCCTCGGCAAGCCCCTGCATCTCGAAGAGCTTCGCAAGGCGCTGGACCGCATCGCGGAACAGCGCGGCGGCTCAGGCGGCGGCTGAGGCCGGCTTCGCCGTCCGGAATATCTTCCGCAGCCCTGCCAGCGCCCGGTCCACTTCCTTCTCCGTCAGGATGTACGGAGGCAGCATGCGGATCACGGTCTCGTGCGTGACATTGAACAGCAGCCCCTGCTCCATGCCTGCCTGCACCAGGTGCTTGCAGGGGAAGTCCAGCTCCACCCCGATCATCAGCCCCGCGCCGCGGACCTCCCGGATAAAGGAAAATTCGCGCTGCAATTCGTGCAGTCCGGAGAAGAAATAGGAGCTGACGCGGCGCATTTGCGGCAGCAATTCGTCCAGAATATCGTAAAATTCCAGCGCCACACGGCAGGCCAGCGCCCCTCCGCCGAACGTCGTGCCGTGCATGCCCGGCCCGATCGCGGCGGCCGCCTTCTCGTTGCAGGCCACTGCCCCGAGCGGGAGCCCCGCGGCGATCGGCTTGGCCAGCGTCACGATGTCGGGCATCACCGGCGGCTCGTGCAGCTGGTAGGCGTGGTACGTCCCCGGCCGCCCGATCCCGCACTGGATCTCGTCGAACACCAGCAGCGCGTCGTGGCGGTCGGCCAGCTGCCGCAGCCGCCGCAGCCACTCGCCGGGCATCGGGTAGATGCCTCCCTCGCCCTGGATCGGCTCCGCGAAGATGGCCGCCGTGCGCGGCCCGGCGGCCTCTTCCAGCGCGGCGTCGTCGCACGGGCTGACGATCCGCACCCCGGGCAGCAGCGGCTCGAACGGCTCACGGTACTTGGGCTGCCCGGTGATGGAGAGCGCGCCCATCGTGCGCCCGTGGAAGCTGTTTTCAAAGGCGATTATTTCAATCTTTTCCGCGTGGATTTTCCGCCCCCGGGCCCGCGCCATCTTGATGGCCGCCTCAATCGCCTCCGTGCCGGAATTGCAGAAAAAGACGCGCTGCATTCCGCTCGTCTCGCAGATTTTCTTCGCCAGAGGGCCCTGATATTCGTGGTAGTAAAGATTGCTGGAATGGATCAGCAGCGACGCCTGCTCCCGGATCGCGCGCACGATGCGCGGGTGCGCATGGCCCAATGCGTTGACGCCGATTCCCGTGATCAGGTCCAGATAGCGCCGGCCCTCGAGATCATACAGCCAGCAGCCGCGGCCCCGCTTCAGCGCCAGCGGATACCGGGCGTAATTCTGCAGCAGATAAGTGCGTTCCAGCTCCATCACCCGTTGCGCGGGCGGCATTTCGGGATGCATATTCCCCATGTTACGAAAACGCGCCCCCTCCCCCGCTTCCGCGCCGCGCTCACCGGACCTCGAACGCGTCGAGGTCCAGCGCGCACGCCGCAGGCGAGCCGCCGGCAACGCCCAAAACGAGCGTGTGCTCCCCCGCCTCCTTCGCCTCGAACCACGGGCTCCACTGCTGCCACCGCGTCTCCCCGCTGCGCTGCTCGAATCCGCCCGCATCCTTTCCGTCCAGCAGCACCTTCGCCCGGCACCGGTTGAACGCCGCCGTATACATCAGCCGCACCCCGGTGCCCACGAACCGCACCACTGCTTCCGCATCGCGCGTGAACGAATACACCAGGGTGCCCCGGTACGTTTCCGGGAATTGCAGATCCCGGATCCACGCGCCCCGGAACCGCAGCGACGGAGAAGTGTCGTCGTGGATCCCGGCGGGCGCCGCCGGCGGCTCGCCCATGTAGCATCCGCCCTTCTTCCACCGGCGCAGCTCGACGTCGCCGAATTCCCGCTCCTGCTCCATGCAGTCGTCCAGGAACTGCCGCTCGTGCACGCTCCTCGGCGGGCGCCTTCCCTCCGGGCGCGGCGCGATCACAAAGTCGATCCGCAGCTCGCGTATCAGGCGCTCCAGCTCCGAGGCGTCCTTCGCCTCCCGCAGCTGCTTCCAGAACCACGGGCTGTGCCAGCTTGCCGTGTAGGCGCGCCCGCGGAAATCGCCGATCGCATTGCCATCGAACCATGCAGCCCGCGCGCCGGGCGCATGGTCGTTCAGCCACTCCACCAGCTTCCGCTCCGGGCAATACTCCCGCCAATACACGTCTCTCGCGGGTTCCAGCCACGCCGGCACGAAGAAATCCCGGTGATAATAGCCCGCCGCGGGCAGCAGCCGCAGGTGCAGCGCCATCAGGACCGCCAGCGCCGCGCCCGTCACCAGACTCGCCCGCCGCCCCTCGCGGCAGCACTCCCCCAGAGCTTCCGCCGCCGCCAGCGCCGCCAGCGGCATCACCGGATACAGATACCGCAGGTTCGATTGCCCCGCATAACTCAGCAAGCCCCCTGCCAGCGCGGCCGCCAGCAGCGCCGTCCGCGCCTTCGGCCACGACGGCCGCCATGCTGCCACGCCAACGGGCAGCAGCACAAACAGCAGAAACCCCGCGGCGCCGTCCCACCCCTCAATGAATTGCCGCGAATGGAACGTCAGGTCGTACAGCGTCGTCCAGCCGAGCGGCGTCTCGAACCGCGTGTCGCGGAAGTTCGCCATCTCGTACCACGGCGAGCGGAAAACCCCATTGAAGAATGGAAACACCGGGTTGCCGGTCCGCAGCCAGGCATTCAGGTACGGGAACGCGCCCGCCGGCAGCGCCCACAGCAACGCAAGCGCGGCCGCCTTCGCGCCGATCCACGCCGCGCCCGCAAATAGCGGCGCCAGGAAAGCCAGCGCCCCGAACTTCGTCGCCGCTGCCACGCCAAGCACCAGCCCGAACGCCATCCGCGCCCGCCCTCCAGCCAGCCCCGTCCCGGCCATCGCCGCGGCTGCCGCAGTCAGCCACAACGCCGTCGCGTTTTCCACAAACAGTGATCCGGTCACATGCTGCACCAGCGGCGCGGACAGGAACGTCCCGGTGAGCAGCGCTGCCGCCGCGGGCGGCAACGCCCGCCCCGCGCCTGCCGCCACAATGCGCGCCAGCAGAACCAGCAACAGCAGGTTCATCAGCCGTGCGCCTGCCTCTCCTCCCAGCTGCCATCCAATCGTCCACACCCAGTCGCCCCCCATCGGCATCAGCGCCCACGCGAACTCCGCCGGGTCGAACGGCCAGCGGTGCTCCCCCGCCATGCGCGCCGGGATCACCATATGCATGGCCAGCCCGTCCGCACTCGCCTCCGGCTTCAGAACCATCAGCCAGTGGGCGAACACCGGAAACAGCCCAGCGCACCACGCAGCCGCGGCGCCAGCCGCCGCCGGCCCCTCGAGTTCCACACGCGGCCGCCAACCTTTGCGCCACGCCGCCAGGATCGCTGCGCCGGGCAGCACCCGGTAGACCCACGCGAAATGCACCGGCAAGGCTGCCGTCCATTGGATCAGCGATGCCCACACCGCCAGTCCCAGCGTGACCTGCAGCGCCTCTGCGGGCCCCGGCGCCTCCCGCCACAGCAACCACCCGGCTGCCCATGCGCCCGCCGCAGCCCAAGCCGCCCCGAACGCTGCGGTGGGCCCGGCAGCAAACACGGTGCACGCCCCCGCTCCGGCCGCCAGCCATGCCGCTGCCTGCTGCGGCCGCCAGTAGATCAACGTGCCCGCCGCAGAGGCGTACACGGCGGCAAACGCCAGAAAGCGCCGCAAACCCTCCGCGCTCCACAGCGGCTGCGCCAGCAGACCGTGGGCTGCCGTCCCGGCCACGCAAACAGCGGCCAACACCCCCAGCAATGCGGGCAGCCCCGCTCTTCGCCACATCACTCCTATTGTGAACTCCCGCCGCGCGCCTCGCCGCCGCAGTCTTCCCGGGAAGGCCCTGCCTGTCTATCCGCGCCCCGCCTTAGCTGTTCAGGTGCCGGTTCAGCCGCTCGATCGCCTCATCGATCTCCGCCGGGCTCTTGTAACCGATCGTGATCGAGTCCACCGTGCCCAGCTTCGTCACAAAGCGGATCGACGCATCGCGCTGCTCGGGGCTCTGGAACGCCCCCTCGCCGATGATCTTCATTCCGATCACGCCCGTGCCCTGCTTGTGGATGGCGGCGATCCGCTCCACCACCTCGTTCACATCGCCCTTGCCGTATTCGGTGCCCTCCAGATTGTCCATGCGCGTCCCATCGTGGTTCACGCGCAGCAGCGCCACGTCCAGCCATTGGTTGCCCGGAAAGCGCCGCAACGGCAGCAGCCCGTGGCAGGAGGCGCCGTGAGCCAGCAGGACCTTCTTCACCTTCGCCTCCGACATGGCGTCGCGCAGCCGCTCCAGGTCCTCCGGCCATGTCGGGCGCCGCACGCAGTGGATCAGCAGAATGTCCAGATACTCGGTCTGCAGCTCCTTGCGGAACCGGTCGAACGTCGCCTGGAAATTGCCCGCGTCCGACAGCCGGATCTTCGTCATCAGCCGGTAAGAGTCGCGCGGCAGCCCCTTGAGCGCCGTGCCCAGCATAACGGGCATTTCGCGGTACGCATCTGCCGTTTCGAAAAACCGGATTCCCCGGTCGTAGGCGTGCCGCACCAGCCGCGTGAACGCCTCCTGCCCCAACTCCCGCTGCACCCGCCCGCCAAAGGTGCCGGTGCCGAACGCCAGCCGCGTCACCTTCACGCCGGACTTGCCCAGCTCCACCCAGTCCGTGGCGGAGCGCTTCGCCGGAGCCCCGGGCGCCGGCAGCGCCACGCCCGCCAGCAGCGATCCCGCGCCCTTCAGAAAGTCTCGCCGGTTCGGAACCCACGCCATCTCTTCGTTCTCCTTTTCGTCCAGTTACCGGAACCATATCACAACCCTGGCGTTGCGGAAAGGGGGAAGGCGGTTTTCCTTGGCTCTTTCCAGCTGTTCTGCCCCCGTCCGTCCGGACGCCACCGCCCCTCGAGCCCGGAAATCTGAGTCCGAAAACCCGCCTGAGCGATCATATAAGGGTGGCCGGCATAACCTTTTGGCCGCACCCGTCGTCATAGCTAACTGAAACCAGCCCTCGGGCCACGAGGGGCGGCACCTGTTTCCACCGGGCGAGGAGTCGCGTATGCAGCCGCAACTGAATCCCAATCCGCTCACACAGCCGGCAGGAGCGCCGGAGGGCGCGCCCGTCCCCGCTGCTCGCCGCCGCAGGCGCCATCCGTGGCTTTGGGTTCTGATGCTTGCCGCCGCAGCAGTGCTCGGCTGGCTCGGCTGGCAGCAGTGGAACCCCGCCGCGCGCTCCGGCGCCAAGGCCATCGCCAGCGTGCGCACTGCGCCGGTTGTGCAGGGCACGCTGCAGCGGACCCTCCGCCTCGCCGGAACCACGACAGCGGAAAAGTATGTCAGCCTCATCGCTCCGCAGCTGCGCGGCGGACGCGGCGGTGGCGTCTCGGTCAACGTCTCCCGCGCCGGCGGCGGAATGATCGTCACCATCGACGTTGGCGGCGGCATGGGCGGAATGGGTGGCGGCGGTGGTGGCGGTGGCGGCGGGAGCCGCTCCGGCGGATCGTCGTCCTCCTCGGCTGCCAGCATGGCGAGCACAGCCTCCATGGCGGGCATGGCGGGCGCCAGCACCGGCTCGACCGGCCTCTCTTCCAACTTCCGCGGCGCCTCCAACCGCTTCGGCTCGTCTGCAACCAGTTCTGCGTCCCGCTCTTCGGCTTCTTCCTCTGCCTCCTCCTCCAGCGGATCGTCTGCCGCTTCCTCCAGCTCTTCCAGCGGCGGTGGCGGCGGCGGTGGCGGCGGCGGTGGCGGTGGCGGTGGCGACCGCCTGAGCGGCGGCATGAGCGACTTCATGCAGGTCATTCAGTCGATGGTGCAGCCCGGCTCGATGGTGAAGAAGGGGGACATCGTCGCCGAGTTCGACATCCAGTTCCAGCTGCTTCGCCTCGATGACTACAAGGCCACCGTCGAGCAGAGCGAACGCACCCTGCGCTCCCTCGATGCCCAGATCGACGTCGCTCGCAAGTCCGCACAGCAGACGCTCCAGCAGGCTCGCGCCGCTGTGGAGAAGGCGAAGCTCGACATCCAGACGATCCCCGTCCGCTCCGTCATCGACGCCGAGATCCTCCGGCTCAGCCTCGAGCAGGCCGAGGCCAATCTTCGCATGGTCGAGGCGGCCATTCCGCAACAGGAGATCAGCCTGCGGAGCCAGCGGCGCCAGGCGGAGCTCGATCTCCAGCAGGCCAAGCTCGAACTCGAGCGCGCCGAGCGCAACATCGAGCGCATGATCATCCGCGCCCCCATGGATGGCATGTTCGTTGCGGAAACCATCCGCCGCGGCAATGAGTTCGGCCAGATCCAGGCGGGCGATCAGGTCTTCCCGGGCCAGATGTTCGGCCGCATCGTCGATCCCTCCTCGATGCTCGTTTCTGCCACCGTCAACCAGGCGGACGTCGAATCGCTGCGCATCGGGGCCAAGGCACGCCTCAAGTTCGACGCCTTCCCCGAAATCGAGCTGCCCGGCCACGTCATCGGCATCGGCGCCATGAGCCAGCCCGGCCGCGCCCGCGCCGAGTACGTCCGCGAAGTCCCGGTCATGATCAAGATCGACAAAATGGACCCGCGCGTGATCCCGGATCTCAGCGTCAGCGCCGACATCCTCATCGAAGAGGCCCAGGACTCGCTCCTCGTGCCCCGCGAGTCCGTCTTCCGCGAGCCGGACAGCGACGCTCCGTTCGTCTTCGTCAAGCGCGGCGACTCGTTCGAAAAGCGCCCCGTCGAAATCCGGCTGGCCAACTTTATCCACGCTGCGGTCGCCTCCGGCCTCAAGAAGGGTGAAATCGTCGCCCTCGAGCGGCCGCCGCTGCCGGAAAAGGGCGCTCAAGCCGTGCCCACCGTGATTCTCTGGGGAACCATGCCCGCGCTGATCGCGCGCCGGCGCCCCTTCCCCTGGCAGGAGTAAGGAATGTCGAAGGAAGTCAAAGCGAAGCGTCTCGGCCAGAAGAACGGCAAGGGCCGGATCTTCGGCACCATCGCCTTGCTGCTGATTCTGGCAGGCGGCGGATACGCGGCTTACTATTACGCTGCCGCCAAGCCCGTCGAGGTGCCCACCGTCGCCGTCCGCAAGGGCGAATTCACGCTCACCGTGCGCGCCCGCGGCGAAATTCGCGCCGTCCGCTCCACCATCCTCATGGCGCCGCAGGTGCCCAACCCCAAGATCGTCCGCCTCGCCGAGTCCGGCAAGCCCGTCAAGAAGGGCGATGTCGTCGTCGAATTCGATACCGCGCAGTACGAGAACTACTACCTCAACTTCGTCACCAACGCCCGGACTGTCGAGAGCGAAATCGTCCAGACCAAAGCGAGCCACAAGATCACGGACGAAGCGGACGCCATGAACCTCATGACCAGCGAGTACAACGTCCAGCGCGCCGAACTGGAAGCCTCCAAGGCGGAGATCCTCTCCGAAATCGAAGGCGCCAAGACGCGCATCGACGTGGGACTCTCCAAAGGCGCCCTCCAGCAGGTCAAAGCCACCGTCAAGAGCCATGACGTCACGCAGCGCGCCGAACTCGAGCGCCTCGAGTCGCGCAAGAACAAGACCCAGCGCGACATGGACCGCGTGAAGAAGTATCTCTCGATGATGGTGATCCGTGCTCCTTCGGACGGCATCCTGAACGTGCTGCCCAACTTCCGCGCCCAGGGCAACTGGGGCTCCACTCCGCCGCCTTTCAAGGAAGGCGACACCGCGTGGACCGGCGCCCCCATCGCCGAGATCCCCGACCTCGGCGAGATGCGCATCGAACTCAAGTTCGAGGAGGTCGACCGCGGCAAGATCCAGCTCGGCCAGTCGGTGAAGGTGCGTGTCGACGCCATCCAGGACAAGGAATTCGACGCGACCCTCGATTGGATCAGCCCCATCGCGTCCCTGAATTTCCGCGGCTGGGGCGCCGCCAGTGAAAAGCAGTTCCCCGCGCGCGCCACGCTCAAGCAGACCGACCCGCGCCTCCGCCCCGGCATGAGCGCCACGGGCATCGTTCTGCTGGAAAGCCAGTCCGATGTCCTGCTGATCCCTGCCAAGGCCAGCTTCATGCAGGGCGGCAGGCCCCACGTCTGGATCCAGAGGGGCACGGGCGCATGGGAAGCCCGCCCCATCGAAGTCGGCAAGCGTAACGACAACGACATTGTGGTTCTGAAGGGCCTCCGCGAGGGCGAGCGCATCGCGCTCGAAAACCCCGCCGAGGTCGCCAAACGGGCCAAGAAGCTGTAACAGGACATCCCGCCGCCGGCGCCCTCGCGCTCCCGCGAGCCCGCCGCGCGGCATGAGACGGAAGAGCATGAAAAAGGCGTTTTACAGAATTCTGCTGGTCGTCGCTGTGCTCGGCGCCGGCTACGGCATCTACAGGTTCATCCAGGGGCTGCCCTCCCGGCAGGAGTCGGTGCCCACCACGCGCGTCCGCCGCGGCGACGTCGTCGTCCGCAGCTTCGCCCGCGGCGAGCTGCGCGCCGTGCGCTCCGCCACTCTCACCGCCCCCAACCTCTTCGGCACCGTCCAGGTGACCAAGCTCGCCCCCATGGGTGCCTTCGCCCGCGAGAAGGACCTCATCGTCGAGTTCGACGACTCCGAAGTCCTCTCCCGCCTCGAACAGCGCCAGCTCGAGCTCGAACAGGTCGACGAGCAGATCAAGAAGGCCCAGGCCGACCTCGCCATCCGCAACAACCAGGATCAGGTCGACCTGCTCCGCGCCCGCTACGCCGTCCGCCGCGCGGAACTCGAGGTCAAGAAGAATCCCTTGCTGCCCGCCATCGACCAGAAAAAGAACCTCCTGAATCTCGAGGAGGCCCAGCGCCGCCTCCGGCAGCTCGAAAGCGACATCAAGTCCAAACAGGAACAGGCGCTCGCGGAATTGAACGTCCTGCGCGAGCGGCGCAACCGCAACCTGCTCGACATCAACCGCGAGAAACAGCGCCTGCTCCAGGTCAAGCTCCTCAGCCCCATCAGCGGTCTCGTCGCCATCAAGCAGAACCGCGCCGGCTTCTCCGGCATGTTCGGCACGCAGATTCCCGACATCCGCGAAGGCGACCAGGTCCAGCCCGGCATGCCCGTGGCGGAGATCCTCGACCTCTCTGAACTCGAGGTCATCGCCCGCATCGGAGAACTCGACCGCGCCAACCTCCACGAAGGCCAGGACGTCCTCATCCGCCTCGATGCTCTCGCCGGCAAGGTCTTCCACGGCAAGATCAAGTCCATGAGCGGCACTGCCAGCGCCAACGTCTTCAGCTCCGACCCCGGCAAGAAATTCGACGTGCTGTTCTCCATCGACATGCGCGAGCTGCTGAAGGAGCTTGGCGCGAAGCCCGAACAGATCGCCCGCATCCTCGCGACCGCCGAGGAAAACCGCAAGAAGCCCATCGCCCAGCCCACCTTCTCCATGTTTGGAGGCATGCCGGATCTGTCGGCGATCGCCAACGGCGGCGCCATGCCCGGCATGGGCGGGGGCGGGGCTGCGATCTCCTTGCCCTTCGCCGGAGGCCAGATGCAGGGCGCTCCGGGCGGCATGCCCGGCATGGCCGGCGGCCCGGATCAGGCGCAGGGCCAGGGGCAGCGCCGCATGATGATGGGCGGCGGCGGAGGCATGATGTTCGGCGGCGCCAATCTCACCCCTGAGCAGCAGAAAAAGATGCAGGAGATCA
>FWWL01004984.1_pt1 | contig 21453 bp, 14 predicted proteins | sample 2228331 | NCBI WGS metagenome assembly FWWL01 (sample SAMEA103939775, study PRJEB20133) | metagenome | reverse complement strand
CATTCACCGTGGAGAATATATTCGGCGTCGTTCCTGCGTCATATCCGATTTTTAGAGCGCTGACGTTTTCAATCGTGTTCATGATGCAGTTAATGTTCGTTTCTATCCCGAAGCAATAGACGCCATAACTGGTTTGTCCCGTTTTTCCGATGATGACATTTCCAACCAAATGACAATCCGAGCAGCCGGAGGTGAGAGCTATTCCGGTCGAGCCGCCGTATATATAACAGCCTTCGACTATGACCCGCTCGCAACTGCCGTGTGATTGGATCCCTGCGAGTGTCGTATTGTATACGTGGCAATTCGCAATCATGATATCGGTTGCGGTAAACAAAATCCCTTGCGTTCCGGCTCCATTGATCCGTATGTTCTCCAGAGTCAACCCGATAATCTTCCCGCCTATTTGTCTGGCATATATCGATGGGCCCACACCCGCTACCCGTTCCATCGTCACATTGGACACCCTGGTGTTCAGCAATGCCCCGGGTGCGGCGGTCGGGGTGCCGATCTGAATGCCTCCTGTATTCACTGCGCTCCAGTCATATATCGTAAGCCCGTCAATGAAGTTTCCTGTAACGTCTACTGCCGAAGCGTTCGTAATAGCGGCTCCTGCTGAGCATTGTTTGGCCGTGCAGCCGATAATTCCCGATAGACTGGATTTTTCAATGACAAAGCCTGTATCCACACAATTCAGGGCGATGCAGTTCATAATCAGATTTTGCGTACCGCTTGTATACACTCCGTCAGCCGCTTTGCCGGTGATGCCGTTATCTTTCAGGATACAGCTGGTTATTTTGCAACGTACCGAAGCTCCGCCGAGCGCGATTCCTACTCCCGGTATGTCGTTCCCTCCAATCGTATTCTGCACGATGCAATTGTCGACGGTCGAATCCGTACAACTTGCCAGATGTATGCCTACCGTTCGAATCGTCAATCCGGTCCGCTTCCCATGATTGGCATCCACGACCAAATCGGTAACTTCGATCCCACTCAGCCCGCTTGCCAGAATCATCGTTTCATAGTTGGATTTGTCGGCCGCTTTGATTATCGTCGAGCTTCCGCTTCCCATTATCTTAACGTTAGGTTTGCGAATGTTGAGAGTCGCACTGACGATATAGGTTGATGAGGGCAGAAACGCAACACCGCCTCTTTTCAGGCTATCGATAGCGGTCTGTATGGCCACGGTATCGTCTACGCTTCCGTCACCTTTTGCCCCGAACCATTTGACATTGACCGGACCGTCATAAATCCGCTTGAATCGGTTCCCGGAAGTACTGACCAGCACCAGGCCCGTATTGTCAGGCGAAACGGTATCGGCGGCATCGAAGTAGAAATGCCCTTCCTGCAACGAATCGGTTGCATAGTAAACGCTACCCGAAACCGGGTTCCTCATATCTCTCAGCTCTGCTATCGTTGTCAGAACAACGCAGTTATCGTCCATTTTGTCCGAGACGGAGCCCCCAGGCTTAGCGTATCCAATCCCGTAGGTGAGCAAAGTTCCGGCCGCAACACCCATTCCTGCGATACCGATGGAAGAGAGCAGTTTTCTTCTGCTTATTAAACTATTCGGATCCCCTGATTGGCTATCTCCTTGATCCTCTTGCCCTGAATGCGAACGATTGTTCATTGCATTTCCCCCTCATTTTTTATAAATGATTGACATGGAAGCGCTAACAGAATGATGAACATACACAGGATCCTTTTTTTTCTATTCTTCCCTCCTCTTACTAATTTTCGTATCACTATTATCATGATAGAACCAACCATGGAATCGATCTTTATCCTTCTTTCCGTTTTTTTTGCACATTCGTGTCAATCGCTCCCTTCATCTTTTCCTGTGCTGAAATAAAAAAAAACCAGCTAGATCAAGGTTTGATCTAACTGGCTGAACAATGAGGTCTCATATAGAGACGAATCGAGGATACAACCTTTAAAAGCTCCATTAAACTACCAAAAATTGATTGACCGATCTCATTAATTGTTTTCCATTTATAGTTACTTGATGTGATCCATATGCTGTAACCTTTCCAGGTCCAAAAATCTTTAAATTCCCTTGTCTTGCTTCTATTGTACAGCCTTGGCTTCTAGCTTTTTCAAAATCTAAATCTTCTGTAAGTATAGTTCCTGTTGCCAGCATATCAAAACCTCCAAAGTATTTTTATGGACATTGTACATTAACCATTTTATCCAATTCACGGCTACAATAATTCCACCATCCCAATTATAATTCTCTCTCACACTTAGCCTTTCACCACCTAGTTAATCACTATGCGTGGCACACAAGAAGAAGGCTGCCGCTATCACGGCAGCCTTGTGCTATCCAACATCATCCCATTCCTGCAAAATCCATGTTTCTAATCGAGTTTACCTCTTGAAATTTCACCGGCTTCGTTCATCTCATCATTCTGATTGTGATTTTCCGGCTCTTTTGGCGGCTCTCCACATCCATCCTTGGGTCCTTTGCAGGCATTGATGGTTACCGTATAAACGGTTTTACCTGTGCCTCTCGGCGCCCGGACTTCTAATGAGACGTAAGTTTGGTCCTTCTTCACGTTCAAAATTACAGGCTGGCCTGTGCCAAGAGCCTTTCCATCAACGATAATCGTTGCACCAGCATCCTCCGCTCCCGCGAAAATCTGAATCTCCTTGACAGAGGGCCATACGTTGACCCGATAATCATGGACAGACGCTTGAAAAGCAGGATCCCAGACGCCCGTATCAGAAGAAAGCGAAGCGAGAGTCGACTTTCCGGGGTTTTCCACGTTTATCGTAAATACCTGCAAGGCTTGTTGGCCGTCTTGGGACATTACTGTAATACCGAAGCTATAGCTGCCCGGCAAGGTTGGCAAACCGGAAAGCGTTCCGGTGACAGGGTCTAACGTGAGGCCTTTCGGGAGTCCCCCGTCAGTTAAGGTGAACGTGTATGGCGCCTGCCCTCCATATACGGCCATGCTCACGCTATAGGGCTCGCCTCCCAGTGCGGGAGTCAGGCCTGGGGATGCAGCCCAATACAACATTGGATGAACAAGAGCGGACAATGGCTGTGTGCTTTGGTTTCCAGCGTAATCGACTGCTATCACAGAATATGTGCCTGGAGCTGAGGCTTCCGCTGGCAGCAGCAGCGAAGCCTTGCCGTTAGCTGCTGATCTGCTCACCGTGCCAAAAGCAGTGACAGCTGTGCCGTCACGGTAAATTTGGAAGCTTTTCATATCCGCATTAACCGGCCACTCCAGCTGCAAGCTACCGTTCTCCGTCCAGATGCTGCTCAATACGGCGTCCTGCCCAAAGGAAGGCGCAATGTTGTCGTACATGTAAAGATCCGTACTGTTCCTCGTCGTATAGATCCGTCCGAAGGCGTCTTGTGCGAAATAGTTCCCATTCGTGAGAGTAGTGTACTCCCAGGTTTGGGGATCGAAACGGAAAATTCGGGTGGCCGCTTCCCCATACAGCATGCCATCGTGGAAGTTAAGGTACCCTCCAGCGAGCACGATATCCTTCCATACGTACGGGTATAACACTTTTGTGCGAACCACTTGCCGTTTCGCAGGGTCGAACTGGAACAAAGTTCCATTGGTAAGCCCCCACAACATGCCTGAATTGTCAAAAGTCAATGCGGTGATTGCCCTCTCCCCAGGCACGGGGTTCACTTCAAACACTTTTTGTTTGGTCTTAGGATCGAAAATAAATAATGTGCCATCCTGCTCCACCGGGTCGGCTGCGATTCCTCCCCAAACGGTCGTACCGCCATAAATTAAGCCGTCTTTGTAGGCCAGCGCCATCGGGCTCTCATTTTCGACAATTGGATAAAACACCTCAGACGCTTTCGACAATGTATCGTAAAGCACAAGGGAGCCGCCTAATTTGCCTGCAATCGGCACGGTTCCAATCGCCAGCTTGTCACCCGCATCCGCGAACGCGAAAGGCCGATCCTGAAGGTATGTTTCCAAATTCAAGTTTAGGCGAGCAGGGTTTGTTCCTTGCGATCCCGTCCATGGAAGAGCCGGGTCGTACTCGAATACCGCAGCTCCGGGATAAACACCCATATAAAGCTTATTGTTGTAAATGCCCATACCTTCGACTTGCGACATGCCGGTTAGCGATTCCATCTTAAAGGTGTCCAGATTGAAGCGCGTCATAGAGGACGGAGATAAATAGCCCCCCACATAAATATTTCCGTCAGGACCGGTTGCAACCGAACGAAGCGTGTTGGCGGACCCAAGAGGATCGCCGTCGTACACCTTCCCCTTGCCCGTCGCCGGGTTGTACGCCAGAATCACGCCTCTAGAGGTAATCGTTATGAGCGTCGCACCCGGCATATCCGGCTGATTCAGATGGAACCATCCGAATCCCCTGCTGGCTGAATTGCCTATAATGAAGGAAGTCGGGGTGATGGTCCGATTGGCAACATTATAAGCCATCAGAACACTGTTCTGTACAAAATACACGTTCCCGTCCGGACCGATTGGAGAAACGTCCAATCCCGGCGTTTTGGGGAGTTCTCCGATCCAGGTTCCGCTTCCGGTATCGTAGATGAGGGTTACGTTATTTTGTTCGCTAGTAGGGTCCGCTGCTGTCATGCGGGCAAAAAGCAGACCGGAAGTGAACGTTAAATCGTACACTTCTTTACTCGATGAATAGGTTTCCGGCAGCGGAATTGGTTTCTTCTCACCGGATACAGTGTTGATTTCGAACAGCTGTGCTTTCACTACACCTGTGCCCGCATATACCTTTCCATTGCCATACGCGATGCTTCGGACATATTTCTCATCTGGAGCTAGCTGTCCATAATCTGTATACGTCCCCGTCGCCGGGTTATACTTGAACACCTTCCCATTCGGATAAGTTCCTCCGTAGATGTTACCTTGTTCGTCAGCCGTGACCCGATATAAATGAGTTTCGGTAGGTATCGGTTTGCCTACATTCTCGAGCCGATTCGTGCTTGGCCGGTATCGGTACAAATACCCGTTCCGCTGGGTAGCTATGTACACATCGCCGTTCGGAGCAACAATTGTGCCCCAGGAATAGCCGGCTTGATCGAGCGGAAACGATGCTACTCGTTCCCCTGTGTCGGCTCTCACGACCGAAAAAACAGCAGGAGCCCCGTTAGCTGTCGTATAAATATACGGTTCGCCATTCGGTCCCAAACCGTACCCCGCATGGGGAATCGTTATCGAGTTGATCGCCGTCCCAATCCGCACCACGTGCTGATCCGCAGGCTCGGGTTCATTGTCCGTTTCAACCTTAAGCTGAACATCATCAAAGTACGCGTCTGTAATCGTGGTAGTGCCCGAATAAAGCAGCACAGTCACATATTTAGTTCCTGAAGGCGCTTTTAAGGATGCTGTTAATGGCTTCCAGTTATTCAGTCCAGACTCAGATACCGATTTGTAACCGATTCTAACTTTGTTCTCATCGTGAAATTGCAAATAAATGCTTGAGGATCCCTTCGAGACGTAAGTGAATACCGACGCTTCATACATCAAATTCGGTTCGGCGGGAAGAAATACGCTTTGCATTCCGTAATTACGACTATCATTATCATGAATAACCAGAGAATATGTGCCGGTATTGCTCTGCTCGTCCGTAACCGCGAACTTGCCGGTTCCATAAGTTTGAGTCCACCCTGGGTACGGTGCTCCTGTGGATGACTCAAACCCAGAATTCACCAGTTCAATTTGCGTCATTGCAGCTGCTGCCTTATTTGGTAACTGTAGCATACCAATAATACCCAGTACCATACTTACAAGTATTAGCCAGGTCCATTTCCTTTTCATTTATCCCACCACTTTCATGAATTTAATCGGGTTAAGTTACTCGAATAATGGAACCTGAAAGCCTGCCCGGCCTAATGCTTCCACTACGCGGGAATTAATTGACATGGTACCGCTTTCAACTTTCAACTACAAAGTAAAGGAATAACTGGCAACCGGCCTAAAAAGAAAAATTTATGGAGATCATCTCCTTATTGATTGATTTACATCTGACTCACTCTAATTTTATTCCTCTCAGACAAATTATGTCAATGATTTTCATACGATCGGCTATAAAGCGAACGCGATCGGCCGCTGCCGGAGCCCGCTGCCGTTTACCGGGGCGGCTAATCCCGGTTGAAACGGAGGGCGTACGTTTGTCCTGTATCCGTACCGTCGGACCATTCCGAACGACCGAACGTCAAACGACCGAGACAATCCTTTCCTCTCGACCGGAATTTATAGTATGCTAAACCATAAGGGAGGAGAGGAATTTATGGTCAAACAACTGATCGTCGGCGACGCAACGCATGAACTAGCCACTACGCGCCGCATTTTGGAACGCTTGCCCGAGGAACATATGGCATGGAAGCCGCACGAGAAATCGATGACGCTTGGCGGGCTGGCCACGCACCTTGTCAACCTGCTGAACTGGCAAATCGCGATTTTTCAGTACCCGGAGTTCGATCTTTCGACCGTGCCGCTGCGGCGGGACGCTTTGGAAAGACGCGCAGACGTTCTCGAGGAGTTCGACGTGAACGTCGGCAAGCTAGAAAAGCTGATCGCCGAATGCGATGAGAAAACGCTTGGCGAGGAATGGACGTTGCGCCACGGCGACCATATCATCCTTCGCGAGCCGCGTGCGATTGCGCTCCGCACCTTCGGATTAAGCCACATGGTCCACCACCGGGCGCAGCTCGGGGTATACTTGCGGCTTCTCGATATTCCGGTGCCGGGCATGTACGGCCCCTCGGCCGACGAGGCAGCCCAATGAACTAAGTTTTTCGATCCGATACGCGCCAAACAGTCGCAGGGTACCGGCATGACCGTCGGTACTCTGCGACTGTTTTATTGTCGTCGAATAGAGTAAAAATTCGCTGTTACTATAAATAAGTATAATTTTTATTGACTATCATCACATTGATCCTCCACTGCAAGCCTTCACGGGTACGGAAACGAATTTGCGCGTATCCGTCGTTCTTCTGCGCAATCGGCAAAATATCCGTTTCAAACTCGCCCGCCCTCAGCACCTTGGTCGGCTTATGCACGCTCTGCCCTGCAATCTCGATCTCTGTATAGGACTGCGAGCAGCTGTCCCCGGACACGAACAACAGATCATACTTGCCTCTTGGCAATTCGATGGTCAAGGTCGCTTCGCTTGTTCCACCGATATAATCTCGGCGCAGCTCGTCAGGCTCCCCACTATCCGCAGCAATGAGATCTTCAGCTCGATCCCAACCGATGCCTGTGTAAGGCGTGAATACCGTTTCCGGCGATATTTTACGAAACGTCTGCCCGAGAACCCCTTCCATATGAACCTGTCTGGGCAGTGCTTTGTAATAATCCTTGTTCAGCAAATCAGGATGCACCCCGCAATCCAGCCGATAGGCAGCAAGCCTCGACTCGCGGTAATTGCCGGAATAGTAATCGAATGTGAAATGATCCAACAGTTTGTAATGAGGCGTGTCTTGGTTTTTGCCGAGAAATACCCTCCGATGCGTATGCGCTTCATGAACACGCGGGTCGTTGATGGTTTGTGCTGCAGCAGCTAAACGATCGGGGTTGGACAAGGATAGTACAGGGTGCATATCTTCCGATTGCACATAAATGGCAAACTCTCCGTCTTTCTCCGTGAGGAAATATATTAGTCCGCCTTCCTCCCTGTGCTCCGCGATTTCCCAAGATGATCCTGCCAAGCGCGATACCACCACCCTCTCATCCGAGACAAACGGGTTCCGCATAACAACAGGTTGGCCTGCCTTGCTTCTGATCCTGACCCAAACTGTGCGTCCCTGCTTCATCTCTGCACTAATCTCGAATCCCCCGGCGGCCAGCAGACCTTGAAACGCGCAGTCAGCCCACTTCTCATAGGAGCGTACCTTCTTCTCGACATCGTGCTCATACAGGCCCACCGTCCGTCCGGGCTCTGGCTCGCCCGACGGTACCGCCGGGAACACATCGATTACGCCGTTATGGCTTTGGAGCAGCATCTCGTTTACCGCAGCGACCATTTCTCCGGAGGCTTCCATCATGTGAGGATGGTACAGCGGCTCGTTCGTAATATTGCAATAGTTCATCCAACGTTCCGTTTCCTCTGCGAACAGTCCGTTGCTCCGCAGCGACAAGTCGATGCCATGCTCGTACAGCAATCGAAGCGCCGTATTCCCTTTACCCAGTCTGGAAGCAACGCAAGAAAGCCATCCGAACTGAAACATGCCGTACTCCGTATTTTGTTCCGCATAGCGAAGCGTGTTCTCGGCCCGTTGACGCAACGATTCTTCGCTGTTCTTATCGATCTCGCCGATTGGATAAATCGGCATCAATAGAGAAGGATGCCGCAAATGCAAGTCGACAGGCGCCCACTCCGAATCCCGGAGAACATCTCCGTATAAGGGGGACACGGCAGTCGGATAGGGAGCCAACCGTGAAGCCATATCACTCCACCTTTGCCGATCGGCTTCGGACTCGCCGAGCAGCGCGTTCGCTTTAATTGACATTTGCAGCAAATATTTTACCGTGGACAACGTGCAGGTCGAATTCCGGGTCAGAGGTCCCTGTTCCGGCGAAATGTCAGGAAATACGTTGTACTGGCCTTTCTCACAATCGTATTGCAAGTATCCTTCGAAAAACCGGATAATCTGTTTAAACAACGGGTAGGCATTTTCGCGCAAGAAGCACAGGTCCAAGCTGAATCGGTAATAGTCCCATAAGAATTGCGCACACCACGGCCATATGCTCAAGTACAAGGCATGCGGATAATCTGCGGCGACGCCCTCCAGACCATAGAACTGCTTCGCCATTTGTTCGGCAAGTCCAGTGTGCGACAGCAGCCCGTCGTTGAACGCTTCCGCCACTTCGAGGTGATTAGCCGTATAGAGCGGCCAGAACACCGCTTGAATATTGACGTCCCAGTACCACATGCTGCCCCACTTGGTCGGCTGCCGGATGTCCCACAAACCGTTCAAGCCGCTGGCTTGCATGTACATCCGGCCCCCCTTCCCGCTGCAGCAGGCGATGGCGTACAGATTGACGTACCACAAATCCTCGATCATCCGATCCGGAAGGGTGATCGAAGAACGGCTCCAGAAGCTGCGCCAATGCGCTTGATGGCTCTCTCCCAGCTCCTTGACTTGCTGGACAGACTTGTCCAATCGCTCCAGAGCGGTCTGCAGCAGATCCTTCGTTTCCTCTTCCGTCACCACCGTCGTGAGCAGCGTCATGGTCTTCTCTGCCTTGAAAAGGTTGATCCGGATGGACTCTGAGGTAACCTCGGCACTCCCCTTCGCCCCGAGCAACCTAATCATGACAAGGAAAGAAAAAGGGCCATACCGTTCCTTGTCCTCGCCGTCCGGATAAAAGGAGCCCTTATAGTAAAAGGTCGTATCGTCCAGTTGATGGTACTGTATATTCATATCGACATATCTTCTGAATGGTATGGTCAGAGATACGGATTGCAGCAGAGCGGCATTCGTTTGATTGATTTCTGATATTACATAATCGCTTCCCTGGGAGACGATCGTGTGCACGTCAAGCCGATCCTCGCCTTTCTCCATACGCAAGCGGACGCTTGCCTGCTCGACATTAAGCTGAAGCGAGGAGCTGTCTGGATCGGCCAGCTTCTCGGAAGGGAACAGATGAATTTCTCCGGTCGGATAGTGAGAGGCTCCACCGGACGGCTTGCCGTACTTTCTATGCATATTGTTGCTGGACAAGGCATCGCCGTAAAGGAACAACGGACCCTGATCGGGATTGCGATACATGTCGCTCGCTCGTTGTCTCAATTCGTCATATGTGTACCCATATTGACGATCGTAACGGGGTCCATCGCCATTCCTATATTTCTGACTGTACCGGTGGAGCTTCTGATAATAGACTTCATAATGATTCATCGCCATCTTCAGTGTGTGGTCCTCGAAAAACACCATTCCGCCAAAATGACCGTTCCCAAGCGGTAAAGCCTCGTTCCAGCTGCTCGGGGCATTCTTGTATGTTACTGTGTGCATCGGTGTCCATCCTCCTTTCCACTGCCGTTACTCCTTGATCGCTCCGATCATTACGCCTTTGACAAAATACTTTTGCAGGAACGGGTAGAGCGTAATGATCGGTATCGTCGAGACCATGATCGCCGCATATTTGATCGTTTCCCCAATGGCGTATTTGTCGTCGCTCGCTGAACCGGTCATCATGGAATCGGTATTGTTAGAGATCAGAATTTCGCGGAGCACGAGCTGCAGCGGATAGGCTTCGCGATTTCGCAAGTAGATCAGCGCGCTGAAGTAGGAATTCCAATGGCCTACCGCATACCACAATATCATAACGGCAATGACCGGCATCGACAGCGGGATAATGATGCGGAACAAGATCGTCCAGTCACCCGCCCCGTCCATTCTAGCCGACTCTTCCAGACTAACCGGAATCCCCTGGAACGAAGTGCGCATGATGATCAAGTTGAACGTATTGATCGCGCCGGGAATGAGCAGCGCCCACATCGTATTCATCATGCCAAGATCGTTCACCAACAGGAAGGTAGGGATTAGACCGCCGTGGAACACCATCGTCACGACTATGAAAAACATCATCGTATTTTTGAAATATAAGTTTTGCCTGGACAATACATAAGCGCCAATCGACGTCATTAACAGGTTAATAGTCGTTCCAATCAGGACATACAACAGGGTATTCTGGTACCCTTTCATGATCATCGGGTTATCGAATACCGCTTTGTATGCGCTAAGATCAAAACCGGCCGGCCTTAACATCAGGCCGCGGTGCTGCAGCAGCGAGGTCGCATCGCTGAGCGAAGCGAACAGCACGTACAAGAAGGGGTACAGCGTGACCGCACAGAGCACGAGCATGAGAATCGTATTGAAATAACCGAATGATCGTTCACCGACAGTTGGTTTCATGGGGAGCTCTCCTTACCACAGTTTATTCTCGCTGATCCGTTTGACGAAGCTGTTGGCTGCCACAATCAGGATGAAGCTGATTACTGAATTGAACAACCCGACAGCAGCCGTAAAGCTGTAGTTCGCCTCCAACACCCCTTTACGGTATACGTAGGTCGATATCACGTCGCCGGTTTCATACGTGAGCGGGTTGTACAAGAGGAGCACCTTTTCACTGCCGACCGTCAGCATGGAACCCATCTGTAGAATAAACAAGATGACGATGGTCGGCATGATACCGGGAATGGTGATGTGCAGAGTCTGTTTCCAACGGTTGGCACCATCCATACGAGCGGCCTCATACAGCGTCGGATCAATGGTGGCAATCGCGGCCAAGTAAACGATCGAGCTCCAACCCACGCCTTGCCAAATGCCGGAGGAAACGAACATAAAGCGGAACCAATCCGGGTCTTTCAGGAAATCGATCGGTTCTATGCCAAAAGCGCCGATGAGCTGGTTAATGAGACCGGTCCGACTGAGGAAGTCGATCATCATGCCGGCCACAATCACGATCGAGATGAAATGCGGCAAATACGAGATGGTCTGCACGACCCTCTTAAATGCCCGACTTCTAATCTCGTTCAGCAACAGCGCTAGAATAATCGCAGCTGGGAATCCGAATGCAAGCTCGTAAAGGTTGATTAAGATAGTGTTCTTGATCAGTCGCCAAAAATAAATGCCATTAAAAAAGCTTTCAAAATGTTTGAGTCCTACCCAAGGGCTTCCCCAGATCCCGCCTGCCGGGGAAAACTCTTTAAAAGCGATTTGCAAGCCGTACATCGGTCCGTAATGAAAAATGACGTAATAGATCATTACGGGCAATGCCATCAAATATATGGCCCAGTGCCGCTTCAAATCGGTACGAATGGTTGGCCAGACGGTCGAAAGGCGTGCGCTCTTAGCTGCCTTTCTGTCTGTCTGCATAGCTTCGGTACTTTGCGTCATCAGCTCTCCAGCCCTTTCTTTCTTGGTTTCGATACGAAAAGGCTGGGGGATGAATCCGATTCATCCCCCAGATCAAACTTTAGATGATTTATCGTTTGTTGAAACGTTCGAGCGCGGCTTGTTGAATTTTGATGCCTTCCTCAATCCCCATGCTTTGTATTTTCTTGACATATTTATCGAAATTCTCGATCGGCTCGGCGCCCATGATGAACTTGAGCAGCATCTCATCTCTATACGTATTGATGTCCGTCATGAGAGAAGCGAACTTGCCGCTCTCTTCCTGTGTCGGTGAAACAAGCGGCATCTTGCGCTCAGCCGTCGGCTTGGACCAAATTTCCAGAGCAGCCTTCTGCTGAGGAAGCACCAAGTATTGCAATTGGAAATTGTCGCTCAACACGAACGGCGCACTCCACGTCGCGCGGTTAAACTTCGCGATAGTCTGCTGAACGCTTACTCCGGCCTTCGGGCTCAATATGTCAGGCAGGAATACGGCCTTGCCGTTTTCCATCTTGTAGCTTTGTCCTTCTATACCATAGTTGAACAGCATGTTGCCTTTTTCGCCGTAGGCATAATCCAGCCATTTTACGGTTTCAACCGGGTTTTTGTTGCTCGTTGTAACAGCCGCTCCGTAACCGTTGGATGCAAAGTCCTTTTGTCCCCAGATCGATTTGTCCCCGGCCTTCATGACCGGGTATGGAGCTGCGACGATATTGAATTTTGAATCCTTGTCTTTCATCAGGGTATTGAATTTGCCGACGCCGCCTCCGTTGAACAAAACAGCGGCTCCCAGCAGGTTCGTTGTCACTTTGTTGTCAAAAAGCTTCTCGTTCGGGGCTGCGAAATCCTTATCGAGCAATCCTTCCTTGTACCATTTGTTCATCGTGATTAGGAATTCTTTGAACTCCGGCTGGATCGGACCGAATTTCACTTTGCCGCCCTCATGATAGTAGCTGTAGTTGATCCCCCATGCCCCCAGGAATGGAGCATCGGTACTAATCTGATCTTTATCGATATAAAACGGGATTTCATCCGCTTGACCGTTCCCGTTCGGATCTTTTTCTTTAAACGCTTTCAAAACCGTGTACCATTCGTCGATTGTCGTCGGCATTTTCAATCCCAGCTTATCCAGCCAGTCCTGACGTATCGATGGGCCGAAGAATACTCTAACCTTGTCGTTGCCCCGTAGGAACGGGAACATGTAGATACTGCCTTCATCCGTTGTGACTTGCTTTTTCCAATCCGGATTGTCGGCGAGAAGCTTTTTCAAGTTCGGTGCATGCTTATCGATCAGATCGTTCAGCTTGATAATTTTGTTGTCTTTAATCGCTTTCTCGGGGCCGCCAGGATAGCCCGTCGTCCAGCTGGTCTCGATTATGTCCGGCAGCTGATTGGAGGCCAACATCAAGTTGAACTGCTCTTTGGCTTGCTGGGCATCAAGGGGAGGGTGCTGGAATTCGACCTTCACGCCCGATACTTTTTCGAGCTCTTTATACATTTCCATTTCGGCAAAAGTCTTCATCTGCGAAGAAGCAGCCGAGTGGTTGGCCACCCAGTAGGACAAGTTCGTCAGCTTCGGTGGCTGCGTTGCTTGGCCCGGCTGCGATGACGGCGATGGAGTCTCGTTTGGACCGCCGCATGCGGCGACCGACAGAGCAAGTATGGATACCAGCATTACGGAGCCCGCTTGTTTCAAGCTTTTGTTCATTGATCATTTCCTCCCTTTTAATGACAATATTGGTTATCGGATTGAATAGGGCACGAGTCGCCCAGATTGTTCTCCTGGTTCCCAGTCTAGCTTCACTCGCACGGCACGGCTACTTTCACCTTTTCACATCCGTAGTATTTTCGTAACAATTCCAGTCGGGTTGAAACAAAATCAGTACATCTTAAACATCGTCAGTCCATTTATCCCTTAAATGAAAAACCTGATCGGAAGTTCACGATCAGGTCCTCTGGCGAAAGAGTTCAGTTTGGCTACAGCCCCAATAGGCTGCCTTTATTCGTCCTCTTGATTCTTAACCTGCATGATGGAATCACGGTATTTCCCCGGCGTGATGCCCTCGAGTTTTTTGAATGCTCGGATGAACACGACGTCATTATTGTAACCGACCATTTGTGCGATTTGTACGATCGTCAACTCTTTGTTGTCCATCAACTGCTTCGCGGTATCCATCCTTTTATGCGCAATGTAATCCTGCAGGTTTTGGCCCTGATTTTTTTTGAAGAATCCGGAGATATACTGCGGAGTCATCTTGAGACTATCCGCGATCAGCATCAGTCCTAGATTCGGATCGCTGAGATTTTGGTGTACCAGGCCGACGATTTCCTGCAGCTGCTGCGTGCTGTGGTCGGATCGCTTCACTTGGAACGAGCGAGTGAGCGTTTCGAACAGCTCCTTCGTTTTCAAGTACATCGCTTGCGCCGTTGGATAGCTGAACACCTCTTTGATCGGATCGAAGTTGGTGCCCAGCACTTCTTCCTGATTCGTATTTGTGGAGTTTATGATTTTCAGCAACGTGCTCGTCACATTGAAGAACAAGCATTTGCCCAGCTCCGGCGTGATGGCGCTGGAATCGAAATTCATCGAGTAAATTTTATCGAGCAGCTTCTGCACATTGTCGACATCGCCGCTCCGCACAAAATTGATCAGCTGGACCTCCAACTCAAGGGGGTAGTAATAACGCTGCTGGGTATCGACAATGTCCTGGAAATGGATAACCGCATTTTCTCCCCTGATGAGCCTGTACTCCAGCGCAGCCAGCGCCTCCGGATAAGAATCGCGAATCGCTTTTGGCCCTTGGTGAACCGCTCCCGTGGCTATGGTAATACCGATCTTGAACTTTTCTGTCATGATCGTATAGAGCAATTGAACGACTTCCCGGATATCCGATTCGGCAGATTCCTTCCTACTGCTCCTCAGGTTGATCAGGAGGGCGAGCCGATCTCGGTCGAGCTCGACTGAGAAGCCTTTATGATGAGTCTCCGCTAGCTCGACACCGACGTTGGTTACGATAAACCTTGCATGCGCCCAGCGCGGTTCATCTTCTCCCGTTAAGCAATGAATATCCTCGATCTTGACCAAGAGGACGACGAATCTGTTGCTTACAAACGTTAGGTCCATAAACCTAAGCGTTTCTTCGTGTTCCGGGGATACGTCTACATCCATATGACCATTGAGCAGGCGGGACAAGTAGTTGGCCCGAATGAAGGGAACCTGCTGCGTCAGTTTGCTTCGCAGGTGCTTCTCCTCGGTGATCGAACCTTCGATCGTTTGCCTGATAAAGTCGTATTCATTGGACGCCGGACGTCTGCTCATGTCCTTCCCGCGCATGATCGCATGCACGGTTGTCCGAAGAGGCTTGTAATTGCTGTATGTTGCCACACTGACGGCGATTAGGCCCGCGGTCAAGCACAGAACGAACAACCAGAGGGACCACCTCTGAATTTGATTGACCTGCTGCATGAAGACATCGTTGGGTGTAAAAGAGACGTATTTCCAGTCTGCCTTCTCGGAGTGCGTGTACGAAACCATATAGTCAACACCCCCCATCCGGTATTCGAACGGCTCGCTGTTGGGTTCCATACGTCCCTGCAGGTCGGAAGGAAACGGCATCTCGCTAGTACTCATGATGGTTTGTCCAGCATCGTTAACGATGTAGATGGCGCTGCGGCTTGCCGATTCAAGCTGGGCAAACAACTGCTTCATCTGGTCGACGTCGATCAACAGGACGAACGCGCCGAGATTGCTGGAAGGCGAATGGATCGGCAGCGTCTGTACGTAGGTAATCACATCCTTCGGCACCTTTTCAATGTTGGTGAGAGGAGCGACCGGCCAGTAGGACATTTTGTGCTCGTCCCTCAGAAATGCTCGCCATTGCTCGTACGACATATCCTTGTAGGCATAGTAGGTAGGATAAAACGTCTTCGAGTCCGTCAGTAAACCCGGCTTAACAATCGTATCGCTGTTCGAGAAGTAGATGTAGTAGTCGAATATAAAGTTACTGGTCATCGTGCGATATCGGCTCATCTTGTCGCGCATGAAAGCCACGAACTCATATTTGTCGACATCCTCCGCATCCTCCGGGATTTTCAGCATATAATCCAGCTTGGGGTCAAACACTACCTGGCGCATCAAATTATCCACTTCCGACAATTTGTTGTCTAGCGCCAGCTTCAGTTGTTCCAGCATCGCCGTATTGGAGCGGTTGGAGCTTCTCTCCAAGCTATTCTCCACTTTGGTATACAGAAAGAGTCCCATGGCAAGCGGTATCAGCAAAATGAACAAATTGGTGGCGATCATCGTTGAAAGCGCACTTTTGCGAGTGTACAGATGACGTAAAATTAGCGACGCTTTCAACTTAAGTCACACTCATTTCATGAAAATAGATTTACTAGAATTTTAACCCCCCTCTTCTAAAGTTGCAACACACAATGGCAAAAGCGCATTATCCATATAATGGGATGCATAATGAATACCTATTTCATTAAAGTGAACCAATTGCACAAGAGCTTCGGTAAGCTAACCGTGCTGGACAATTTACATGGGGCGGTGGCAAAAAGAACGATCTTCGCGCTGCTCGGGCCGTTTAATTCTTATTTCTCAACATTTATAACATGTCATTAAAGATCACTTTTATACAGGCGACTAGAAATGTTCGGAAAATAAATCCCGACATATCCTTTATTCCATTCTTTCGATCGTTACTGTAAAATCAGCACTCATACCTTCAAGTTTTTCCGCAAGCTCGTCCACGCCGGATTCGATTTTACCTAATCGGATCAGTCCAGGGGAATATTTCCAATCTTTATAAAAAATAGTCACATCTTTCCAAGGTGCGAAATAAGCGAAATCTCTAGAGGAAGGAGTGCTGCCGGCTGGCGCATTTTCCGTTGATAACCCTTCTTCTAAGATGCTCATTTTTTCGAATCCGCCATAATCTTCGAAGGTTAACGTTAGCGGGAGTCTTCCCAAGAAGTCTCTGCTTGTTGGATTATCATACATCGTCACAGTGAATACCTCGTTGTCGATTGTCAACTGAATCTTAGCACCTTCTACACTCTCGCTTTCAACTGTAGAACGTTCACTGCTGTCTTGATTTTGTTCATCGACTGGAGCTTCTTCTTCATTGGCGGCATTATCGGTTGAAATTTCTTGTTCACTACTTATTTCATCAGTTGTACCCGTTTGTTCATTGCCCGAAATGTTGCCGCCACAAGCAATGAGGGTGCAGGAGATCGCCATAGCGAGAGTCACCGATAACACTTTTTTCATCTGTTTTCTCTCCTCCGCCGAATTTATCTAATAAAGTGAGATTTGGCGCTTTACTGTTGATGGACCGATTTACATTAACCTAAATAGGTTACGAAAATTGTTTTGTGGGGTTATACATGGAGTTCCTCAGAAAAATAGATGCAGAACTTAATATCAAAAATAGAAGTCCCCCGAACACAACGTATTGTGTTCCTATTCCTGATATAAATAATCCACATACTGTGGCACCAATTGTTGTTCCTAAGTTTGCGGATGTTAAAAATAAACCGTTAGCAAACGCAGGTGCCTCGGGAGCTGCGGACGTAATCCAGTATTGGTTTATGTTTGCTCCTATTCCGGCCAAAATTCCCCAGAGTAAAATAATGAAGTACATTGGTACACTAAAACGTCCCATGAAGAACAAGATGATATAAATGGCTCCTAACGCAAAAGGAAAAGTCGCTACGGATTTAATGGCATTTCTAGTAAGAAGCTTCGCTGCGAGAATGTTTCCTACAATATTGGCCCCGCCGTATATCAGTAACATGAGACTAATCGTGATCCAAGTTATCTTCGTAATGGTTTCAAGATACTCAGAAAGGTAACTATAAACACCGAATACGGCTCCGTTCATGAAAATGACAGCGGCAATGGAATTCCAGGTAATCGATTTTTTTAGTACACTTAATTGTGCTCCGTAAGAAAGTTTTTCAGTAACAGGCATTGATGGTACAAAGAGGAGTGTGGCAATGAATACTACAGCATTCGCAATAGCAAAGAACAACATCGCCATTCCTAAGGAGGTTGCATTTGCAATTACGCTAGTGAGTGGCACACCAAGTACCATCCCCGCGGATACTCCAATAAATATTTTTGAAACAGCTTTAGGTGCTTCTTCTTTGCTAACAGATGAAGCAGCTACTGTAAACGCCAATGACACATATACTGGGTGGAAAATAGCTGGGATCACACGAGCAATTAATAGTATTGTAAAGTTTGATGTGAATGCGGAGACAACGTTGCCCAGAATAAAAACACCGAGTACAAGTAACATTGTCGTTTTACGATCTACACTCGAAATCAATAAAGGCATAGTTGGACCGGATATTGCAACAGCAAGTGCAAAGAGGCTGACGACCAACCCAGCATTGGATATGCTGACATGAAAACTATCAGCAATTAACGGCAATATCCCAATAACGCCCATTTCGGTATTTAATATTCCAAAAACGCCTATTGTCAAAATAAATGTCATCAATTTATTTCGTTCAGCTCTCATTATGGATCATCCCCATGTCATAACAACTGTCGTTTGCTAATGCAATCCGTGAATACTATATGGTTACCAATCGACTCGTTTTCCATCTCATCCTCTAAATAAAGAGGCACACCAGTGTAGGCGTGCCCCCAAATATTTTCACCAGGATGAATCGTTAGTCACTCTCCATTGTGCTGATGTCGATTACAAATCGATACCGGACATCTGAAGCTAATACGCGCTCCCAGGCTTCATCAATCTGATTGGCGGAAATAACCTCGATCTCAGAAGTAATGTTGTGTTCCGCGCAAAAGTCCAACATCTCCTGCGTTTCGCGAATTCCACCGATCATCGATCCAGCAAACGACCGACGATGAGGGATCAGTGAAAATACCTGAACTGGCAACGGTTCCGCCGGCGCACCGACGTTGACCAATGTACCGTCTAGCGCTAGCAACGAAAGGTAGGCGTTAATATCAATCTTCGCACTCACTGTATTCACGATGAGGTCGAACGAACCAGCGAGTTTCTTAAACGTCTCTGGATCGTTCGTGGCATAATAATGGTCCGCGCCAAGCTGCAAACCGTCTTCTTTCTTCTTCAATGTTTGCGATAACACCGTAACCTCTGCCCCCATGGCATGGGCAAGCTTCACAGCCATATGTCCAAGTCCGCCCAGTCCGACGACAGCTACCTTCTTGCCAGGAGCGGCTCCCCAATGGCGCAGCGGCGAGTACGTTGTGATACCTGCACACAAGAGCGGTGCTGCGGCGTCAAGCTCAATTCCGTCAGGAATGCGAACCACGAAGTCTTCCGTTACGACAATATGAGTGGAATATCCCCCTTGTGTATATTGTCCGTATCTGTCGACGGATCCATACGTGGCCGTATTTCCACTCAGGCAATACTGCTCCTCTCCCTTATGGCAATTATGGCATTTTCCGCAGGAGTCAACCATGCAACCTACACCGACTCGGTCGCCGATGGCATACTTCGTGACTTCCGAACCAACCTGGGTGACAATTCCGGCGATCTCGTGACCTGGGACGAGAGGATAGTTTACCGGTCCCCAATCGCCGCGAGCCGTATGGATATCAGAGTGGCAAATACCAGCGTATTTAATCTCAATGAGGACATCATGCGGCTTAAGATCCCTGCGCTCTATCGTAGTCAGTTTGAACGGACCTTCTGAATTGAATACAGCACGTGCATTAGCAGTAATCATATACATCCTCCTGTAATCTATGAATTATTGATTTTTTACAATCGTGTTGTCCGCCATGCTTTCCCCCATTTCAACATATTTTCATGTTTTCTTAGCAACACTAATAAACACAAACACGAATCGGATAAACAAAACAGATTGTTTAATCAACCCGTGTTTATTATTATATAATCAAGAAGTGGACAATCAATGGTTAAAAAACCGCGAAACGTTGATATATCAACAAAGTAATCAAAAATGTTTATTATCTCAGAAGGCTAGGTGAATATCTCGATGTCCAAAGTGGATCGGAGAATTCTTAAAACACAAGAATCCTTGAAAAAAGCTGTTATTGAACTGATGTCTGAAAAAACCTTTGATGAGATTACCGTTCAGGATATTGCAGACCGGGCAAACGTAAACCGCGGAACCATTTATCTTCATTATCAGGACAAATATGATTTATTGGATAAACTCATAGAAACACACTTCAATGAATTAGGGGATATGGATAAATGGGCATGTGAGATGGATTGGATCGATGCTCTTGTACCTTATTTTGAATATTTTGAACAAAATTACTTATTTTTTTCTACCATGTTAGCAAGTAAAGATGCTAAAGGGGCCCCTTCATCTTTCAGAACTCGGCTTCTTGCTTCTTTTTTGGAAGGATTCAAAGATGAGATCGACAGAGAAAGCGGCAGGAATACTGATTTAAGTGAGGATGTTATGTTGCAATATGCCGGGACGGCATATGTAGGGGTAATTGAGTGGTGGATCAGGAATGGGATACCGTATCCGCCGAAAGTTATGGCCAAACAAGTCGGGACCTTGTTAGAGAGAAGTCTATAGTCCATCTTATAACAAGAGCGTCCTGAGTAATTTCCAGGACGCTCTTTTCTTTTCATAGACTCGCCAGAAAATAAAAACCATCGTAACGAGATTGCCATATGATTTCGCGGCAGCTAGATAGAGTAATTTGGCATCCAACACCATACTGTGCCCGGAATATTGATGCTTAATATTGGGCAACCGACGATAGAAGTCTATCTTGTAATCTGGCCAACGGTTTTCGGTACTCGAATAGAATGCTTCCCCATTCCTGCGTGCCTCCTGAGACGAGAACTGGAGCTGCTTGTTAAAATGTAAGTGCAATTCGCAGTCCTCGTTTCGCAACACATAACGGGTACCTTCCCGTATGCCGTCTTCATGGTAGTGATCTACACTTTCTGGAAGCCCATCGACTAACTGAAAGCCTAATTTCTGAAGAACAGAGATGATCTGAAATAAGGCAAAGTACTCATATAGCCGCCAAGTTGGCCGGAGAATCGCACGATAAATATGTCCATCCCTTCATGCCTTTTTTTCCGGAGGCTTTCTTCAAATAAGTCATTTATCATCCGATAATACCGATTTTTGATCATTGGTTTCCTCATGACCCATGAGCTGATTCAGGGGGTTGATCTCGTTGTTGTACAAGTCTGTATTAATCTTAGGGATCCCGTTCTCGAGCGTGTATGTGTTCCCCTCAACCCCGTACAAGGTCAGATCGATCATAGGCTGATCAGTCATTTTATCGAAAAAGTGCAGCATATCCTTTAAATCCCGCTCCGTTTTCACGCTGCTCTTCGGAAACATAAACGTGTCCGCGAATCCAGGGCTTCCGGTGGCAAATTCGCATCTGAATTCGACGGCAAAATCAAAAGCTGACGTCCTGTCTTGGGACGTCAGCTTTTCGTTTACCGTGTTAAACGGCTTCCTGACGAACTGGTTTTAAGCCTCCATTTCGATTGTTTAATGGAATGACGGTACAGCCCGCAGTCGTACCGTCTTTTCTTTGTCACCTATTGTTCAAACAATAAACCTTTGCTATAATTATT
>FWWL01004981.1_pt1 | contig 21463 bp, 19 predicted proteins | sample 2228331 | NCBI WGS metagenome assembly FWWL01 (sample SAMEA103939775, study PRJEB20133) | metagenome | reverse complement strand
CGGCCCTGTTGGGGGTTTGGAGCGTGTATCGTTTTGCCAAGTTGTATTATCCTGAGTCTGTAGCTCGATGGGCTGCTTTCATTCTTGCAGCATCCTTAGGGTTGATGCTCATCTGCAACGATGTACGCACTGATACCCTGCTGCTGGGTTTTAGCACTTGCGCAGTCTGGCAGCTGGCGGCTTATTTGGAGAGCAGGCGTTGGCTCTTTTTGATATCGGGTTTTGGATGTATCGGGTTGGCCATGTTAGCCAAAGGCCCGATAGGTTTGGTAATGCCTGCCTTTGCGGTGGGTGGGCATTTGTTGCTACAGCGGCGCTGGCGCGATGTCTTTCGATGGGAATGGCTGGTGGGCTTATTGATAGTGGCCGTAATACTGGCCCCCATGTGCTGGGGGTTGTGGCATCAGTTTGACCTGCATCCCGAAAAATGGGTGAATGGCCGTCAGGGCGTTTCAGGCCTACGGTTCTTTTTTTGGGAACAAAGTTTCGGGCGCATCACGGGTGAAAACGTTTGGAAAAATGATGCTTCTGTTCTATATTTTGTCCATGTGTATCTGTGGGCATTTCTGCCTTGGAGTTTATTGCTGTTCTGGGCATTAATAAAGTTTGGGCGAGCTGCATGGGCAGCGCAAAAGGAGAGGGCTGCGATCGCTTGGCCAGAGTATTACTCTTTAAGTGGTTTTTTATTGACCTTTATAGCCCTGTCGTTTTCTCAGTATAAATTGCCGCATTATATTTTCATTACCCTACCTTGGGCCTCTGTTATAGTGGCCTCAATGTTAAGCGAAAGTATAGGCCGTTGGCCGCGTATATGGTTGATCATTGGGGCGAGCGCGAGTTTGCTCATTGCTTGGTTAATAGTTATTTGGGTTTTTCCAAGCCGAGAACTATGGCTGTGGTTGTTGCTTGGCTCCGGAACGCTCTTTTGGGTTGTCTATGGGTTAAAAAACCAATTACCTACTTCAGAGCGTTTGATACAGTGGGGGGGGAGTGCCGCTTGGCTATTAGGCTTAGTACTCAATTTTCATTTTTATCCGCATTTATTACCCTATCAGTGTGCACGTAAGACCATCGTAGCCGCTCGTGAGCAAGGTATCTCTGCTGAGGCTTTATACTGCTTCCGATTCAATAGCCACACTGTGGATTTTTATAATGGGCGTATTCTCCCGCGGATAGATGAACCGGAAGGGCTGAAATCTCATATAACTGCAGAGCGTCGGCCAATAGGTGTATTTACTACACCAGAAGGCCTTGCTGCAATAGAGCAGGCTGGCTTAGTGATAGAGCGCGTTACGGCTTTGAAGCATTTTCACGTGGCTATGCTAAATGCGAAGTTTTTAAACCCCGCCTCTCGCTCTGAGACGCTACAGACGTTTTATTTATTAAAAATAAGGCCGTCCATTCAGGAAAAAAGAAAAAACGGCTGTATCTGCATCTATTGTGCAAATACAGCCGTTGACAATGCTGACAAATGAAAATTTATTTCAGAGTATAGCGGGCGCTTAATGCACCATAGCCACCGCCGAAGCCAGTGATATAGCCACTTCCTACGAAGAACGTGGGTACCCAGTCTAATGACAGGTTGAGCGGTATATCAGAGAACTTGTAGTCTAAGCCTACAACGCCTAATATACCAAGGCTGGTGTTGGAGTACTCGCTTCTGCCGATAAAGACATCGTCATAGCTCCAGAAAAATACCGAGGCACCGCCACCGGCATACCATTTTAGCCCTTCTACACCCTCGATAGGAAAGTGGTGCTGATACATACCGCCGATGTTGAACCAGCGATAGAATGTCCAGGCGCGAAAGCCAGCAAAGACTTCCACCGCACCAGGGTCAGAGATGAACTGTTTGAAAGACGCAGACAGAGGATAACCTAAGCGTGCCCCGATAGCAGTGCGGTACTCCTGAGCGTCTAACTGGGTAGCCATTGTGCTGAGCAGCAAGGCTAGAGCAAAGAGGAAACGTTTTGTAACCATGTTTTTGAAAAAAGTAGTTATTACTGTGAAAAAAGCTGGATGCTCTGCCTTAAGTCGCTGCCGTAGTAGCCATCACAATCCGAAGGGGTATTACTTGAAGGTATAACGCACGCTAAAGGCACCGTAGCCACCACCAAAGCGCGGGCGCACATAGCCAAGAAAGATAATAGGAACCCAGTCTACGGATAAATTAAGAGGGGCTTTTGGGAACTTATAGTCCAAGCCAAGAGCACCTAATAGAGACACTGTAATGGAGGAATACCCCGGCGGTGGAGAATTATCTACATAATCCCAGAAAAGCAATGCTGCGCCTCCGCCAACATACCACTTCAGGCCGGGGGCACCTTCGATGGGTATGTGGTGCTCATACAATCCCGCAAGATTAAACCATGAGTCTCTTCTGCTCCAATACCGATACCCGGCAAAAACCTCTATGGCGCTGTTGTTGCCGATGAAATGCTTTAATGAAATCGAGTGAGGAGCGCCCAGGCGAAGCCCCAGTGCCGTCTGGTAATCTTGGGCCTTCAGTGTGCCTAAGCCAATCAGCAGAAACAAGGCAATGTGATACACGTGGCGCATAAGAAGATGTCAGGTATTTTTCCGCAACAAAGGTAAGGTCTGCATATTGGTAGTGTATTTCTGTCGGATTTTTGCCACCTATTTTAACATGAAAGAGAAGCCTATCTTCTTTATCGCCATACTGCCCTCTGCAGAATTGCAAAAAGAGGTAACGGCCCTAAAGCAATATATTGCCGACACCTGGGGGCCGGCACGCCTTGAAAAGCCCACCGCACATCACCCTGTACCCGCCTTTCGTCTGGTCTGTGGAGCGCCAATCTACGTTGCTGCAATGTTTGAGGGCATTTGCTCAGAAGCAACACTCCTTTTGGATAATACTGGACAACTTCGGCGCCTTTGACCAAAGGGTATTGTTTATTAAGCCAGAAACCTCTTCTTCTTTATTGCGCCTGCAAATTGAGCTCAAAAAGGCACTGGAACAGGAGCTGAAGCTGAATTCCGAACGGGCCAATAGACCTTTTCACCCGCACATGACCTTGGCACATCGCGATGTAAAGCCCGAAGTCTTCCGGCAGATTTGGGCGGCTTTTCAGCAACGCTCTTTTCAGCGCGCTTTTGAGGTTTGCAGCCTTGCCCTTTTGGAATGGCAAACCGAGCATTGGGTTATACGTCAAGAGTTTCCCTTCTCTGCGAAGAAGGCAAAGTAGGCTCAACAGACAACGATGTGCCCTTCGCTCAGGCACCAGCGTCCCGCTAGAGTAGGTGCGGACTGATTATCCTGTAGCATGTGCAAGAAAAGGGTGCGAGGAATAGAGCGCGCCCCCAAACTCATGAGGTGATGTGTCTCTTGCTGGCAGTCAATAAGTCGGAAACCACTCTGCTGGAGCGCGCGCACCAGAACAATAAAGCCCGCTTTGGAGGCATTGGGCTGGCGTGTAAACATGCTCTCGCCAAAAAAGAAGCGGCCAAATGACAGCCCATAAAGCCCACCAACCAATTCGCCAGCATGCCACACTTCTACTGAGTGTGCCACCCCACGATGATACAGTTCCGTATAACTAACGATAAAGTCTTCCTCTATCCATGTGCCTTCTTGGCCAGGGCGCTCTACCTGTGCGCAGCTGCGCATGACCTGCTCAAAGGCTGTGTCTAAGGTGTATTCAAATTTGTTTTGGTTGAAAATAGAGCGCATGCTTTTATGTACGCGCAGATCTTCCGGAAACAATACCAACCGCGGATTTGGAGAATACCAGTAGAAATAGCCATCGTGTTTGTACCAGGGAAAAATCCCTTGTTGATAGGCGGCAATTAGGCGCTCCGGACGCAAGTCCTGGCTAATGGCTAATAGCCCACTTGGCTCGGCCAACTGAGCAGGTGGAAAAGCCAGGTCATCTTCGTCGAGCCAAAAAATGGGCATGATACTTACTCTTTCTCTTGTTGCAGAGCCTCCAAAGTGCTAGCAGGTAGGTTGCGCAGGTCCAAGATCATTAGACCATCTAAGCAATTGGAAAACAGTGGGTCTACGTTGAAGCCAATAAAGCGGGCGTTTTGCCGCAAGTACTGCCTGAAAAGCACAGGTACTTTGAAATGAGCGGGTTCCATAGCCTCTATTAAATTTTCCAAGGCATCAAATTCACCGTGGAGCATCTCAGCCAAAAGACGCGTGTCCACAGCCTTAGTTTTTACGCGAAACGGTTTGCGCGGTCGTACATAGCGCGCTAGCTCCTTGTCAAAGCAGTAACGTTTCAAAAACTCTACGATGACTGACTTGGAGGCATCCGAGAACTGCTTGCTGATACTCACTGGTCCGTACAAGTAGCGGTAGTGCGGATTAGCCAACAAAAAGTGCAGGATGCCTTTCCAAAGCAAAAACAACGGTAGCCGATGCCGCTGGTATTCAGGTACCACATACGAACGCCCTAACTCAATGGCTTCCTGGAGAATGGGATAAAAGCCGGGTTTTATCTTAAACAAACTATTTACATAAAGGCCATTGACGCCAAAGCGGCGCAAAATCCGGTCGCCCTGCCCCAGGCGGTATCCTCCCACAATGCAGCCGGCTTCACGGTCCCAAATAATGAGCTGCAGGTAGTACAGGTCATATTCGTCCAGGTCGCGTGCCTTGCCGCTTCCCTCGCCTACGGCGCGGAAAGTCAACTCGCGCAAACGGCCGATTTCAAACATAGCATTGGGGATGGCAGAAAAAGGCGCCACATACACTTCGAGCCCTCCACGTGAGGTCAGGAGCGACTCGGCAGGTAGAGCTGCAATGTCGGCTCGAACAAGAGAGGGCTCTACGGGCGCTGCTATAGGTTGCTGCTCTAATGCGCTCTGAGCGGTATATGTCTCAGGCCTGATGTCCAGATTAGTACCCAGGGAAAAGATCTTAGCCTGTAAAAACTTACTCCATTGGTAGTTGCTGTCTAATTGGCTTACCTCTTGTGGAGTGATGGGAGGCCCAATGCGCACCTGCACTTTGAGCAGCTGTTCCTCTGCAGGGCGTAGAGGTGCGTTTAAGAGCACACGCCACAGCTGGCCTCGATGTGCAACTTCAGATTTCAGGTGTACGGGCACGATGGCAACACCAGTCTTCCGTAACTGACGCAAAACCTGTGGACGCAGCAGACTCTTTGGCAGGTTGCCCAGCGGATTTTCCGCAAAATCCACCACCAAACCTACGGGGATGCCCTTTTCCACATAACGCGCTATTTTTTTAGCAAAATTGACCCTAAGGATTCGGTCTTCCCATTTGCGGCGCAATGGCTTGAGCGCGTGAGGGTTAAGTTCTGCGCTTAGCAGGGTAGGGTAGGGGTGTAATATTTTGGCACTTTGTCCGCATTGAGCCATCAGGTAGAGCAAGATCCACTCGTCAATTCCTGGCAGCAGCATATTGCTTACGAATACCGCCGAAGGCATTCGGCTCAACCGCTTGCGGTCAAAGGCATCGAGTTCCAACTGTATATGGGCCTCTGCCAAGTGCTGTTGCGCTGCGCTCAGGATTTTTTCTGCTTGCATGAATGGGTGCTTTGACTGCAAAAATCGCTGCATGTAGCATTTCTATGGCAATCAAAGGCAAGGTTGCCTCATTTAAAAAGGCAAACCCCCTTTTTCATCTTTCGGAAGTCTTTACATGAGGCTGCGTCTCATGGTAGATGGTCTCAAGAAGAGCACTTTTTTGGCACCTCTTCAGTGAGCAAACAAACCATCAGCCCAAACAATTATCTCCAAAGAAATTGCGTTAAAGCCCGCAAAAAAGGAGCGCGAGGCGGAGCATTGACGATGCGAAGATTTTCCCACAAAGAGGAGTCCTCATCGAGGAAGCGAAGCACTACGGCAGGCGGTAACTGCTGAAATAGGCGGGTGAAGATGACTCCACCCAGATCATTGTGATTGTGCAACACGCGCAAAAGGATGCTATCCAACCACTTGAAAAGCGGGTTAGACGAAAATGCCTTTGGGTCTGGGCAACCATAATACTCCCATTTTTGGGCGAAAGCCCGCACACGCCGAAGGGTGCGCTTGAAAGCGTAACCACTGGATGCCTTGACAAATCCCCCTGCTGTGCCGATATGTATCATGCGTCCCTCTGCGCTGTGCGAAAAAGGATAATCTGTCATAGGGATAACGCCAAACTCTTCCTCCACCACGCGGTAGTCTCTGAGACCCAGCCGCGTGGTGAGGTAATGTTGCAGCGCATCGTCATAAGCAGTTGAGGGCAAAAGAGCGGGCGAAAAGACTGTGAACTCCACTAAAGCGCAATGTGCTGAAAAAGGCAGTACGTAGACGAAGCGAGTCTGTCCTTTCTGCTCAATGCAAAAGTCCATGAAGGTCATGGCCTTGGGATCAAAAGCCGGAGTGGGTGTTTCGACCATCCACCCTTTAAAGTGTTGCAGCAGGGAAATGGTCTGCCGACCCGGAGCCTTGTGGGTGGCGCGTTCAGACAGCGGAGATCGCCACAAGTCTGAGACCTCGGAGGGCATAATATGAGGTGGAACAAATGCTGAATTGAGCACCACATTGCCTTGGAAAGTACCCACTTCAGTGTGTACAATGCCTTGCAGAGCATCTATGTCTATAATATTAGCCATGACGCGCCTGATGTTAGGCATCCGCTCTAATTCTGCCTCCGCCCAGCGATAGAAGTCGTAGCCTCGCACCATGTGATAGCGATAAGGAGCAATATCAAGCAAAGCCTCAAAACCCGGTGCAGCAAAGCGGCATTTTTCCCATGAGTGATGGATAATGGGAGGCACAGCTTCATCATCTGTAGCCCAAAAGCACCAGGTACGGTCATTTCGCTGCTTGCTATCGCGATCTACAAGGAGGATGCTCTTGGACTGGAAGAAAGGGCGGTGGGCCATTTCTACGGCCAAGGCCAAACCCGCCAAGCCAGCGCCGGCAAAAAGAATATCGCATTGCTGCACATCAGGGTACTGGCTATACACGGCTGAGGGTTACTCGTTGACAAGGGTTTGGATTAGGCGAGTAAATTTTTCCTTGAATACTCCGTATTGCGAGGTAGCTGGCCCATCAAAGCCAGTGTGGATACTGCGAACGCGATTCTGCTTGTCTATAATAATCATAGTGGGAAAGGCCATAACATTTGATAAGGCAGGGAAAACCTCCTCTGCTGCTTTCTTGTCTGCCTTGCCGGCATATACCAAATCAAAAGGCAACCCTAATCGCTGCTTGTAAGTCTGCAGGTGGGTGTTGACGACCTCGGGCTTGTGGCGTTCGAAGGCAAAGCCCACGATGCGCACTTGCTGCGCCCATTCCGGATGCTCCTTGAGAAACTCCACCAAAAAGCGCAGCTCATCGGAGCAATTAGGGCACCAAGTGCCCATAATGGTAAATATCTTGACCTTTCCTTCGAAGGCCGGCCCAGGAAAGACCAGACGCTCGCCTTCGCACGTGGTCAGGTCGAAGGAGATGCGCTGAGCACCGGGTCTGAGCTTCGTAAGTGAGTCTGGGTGGCCCAGTTGAAAAGAAGTGTCGCGCCAAGCCTTCCAGAGCGTTCGGTAGTGAGTTCCAGAGCGAAATTCGCCCTGCAGCGTGCTATCAGGCTGAATGCTTCCGGAAAAAAGAAAGGCATGAGCACCATCGAAGGCCGATAGCCAGAACTTTCGCCCTTGCACGGTACCTTCCAGGAAGCGATAGTCACCGGTCTCTGTGCGGAAAGTGCCCTCCAGATGGTTGCCCTTCTGCCTAAACTCACCGATTGCTTTCGTCCCAGGTTTGTCCTCCTCAATGCCGAAAAGGGCAGCCCATTGCCCAGAAAGGTCGGCAATAGGTTTTTGGTTTAATGAGGTGAATCGGTAGCCTCGCCCAGCATGAGCGTAGAAGGGAATGCGGTAATTTTCCTTCGTAGTAACGATCCACTCTCCTTGCATGGCTCCACCGCGCACTTCAGCGTGGATGTAGGTGGCGTACTCTGGGAAAAATATATTAAAGGTGTCGCGCGCTTGCGAGCGGTCGCGTCCGTACTGAATGCTGTCGCAGCGGATGCGCTCGCTACCATTGATAATCTCGATGTAGAAGTGCTCCTCATCTATGTACTTAACCTCAAAGAGAAACGGCACCTCACCCTCTCGAAACTGCTCTACAAGGGTAAAGATGGTGTCTTTGTCCCGCACTGGAACGCTAAACTTTTCCAACTCCAACACTCCGCGCCAAATACCAGGAGCCACACGGGTGTAGGCGGTGTCTGTAGTGATGCATCCCAGGAGCATCATCAGGCCCACAGAGAGTAGGAGCAAGATATAGAGGAATACATAGCGCATGATAGACAGCAGCTTAAGGATTGCTATATTGGGCAAAGGTATCTGTGTTTTGTGCCTGCTAAACCATTTTTCCAGCACAAAGGTTTGAGGCATCTGCTGCCCGTGGCCTTGCTTTCAGGCGCAATCACCTACCTTTGCGCCGACATCGTTTCACCCACCACAAAGCATTTCCTCATGACGAAAAAACGCGTTGCTATCAATGGATTTGGGCGTATTGGCCGCCTCACTTTTCGCAATCTCTTGAAGAAAAACGACATCGAGGTCGTCGCTATCAACGACTTGACAGACAACCAGACGTTGGCGCATTTGCTCAAGTACGATACTATGCACGGCCGCTTCGAAGGCACTGTCAGTGCAGACGATGAGTATCTGCACATCAACGGCCAAAAGATCCTCGGATCTGCCATCAAAAACCCTGCAGAATGCCCCTGGAAAGACCTAGGGGTGGATGTCGTGCTCGAATGCACAGGTATCTTCCTCAGCCGAGAAAAGGCAGAATTACACCTTCAGGCGGGCGCCAAACGCGTCATCCTGTCGGCGCCGCCCAAGTCTGATGATATACCCACGTTCGTTATTGGAGCCAATCACCAGGACATCAAGCCCACGGATACCATCATCTCTAACGCCTCCTGTACAACCAACTGCTTAGTACCCATGATTATGACGCTCGACCGAGCTTTCGGGGTAGAGCAGCTGTTCATGAACACCATACACGCCTATACCGCAGACCAGAACCTGCAAGATGCACCACATCGCGATTTGCGGCGCGCACGTGCAGCCGCCCAAAATATCGTACCTACCAGCACCGGTGCGGCCAAGGCCGTCGCGTTGGTTGCACCCCATCTTAAGGGTAAGATAGCAGCGCATTCCATGCGCGTGCCGGTGGCTACTGGCTCGGTTACCGACTGCGTGTGCGTCATCAAAAAGGCCGCCACTGTGGAAGAAATTAACGCGGTCTTTAAGGCTGCAGCAGAGTCAAATCTGAAGGGCATCCTTGAGTACACTACAGACCCTATCGTCAGTAGCGACATCGTCCAAAATCCGCACTCCTGCATCTTTGACGCAGGTCTGACGCAGGTGAACGGCAACACCGTGCGCATCGTGGGCTGGTACGACAATGAAGCTGGCTACTCGGCTCGATTGGCCGATTTGTGTGCGTTGGTGTAAGACAACCTAAGCCTTCTCGTTACTGGTGTCGGCGCGTTTCCTGTACGCAGGGGGCGCGCCGATTGTTTTTGCACAAAGGAGTGGCTATTCTGGAGGCTTGTCGGAGGTTGTGTAAAGCGTCGGGAGCCACCTCGACGTCTCCGTGTTGTATGCGCAGATTTGAAAGGGTACACATTTTCCGGAGAGGGCTGTTTCCCAAACCACCCGCACTGCGTCCGCCGCCACCTGTGCCGCCCTTACCGAGGCCGTTTTTTGGGGAAAAACGGCTCCAGCGCTTTGGCTCGGCTTTTGGGCGCACCTGCACCTGCGGAACTCCGGCTTGGGCTTGGGCATGTGCCCGTCTCGCCCTGGGGTTTAATAACGGCGCGAGCGGCACTGCAGGGTCGCCGTGCTTGCAGGCGCGGAGGCGGTAGGCTGCTGTTTCGCCATTATTAAGGCCCGAAAGCGGGACGAAAACATGCCCCCAGGGCCAAACAGGAGTTACACCCACCAGTGATACCCGTAGCAGCAGATGCGAAGCCGGCAGCCGTTTCTTCACCCTGAAAAATGGAGACGGAAAAGGTGATGATTGTAGAGATGGATGGTCTGATTTTTTACACACGCCCATAAATCACTGTTGCCATGTTTTTGATAATGAGCGAGTTGTCTGTCGCCTCTATTTCTTAACTTGGGCTTAATCTGAGGTTAACATAGGCGAGATTGGTTTGCAGCGAGTTTTTGACGCACACCTATCATCATGCTAACTCGCATTCCAGCCTTACTGCTGCTTCTCTCTCCTGTCTTCTCCTTTGCCCAAACGGCGATTATCACGGGTTCCATCGTAGATAACGAAACCAAGGAAAAACTTATCGGCGCAACGGTGCGCATTCCCGAACTCGGCGTAGGTACGGCCTCAGACCTTAATGGTTTTTATGCTATCCGAGATGTGCCACCGGGAAAGTATTCGGCGGTGTTTTCCTATTTAGGCTATGAGGATATCAATATAAAGGATATTGAGGTCAAGGAAAACGACCGCGTCGTGTTGGACATCGTAATGTCGGCCAACTCCTTGGTGATGAACGAGGTAACTATTGTGGAATACCGCAAGACCAATACGGTGGCCGCAGTACTCCTCGAGGTCCGGCAAGCCAAACAAGTTGTGAGCGGTGTTTCGAGCCAACAAATTCAGAAATCGCAAGACAACAATGCTGCTCAAGTAGTACAGCGGGTGCCAGGAGTTACCATCGTCGAAAACCGTTTCGTCATGATTCGCGGGTTGAATGAGCGGTATAATAACGTGATGGTCAACAATATATCTGCACCTAGTACAGAAATAGACCGCCGCACTTTTTCTTTCGATTTGATTGCGAGCAATGCCCTAGATCGCATGCTTATTTACAAGTCGGGCGCTGCAGACCTCCCTGGCGATTTTGCCGGCGGTGTCATCAAAATGTTCACTGTTGATCCTGACCAAAATTTTGCAAAGGTTAACGTCGGGGTTGGCTATCGGGTCAACACCACGGGCAATGAGTATTTTCAGAGCCAAGGTTCTCCAACAGACTTTTTGGGCTTTGACAGTGGTTTCAGAAGTTTGCCCAAAGGTTTTCCCTCCTCGTATGAGATTCAGAGCTCTCCGCGTAATTCACAAATCCGGAAAGACGCCGTTAACTTGCTTCCTAATAACTACGAGCCCATCAGAGGCACGGCAATGCCTGACCATTCCCTGGGTTTTAGTTTTGGTCGCAGGTTTACTGTTGGAGGAAAGCAATTATCTACAATAAATATCCTCAACTATTCGACAAGTTACCAGCATTTTGTACGAGACTTCTATCGCTACTTTGAATGGGAAGATCGGACAGTGCCCATTGATTTGCGTTTCCGCTTTGACGATTTTTCTTACGAAAAGACGAGCCGCATCAGCTTATTATCTAATTGGCGCCTGCGTTTGAGCGACCGCAGTACTATCAGTTTCAAGAACCTATTTAACCAAATAGGAGAGAACGAAACCATTCTTCGCCGTGGTGAGGACTTCATCCAGCGCCCTGGTGATCGGTTAGCTAACTATCTGCTGGGCTATCGCGCGCGTTTCATCTATCTGGGTCAGTTCGAGGGTACCCATGAACTTAACGCGCGTCGTTCGCTGCACTGGGTGGCGGGTGGTAGTTTTATCATAGAAAACGAGCCTGATCTGCGCCGTTTTCGCACCTTCCAACCTGCAGGGCAAACGGAAGCACCCTTCCAGGTCATTCTTCCACCATCCTCAAACCTCTTTGAAACAGGCCGTTATTACGGTAAGCTATTTGAGGTGTCTGGCTCGCAAGGTCTTGACTATGCTTGGACTATCCGCTCCAACTTGGATGGAACTAAAAAAACACTTCTGAAAACAGGTTATCTGGTAGAATATCGCTATCGCAATTTCGACTCTCGCTATTTTTCTACATTATACCCGGGATTTTCCAATCCGATGATTGGAGACAGCTTGGCTAAGTTGCCACTTTCGGATATATTCGACAGCAGAAATTATCAGCGGATAGATGGTTTTGTAATAGAAGAAGGCACTCGACCCATTGACTCCTATACAGCTGCCAGCTTCACCACAGCAGCCTACGGTGGAGTAGATATCCCGCTGAATCGTTGGGATATCTCGACAGGTATAAGAATTGAATTCAATGATCAGGGAGTGGATGGCTTTGATGACCGTGGGTTGCCCATAGAAGCTAAAAACACGGTTTTAGCACCGCTACCCTTCCTTAATGTAGGTTATAGTATTAATGAGGGTAGTATTCTGCGCATGGCATATAGTCGCACGGTTAACCGTCCTGAGTTCCGGGAACTAGCACCTTTTGTGTTCTATGACTACAAGTTAGAAGCTGCTCGATTTGGCAACCCAAACCTCAGGCCAGCATTTATTCACAATATTGACTTGCGATACGAAATATATCCGCGTCCAGGAGAGACCTGCAATATTGGACTTTTCTATAAGCACTTTGATAATCCAATCGAAAACAAGACAGTAGTCAGCAATGAACTCCAGAACTTTTCGTACATCAATGCGGATGTTGCTCAAAACTATGGCATTGAGGTAGAATTGAGAAAATCCTTCCGAGGCATAACGGGTAGCGGTTTTCTGGATCGTTTTTCTGTAAATGCCAATGCAGCCTTAATCCGCTCGAGGGTGGACTTGGGGCCTAATGCTCCAGCGCAGGATCAGGTGAGACCTCTTCAAGGGCAATCGCCGTACATCGTCAATATTGCCCTATATTATGACGACGACCAAGAAAGAGGGCTTTCTGGTACTATTGCCTACAACATATTTGGCTATCGCATTTTCTCGGTGGGTGATGTATTGTATCCCACCATATATGAATTACCTCGTCATAGTCTGGACCTTACTTTTACCAAACGCATGGGCCGCGTAGCTTACAAGCTGGGCGTACAAAATATTCTGGATGCGCCTTTCCGCTTCTATCAAGATTCTGATAGAAATGAAAATATAGATGTAAACATAGATCATCCCATATTCACCTTCCGAAGAGGTCAGGTAATTAATCTGTCTATCTCATACGATATTTCCAAGTAGTAAAAAAGGCAATCATTACAAAATTCTCTATGCACATGAAAAACTTGTTTGTTTCTATCGCACTCTTGTGTGGGACAGCCATCTTCATGGTTTCTTGCGATAAGAATGATCCCACCCCTCCACCACCATCGGGAAGCGACTTGGTTACCCTTGAAGGTAATTTGGAGACCCGTACGCTCACGGCTGACAAAAAGTACCTGCTCAAGGGACAGGTGTTTGTCCGCGATGGTAAGACGTTGACTATCGAACCGGGAACTATCATTTTTGGAGACAAGCGCACGAAAGGCACCCTCATTATTGACAAAGGGGGCCGCATCATTGCCAATGGTACCGCTGATAAACCTATCATCATGACCTCCAGCCAAGAGGAAGGTATTCGCGACCGCGGGGACTGGGGCGGCTTGGTAATTCTGGGGCGCGCCAACGTGAACCAACCCGATCCTATCATCGAGGGCATCACCCCGCCGGTGGTTTTCGGTACCACGAACAGCACGGCAAACGACGGTGAGAGCTCGGGTTCGCTCAAGTATGTGCGCGTGGAGTTCGCTGGCATCGAGCTGACGCCAAATAACGAGACCAACTCCATCACAACTGGCGGTGTAGGCCGCGGCACGGTGATGGAATACCTGCAAGTTTCCTACGGCGGCGACGATGGCTTTGAGTTCTTCGGCGGCACGCAAAACGCCAAATATCTGGTTTCGCTGGGGACATGGGATGACGATTTTGACATTGACTACGGATATACGGGCAATGTCCAGTTCGGTGTTGCTATTCGTTATCCGAGCTTTGCCGACCAGTCCCAATCTAACGGTTTCGAGACGGATAATGGCCCGAATGACAACGATGTTCAGCCTTACACCACGGGCGTATTTTCAAATATTACTGTTATAGGTCCGCAGGCTCCAATTTCACCAGCCAACTCCATTAGTGCTAACTATGGGCAGGCTGCAGACTTCCGTCGCCGTACGGCCCTCTCTGTGTTCAACTCGGTATTTGCTGGATTCCCACGCGGCATCCGCTTCAACCAAGCTTCAGTGTTGGCTCAGTATCAGTCTGGTCGTGGCGCATTGGCTAACAATATTCTCTGGGCTTCCAGCGAAGCCAATGCTTACTTGGTAGGCTCAGGTGTGGCCGCCGCAGATGTGAAGGCCTATTGGGAGGGTAACGGCAACACTACCCTGACCACTCCTGCTGCAGATGCTTATGCCGCTATCGGCCTGAAGGCAGATTGGTTCTTTGGTAATCGCTTGAATACAGACTATCCGTCCAATCCAGATTTCACCCTTACCTCTGGCTCTGCAGCTACTGGTGCCAAGTTTGACCATCCCAAGTTTAGCGAGCCTAATCGCACGGGCTTCTTTACCAATGTACCCTTCCGCGGCGCGTTTGGTAACACCGACTGGACGAATGGCTGGGCTGAGTTTAACCCGATCAATGCGAGATATTAATATCCCATAGTAGCTCTTTATCAAGACTTGCCACCTTCAGATAGGTGGCAAGTCTTTTTTCATGATTAAGCTTACCCTATCCTTCAACAATAGAATAAGGGTGCTTAAAGTCATGCTGGAACGCTCAAAATTCATCAGCTTATACAAAAGCACTATATCTCTATGAAGTATCCTGGCCTTTTTGCCCTTTTTGTGAGTCTGCTACTGTCTTTTTGTAAAAACACTTCATCATCTCCGGTGGGGCATAAGCCCGAGCCAGAGGTAGCCCAAGAGCTACTGGCCAAAATTATCCGATACACGGGACACCTGCCCAAAAAAGCCAACCATGAAACCAAATTTGACTCTATCTATGACCAGTTCTATGCAAGTGAAATGCAGAAGCACCGCATAGACCTCTATTATCAAGATGAGAAAACAGGAGAGATTTACTTGCTAGTGAGCCGAATAGCTCCCAGTTTATCAGTGAAGCGGGTGGCTACAGGCATACGTATGCGCATGGAAGGCGACTCTATTGTCTATTACGAAGAGGTGTTTAGAACTTGGAAAATGCCAGAACCTGAACTGGCTGAAAAAGGCGCATTATTATACAGAAAAATGGTGCGCGGTGAAGACCTCAAGCCGTACTTACCTCAATACTCGGGCAAGGAGGAGTACATCGAGTTTCCAGATGAGCATACGCGTTTCGATGTTGAGCGCCGCCGCTGGGTAACAGATCTGGAGGTACATCCGGAGCAGATTAAAGAAACATTTCAGCAACTTCAATCTCAAGGCTCAAGATAAGCGCTTCTTGTAGTCGCGATAGTTGAAACGCCGCACAATATCCAGGCGGCCATCTTCTCGCCAGATAGCGATGGAAGGGTGCGTTACGCCATTGAACATGGTGGTTTTTACCATAGTGTAATGTATCATGTCCTCGAAGACTATCTTCTGGCCAATGCGCAGCGGTGCCTCGAAGGCGTATTCCTCCATGAAGTCGCCACTGAGGCAGCTAACACCTCCTAGTCGGTATCGGTACTTATCGCCTACCTGTGGTGCTTCAGTGGCGTTGCGCACCCGCGGGCGATAGGGCATTTCTAAGGTGTCGGGCATATGAGCTGTGAAGGAGACATCGAGGATAGCGGTTTTGATGCCTTTGTTTCTGACGATGTCCAGTACCGTAGCGACCAGTACTCCCGTTTCCCAGGCGATAGCGCTGCCAGGCTCTAAAATGACGTGCAGGTGCGGATACTTGGCCTTGAACTTCTGGAGCACGCCTATCAAGTGCGGCACATCGTAGCCAGTGCGCGTCATGAGGTGGCCGCCACCAAAATTGACCCACTTTAGCTGGGAAAAAAAGCGGCCAAAATGAGCCTCAAAGTGCTCAAGCGTCTTTTCTAAGTCGTAGCTATTACTTTCGCACAAGGTGTGAAAATGAAGGCCTTCGATGCCGTCAGGGAGGCCTTTTTTCAGGTTTTCCGCTATCTCGCCTAAACGCGAGCCAGGAGAGGCTGGGTTATACAACGCTGTACCAACAGGCGACCACTCCGGATTGACGCGCAGCCCTACGCTTATCGGTTCGGGATGCCGCTCAAGGCGTCGGCGAAAGCGCCGATACTGCGACAGCGAATTGAAAGTAATGTGACTGGAGTAACGGAGAATGCGGCTAAACTCGCGAGGAAGGTAAGCTACGGCATACGTGTGGGCCTTTGTCTTCATTTCCTCATAGCAGAGGCGGGCCTCGTTTAAAGATGAAGCGGTCGCACCGCTGAGGTATTGCCTAACCATAGGGAAGGCACTCCACATAGCAAAACCCTTGAAGGCCAGAATGATCTGAACACCTGAGGTTTTTTGGACGTGATCAATGAGTTCTAAATTACGGCGAAGAAGGGCTTCATCCAATACAAAGCAGGGCGAGGGAATACTTGAAATGTCCATGTCTCGTGTCGTGAAAGGTGCGGCAAAGGTAGGGCCTGTTGCGAGTGCTACGGTGAGCCACGTACAGCCCACGCGGGCACAGAGGCTCTGAGTTGAAGAAAAATCTGAAAACTTTTTGGGGATGTGGAGCCGCTCCGTACCTTTGCAACACGATACAGAAACGTTTCTGCCAGAGGTGGGAACGTTTCTATTTTTTTCTGTCGTAGTATCCTAACCTAATTTACAGTTGTTATGTCAAACTATACCTATCTGACGAAGAGTGGATATGAAAAGTTAAAGGCCGAGTTGGAAGAACTAAAAACGACTGGCCGTGCAGAAGCTGCGCGCGCCATAGCTGAGGCGCGTGCACAAGGCGACCTCTCCGAAAATGCGGAATACGATGCCGCTAAAGAGGCACAGGGCATGCTCGAAATGCGCATAAGCGAATTGGAAACCCTGTTGGCCAATGCTCGCATATTGGACGAGTCGCAGGTGGACACCTCACAAGTGGCCATTTTTTCCAACGTTACCATAAAGAACTTGAAAACAGGCAAGCAGCTTACCTACAAGTTGGTCTCTGAAACCGAGGCAGACCTCAAGCAAATGAAGATCTCAGTGTCTTCTCCCATTGGCGCTGGCTTGTTGGGTAAGAAGCGCGGTGATGTTGCCAAAATATCTACCCCGGGCGGTGTCTTGGAATTTGAGATTATTGAGATTTCCCTCGGATAACTCCCTTAAGCATCATGGCTTCCATTTTTTCGCGTATTGTCAGCGGCGAGTTGCCTTGCCACAAGGTTGCTGAAACTCCAGAGTTTTTGGCTTTTCTAGACATTCGCCCCCAGGTCAAGGGCCACACCCTGTGTATCCCGAAGCGCGAGGAGGACTACATCTTCGACCTCACCGATGAAGAACTGGCGGGTCTGATGGTGTTTGCCAAGCGAGTAGCCAAAGCTATAGAACAGGTAGTGCCTTGCAAGCGTATTGGTATCGCAGTAGCAGGTCTGGAGGTGCCACATGCGCACGTACACCTCATGCCGCTCAATACCATTTCCGATCTTGGCTTCAAGCAGCCCTTGGATATGACGGTCGATGAACTGGCCGCGCTCGCCGCTCAGATCGCCGCGCGAGTGGAGTGATGATGTAAGAGGAGTATTTTTCTCCCTATTGCGAGCTTCTCATGAAGAGAGCTCTTGCCTCAGTTTTTTCAATAACTGCACCCTCAAGGCTTGGGCGTGGCCATAAGCCAAGGGATTGGTCTTTGCGCTACCATTGGCTTTGAGGAAGGCACTTATCGCGCGGAACGCGTCCATGTAGCGCTCTACAAATAGGCCCGACCCTACTAATGCTATCATGAGCAGCAAAATAGTGGGCACCGATAGGCCCACCCACTGCCCAAGGGAAAAGAGCGCCCAGCCATACAAAGGAAAAACCAAGATACCTGCTGTTAGCATGACAGTGGCTGAGTAGCCGATATACAGATCCAGCCGACGATTGAGCCAATAAGGAATGAAACAGGGCAAGAACCAAAACACATACCCCACCGCGAAGAGCGGAAAACCCAAGATCAACACGGCCCAACGCCGCAGTATCCCACGGTGCTGGCGTGCACACAGGGCTGCATCAGGTAGCCTGAGATCTTCGAGGCACTGCTGGTAGTCCTGCGTCTGACGCAACAGATCGGCGTTGCCAACGCATCGGCGGGCCAGTTGCTGGGAGCGCTCAAAGGCTGCCCGTTGCATCAGAGGATGTTCGTTTTGAAGTATTTCCTCCCAAAGGGTCAGTGCGCGTTCGCCCTCCTCATGGTGTGCGTGAATGCTCAATTGCTTGAGTTGGTCTTCAAGGTAGCGAGTCATCCCTTCAATGGCGGCCGAAGGGTCGGTTTCCCACACCCCGCGCCATTCGGCAACACTGATGGGAAGCCCAGCATTGACGACCACATCACTGCGAAACCGATGCGGTGCAGAGTAGGATAGGCCCACGGGGACGATCTTTATACCCAAGGCCCACTGATTGCGCCCTTCTGCACCCAGTGCAATACGTGCCGTGCCGGTTTTGAGCGGGCGCACAAAGCGGTGCATCCAGCTGGTACCTTCCGGAGCGATGAACAGCACACCGCCGCGCTCCAAGTGCTGAAAAGAGGCCTCGAAGGCGCAGCTATTATCGCGCTCTTCCCCCGGGCGAGCGTCCTCCGACCGCATGACCGGTATGCAAAACAGGCGAGAGAGGAGCCATGCACTCACTGGGTGCCGAAAGAGTCCGTAGTTAGCTAAAAAGAACATCTCCTGACAGATCTCCAAGGCCGGGTTGAGCACGTCCATGAGGGTGCTGGGGTGATTCGCTATCACGATTGTCGGGCCGTCAAAACGCAAGTGTTGGCGCCCCAACACAAGACGACGGCGATAAAAAACGCGCAGACCCACCCACACAATGCCGCGCAGCACAGCGTATATGAAGCGTAAAAAGGGATGAATGGAAGCGTTTCGGCAGGCCACAGGTAAAGAGATGAGGCGGCAAATGTAGGAAGCACCTGGAGAGGTAATCGGCCCGGGTATTCATAGAGCCAACTCCACGGCATCGCTCACGGCGTAGCCAATGCAGGTATTCACCAATGCCCCAGGGCCTTCGCGCTTCGTTTGCTCGACAAAGTTGACATCTACCTCGCCGCGTACGCAGCGCGCTAAACAAGAAAGGCACACGCCACTCTTGCAGGTATAGGGTAAAGCCACGCCTTGGCGCAGGGCTGCTTGCAGGATGGTCTCGCCTTCGAAGGCTTCGAAGGCGGCACGCTGTCCGTTAGGAAATACTACAGTGATGTGATGACGCCGAGAAGGGTCTGGCTGGCGCAGGCGCAAGCGCGGGTCTGGCGTAAAGGTTTCCTGATGTATGTGCTCTTCTGGAAAGCCTAACGAGCGTAAAGTCATGCGGGCCATACGCATGAGCGGAACAGGAGCGCAAAGAAAGGTGTGCAAGCCACGGCGAGCACTCGCACTGATCCTTCCGCCCAAAAAGGCCAGCAAGTGTCTTTCAAACAGGCCATTGTTCAGATGGGCCTGTTCGGCGTTCAGGCCGCTTTTCTCACGACTAAAAAAATATGTGACCCAGAAACGCCCCGGCCATTGGGCTATCCAATGGTCTATCTGTTGCTTGAAAATAGTGTGTTCGCTATCGCGATTAGCATACAGCAAGCGCACGGGCACCCCTTCCCAGTCTTTCTTCTGGAAAATGGCCTTCAAATGACTTAAAATGGGAGTAATACCACTCCCTGCTGCCACATAGAGCAGGCGTTCGGGTCTGCGAACAGGTATCAAAAAACGCCCTGCTGGTTCGGCAGAAACTATGATTTTACCTTCCATTACCTGCTGAACCAGCCAAGTGGAAAACAAGCCGTTAGGAATGCGCTTTATGGTAATGGCCGGTAAATCATCTACTCCCGGGCAACTGCTAAAGGAGTAGGCCCTCCGTTCTTCTCTCTTTGAGAAAGTACGCACGATGGGCAAGTACTGTCCAGGTTGGTAAGTAATTTCTTCTTCAGAAACAGGTGCCAGTTTGAGGGTAACGACCTCCGGAGCCTCTGGTCTCTTCTCAACGACGCGCCACAATAGTTTTTTTTCCATGGAATCATTCAGCGATGACCTTCTGCCGCCCTTTGCAGGGTTTTCAAATACGGAATAAACCGGACCTCTAAGGCGTGGCGCGGTCGTTTTAAAAATGCCTTCTCAATACGCTGACCCTCTGTGTAGGCCTGCTGGCGCCAGTTTTCGGGCAAGCGCACGCGCCCAGTCAGTACACGAGCCACCAGACGCGCCTGAGCCTCAGAAAGCGGCCAAATACACCCCTGCGGTTGCACCAAGCCAATAAAAAACAGCGTCGGATACTCCGGATGAAATACACGCAGGTACAGCGGGATGTCAGTGGCTTCTTCCCAGTTGATGAACTCGGGCCGGAAAAAGGGAAAGGTAACGCGATACCCGGTGGCCGCCACGACAACATCGTAAGTCGAGGCCGTACCATCTGCGAAATGCACCGTTTGCCCCTCTACGCGCACGATGGCGGGCCGAGGCCGCACCTTGCCATGGCGTATCCTTTCTAATAATTCTGAGTTCAGTGTCGGATGGGCGCGCGTGGGCGGAAAATCCGGCTCTGGCAGGCCGTAGTCGCGATAGCGGCCTATCTGTATGCGCAGGCTTAGACGCTGCAAGGCATCCTGCAGAAATTGCGGCAGCCAGTGCATAGCCGCTGCAAAAACATCCGTAGGGCGCCCCATGAAAAATTTGGGAATGATGTACTGAGGTGTGCGCAGGCTTATGTCCACCTGCCGAGCCACGCGGCTGGCCTCTACGGCGCAGTCGCACCCAGAGTTTCCCGCACCCACAACCAACACGCGCAGATCTTTTAGCTCACGTGCGCTCTTGAGGTGGTGTGAGTGCAGGTACCGCCCTTTGAAGTCGGCGCGCCATTCAGGGTCTCGCGGCACCGAGTGGTGGCCATTGGCTACCAGCAATACATCAAATACTTCTTCGCTTCCATCCGAAAGGCGCAGGCACCAGCGCCCACCATCCACGGGTTCCGCTGCTTCCACTGCCGTGCGGTAGCGGATGTATTTTTCCAAGCCAAAGCACTCTGCGTATGCCTCAAAATAAGCCAATACCTGTTGGTGGCTGGGGTAATCCGGATAATCATCAGGCATGGGGAAGTCGCTGAACTGCGACATCCTTTTGCTGGAAATGAGGTGGGTGGTCTCCATCACACTACTGTGTCCTTCAACGGGTGAAAAGGCCCAGTTTCCACCCAGGCGGTCGCTTTTCTCAAAACAGGTAACGTCTGTCAAACCAGCTTCTGTCAGGCCTTTAATAGCGGTCAATCCTGAACATCCGGCGCCAATGATGGCAATACGCATAGCTACAAACGGACTTTATTTGGCTGAAATCTGCTCTGAAACTACACGGGCAAAGAAAAGGTTTTTGTGCTGAGCATGCCGCGTCCTCCGTTTTTCCCATTTGAAAGGGTACACATTTTCCGGCGAGGGCTGTTTCCCAAATCACCCGCACTGCGTCCGCCGCCACCTGCACCGCCCTCCTCGAGGCCGTTTTTTTTTTCGGGAAAAACGGCTCCAGCGC
>FWWL01004979.1_pt1 | contig 21464 bp, 17 predicted proteins | sample 2228331 | NCBI WGS metagenome assembly FWWL01 (sample SAMEA103939775, study PRJEB20133) | metagenome | reverse complement strand
AAGGCTCTGCGAAGAGCGCTCGCGGCGCGAGGGTACTATTTTCCTCGCAATCGAGAGGCGCAACGTGGTCAGAACCCGCCCACTGCCATCGTCGCCTGTCTCCGTTCGGCACTCAGGATCCCGCGTGTGCGAGGCAAGACTCGCTTGCGGAGATCCGCGCCGCCCTTGAAGATCCCTGCGCGACCCGATCGCGGAGGCTGTCTTGCGGGCAGGGGGCAGGCCCCCCCGCGGGGGCGCACCCAAAGCCCGTAAACCGCCCCCGCCGGAGCCCCCCAGCACCCACCGTGCGCGCGTGCCCTTTAAGCCAGCAGCGGTTGTTGCCCTCACCCGGCTGCATCCCCCGCGCGGGGGCGCACCCAAAGCCCGTAAACCGCCCCCGCCGGAGACCCCCAGCACCCACCGTGCGCGCGTGCTCTTTAAACCAGCAGCGGTTGTTGCCCTCACCCGGCTGGATCCCCCGCGCGGGGGCGCCCAGACTGGCCCGTGCCACCCTCGAAGCCTTACGCCTTCTGCCAGGCGGCGGCAAAGCTGGCGGTGCAGGGGCACAAAGCAGAGCGCAGCGCCATAGGTGCCGCCGGCAAGCCCCCTTCGAGCAACAATCAGCACGGAGACGCGAAAATCGCGCCCTGCCCCCTTGCGCTTTTCGGCGCCGTCGTGAAAATCCCCGCATGTCATCGTTACCACGCCGCTCTTCTGAAGCTGAAAACCACGCAACCGTCCCGCCCGGCATTCCATCGGGGAAGGATTATTATGAGCGCTCGCTGACCGTTGCGCTGTTGCGCGCGCGTGCTGCAACCATGCGGCGGTTTAAACGGTTTGCTGACGAATACAACCTCACCTTGCCGCAGTGGCGCGTTTTGCGTGCACTGGCCGATGGCGAGCCGCTCGATGCTGGAACTTTGTGCCAGCGCTGCGTGATCCTCCCGCCGTCTCTAACGCGGATTTTGCGCTGCCTGTCCGAGCGCGGTTTGATCAAGCAAGTCCCCTGTGCCGACGCACGCCGGCATCGGGTCACGCTCACCCCCGCGGGCCAGGCCCTGTTTCAGGAGCTTGTGGTAAAGAGCGAAGGCACCCGACGCGCGCTCGAAGAAGCTTTTGGGCCCGAGCGGATGGTCCTCCTTTTGGATCTCCTCAACGACCTCTGCCGCGTGGCCGAAGCTTTGCCCGAGCCAAGCGCGGCGAGCCTTGATTACGATCCAGCCGAGGAGGACGGCTAAGTCGTGCGACGCCTTTCACCCATAGGTTAAGGCCGGCTATGACGCTTCCGTCGAAGGACGCGCTCCGCGCGTGGCTTGTTGCTAACCCCAACGAAACGGGCCTGCGCGCGGTTGCGCGCGCTTTTGGCATTCGCAAACCAGCCGAGCGGCGCGAGCTTAAAGCAATGCTTGCCGAGATCGCCAAGACTGGCGGCCTGCCCAAGCGGGCCCGGCGATTTCGGCCGCGCTTGCCTCCGGTTTTGGTCTTGCGGGTCACCGGGGCTGACGCTGACGGCGATCTGTTTGCCGAGCCTGAGGGCGATGCGGTGCCAAGCGCCCGCGTTTTGATCCTGCCCTTGGAGGGTGACCCCGCCCTTGCGGCAGGCGATCGAATCTTGGCCAGGATTAGCCCAGCGCGCGCACACGACTATGATTTCGTGGCCGAGCTCATTCGCCGTCTGCCGAGCACGCAGCCAAAGTCGATTTTGGGCCTCTTCCGCAAAGAGCGCACGGGGGGCCGGATTGAGCCGATCACGCGTGGCGTGCAAACCCTCTGGCGGGTTGATGCGGCCGACACCGGCAGTGCCCAAGACGGCGAGCTCGTTGAGGCCACAGTGATTGCCGAGGGCACGCGGCTTGGCGCCCCCCGCGCACGGGTGACGGCACGTTTGGGAGACCCAGGCTCGGCACGATCGGTCTCGCTGATTGCCATTCACGAATACGGGCTCCGCGCGGAATTTCCGCCCGAGGTCTTGGCCGAGGCCGAAGCTCTCCTTCCCCCGGGCCCAGAGGGGCGAGAGGATTTGCGCGCGCTGCCCTTCGTGACCATCGACCCCGAAGACGCGCGCGATCATGACGATGCGGTTGCGGCCTTTCCTGACCCTGACCGGCCGGGAGTGCATATCGTTTGGGTTGCCATTGCTGATGTGTCTGCGCATGTCCGCCCGGGCAGTGCGCTTGACCAAGAGGCGCGATTGCGGGGCAATTCGACCTATTTTCCCGATCGCGTCGTGCCGATGCTGCCCGAAAGGCTGTCGGCTGATCTTTGTTCGTTGCGCCCAGGGGTGGGGCGGCCGGTCATTGCAGTGGAATTGCGCGTTGATCCCGCTGGGCGGGTGGCTCAGCATCGCTTCGTGCGCGGTTGGATCGAAAGCCGCGCCGCTCTGACCTATGAGCAGGTGCAAGCCGCGTTTGAGGGACGTCTTGACGCCACAACCGAGCGCTTGGCTCAGCCGCTTGAGGCCTTACGGGCAGCATGGCAGGTGACCCGCGCCGAGCGCGCCCGTCGCCAGCCGCTTGAGCTTGACCTACCCGAGCGAAAGATCGTGCTCGATGCAGAGGGACGGGTGGTTTCGGTCGGCTTTCGTGAAAGGTACGATTCGCATCGGCTGATCGAAGATTTCATGATCATGGCCAATGTTGCCGCGGCCGAGGCGCTTCTTGAGCGGCAGGTCCCGCTGTTGTTCCGCATTCACGAGGAACCCGCGCCTGAGAAAATCGATGCCTTGCGCGAAGTGGCCGAAGGCGCGGGCTTCAGCCTGCCGAAAGGCGAGGTCTTACACACGCGCCAACTCAATCGTCTTCTTGAAGCCGCGCGGGACGGGATTTTTCATGAGCTCATCCATATGGCGGTGTTGCGCGCGATGACCCAGGCCTATTATGGACCAGAACGGGTCGGGCATTTTGGCTTAGCCTTGCCGGTTTATGCCCATTTTACGTCGCCCATTCGCCGCTATGCCGATTTGATCGTGCACCGGGCGCTGATCTCAGCGCATGGCTGGGGAGATGATGGCCTTTCGCGCGAAGATGTTGCCCGGCTTGAGGACACGGCGAAACTCATCAGCCAAGCGGAGCGCCGCTCGATGGCGGCTGAGCGGGACACGGCTGATCGCTATCTTGCGCGCTTTTTGGCCGATCGGGTAGGGGCGACCTTTTCCGGCGTGATCACAGGCGTTGCGCGCTTTGGCATCTTCGTTCGGCTTGATGAAAGTGGAGCCGAGGGCCTGGTCCCCGTTCGAAGCCTCGGCGATGAGTTTTTCTTGTTTGATCCTGAGGCACAAACGCTTTCTGGCGAGGCGAGCCGCCGCGTCTTTGGGCTTGGGCAAAAGGTTGTGGTCAAGCTCGTCGAGGCCGTGCAGGCAAGCGGTGCGTTAACCTTTGAGCTCATCGCGGTCGAGGGAACCCCATTTTCTCGCCGCAGGAACCGCAAGAACCAAGCGCGCAAGGGCGCCGCTTTGGAAAGTGTCTTCGCGCCACGCAGAGCCGGCAAATCGGTGCGGGCGGGAAGGCTTCGCCTGCGCCAAAAGGCATAAGGCTCAGCCAAGATCGGGCCCAAGCGCTCGAAAAATCTCGCTCGCCTGTTCGCCAAATCCTGCGTCGTGAAACGCTAAGCACGGCTTGTCATTCACCACCTTCCTGCACGCTTTTCCTTGCGCTTTGGCGCCGAGCAAGCGGGCGCCGCGGCTGAAAGGCAGCTCAATCCAAAACCGCTTGAGCCTTCCCGCCGCGCATCTGGACACCGCCCTCAGCGCCCGGGCGTGAAGCCTCCCCTCGCGGCGCGCGCTTCCCCCCCCCGCGCGCCCAGGTTCAACCAGCCCACGAGGGAATTCGTCAGGTTGCGGGCAACAACACCCAAGATGAAGCAGAAGCGAGCCGGCCGCCACGGCGCGGCAGGAAAGCAAGCCTCGGCCCCAGGCTGCGCGCATGTGGTTGTGCAAAGAGCGCTGTCAAAGACCACCGCCAAAACGCAGCCTTTTCAAACCACGCCACTTTCCTCGGTCCCCGGCGCGGGCTCGGAAGGCTCGTCGTCGTTAAGGGGTTCGATGAGCGCCGCCCCTTCGGCCCGGCTTGAGTTGACTGCCTCCGAAACCCGATACCAGACAAGCGCGCCCTCCGCGGGCGGCTTGATGAAGGCGGCAAAGTCAAGCGCCTCGGCATGCAGCCAGTCGTGCCAAGCCTCTGGCTTTAGGATCACGGGCACCCGGTGGTGCAGCGCAGCGAGTTGGCCGGTTGCCTCGGTGGTCACGATTGCGCAGGTCACGATGCGCGCCTCGCCGTCAGGCGGCTCCCAGGCCTGCCAGATGCCGGCCAGCGCCAAAAGCCCGCCCTCGGCCGCCCGAATGAACCACGGCCGGCGTGCGCCGCCTTCGTCGGTCCATTCGTAAAAGCCGGTGGCGGGGATCAGACAGCGCCGTCGCCGCGCCGCCTCAGCGAAGGCCGGCTTGTCAACAAGCGATTCGCCGCGCGCATTGAACAAAAGTGGCCCGTCCTCGGGCGAGCGATACCAGCGCGGGATAAATCCCCAACGCATGGGGCCCATGCGGCGGCGCCCGCGCACCTCTGCCACCGCTGCGATGGTTTGCGTGGGGCAAATGTTGTAGCGCGGTCCCTCGGGCAGGCCCGGGGCAAGTTCGGCATCGAACGTTTTCGCCACCTCGTGCGGTGGCAAATCAAGGGCAAATCGTCCGCACATGGCGCTATCGCACTGCGGAGGCGGAGCTTGTCAAGCCCCCGAGCGCTCATGCCAGCGTCCGTGCGGTCTTTTCGGAGCGGCGTTTAGCCTTCCTAACGAACGCTGTAGAGCCTCCACGGCAAAAAGCAGTACAAACAGCGCCGCCGCCGCTGACACGATCGACGGGCCCGCAGGGGTATCAAACCAAAGCGAGAGCCAAAGGCCCACAACCACCGCTGCAAGGCTGATGAACAACGCGAGCACGGCCATCGCCTCGGGCCCGCGGGCCAAAATTCGTGCTGCAGCTGCAGGCACAATCAGCAAAGCGGCAATCAGCAAAGCGCCCACAACCTTGAGGCCCACTGCGACCGTAAGCGCAAGCGCAAGCAAAAGAAAAAGCCGCTCGCGGCTTGGATCAATTCCGTTGACGCGCGCCAAATCCGGGCTGACCGTGGCCGCCAAAAGCCGCCGCCAACGCCAAAGCAACAAAGACACCACTGCCCCCCCGCCTAGGCCTATTAAGATAAGCTCTTGCTCACTGACCATCAGGATATCGCCAAAAAGAAAGGTCAATAAATCGACCCGCACACCTGGCAGAAAAGACACCGCCACAACGCCAAGAGCCAAGGCAGAATGGGCAAGAACGCCGAGAATTGTATCAATTGCCCAGCCGCGCCCAACCAGAACCGCCACCATCAAAGCCATGGCAAGCGCAGCGGCGAGCGTTCCCCAAAAGACCGGGATCGACAAGCCAAGTGCGAAAGCAACGCCGAGGATGGCCGCATGCGCCGTTGCATCACCAAAATAGGCCATCCTTCGCCAAACCACAAAACACCCAAGCGGCGCCGTGGTGAGCGCCACAATGACCCCGGCCGCCAGCGCGCGGAGCAAAAACGCCTCCAGCATCAAAAACCTCCACCCGTCGTGCCTTCGCCGCTCAGCGCGGGCGATGCCCGTTTTGTGGTCTTTTCCGGTTGTGTCTCAATCATGCGCTCAGAGGGGAACTCGGTCGTGGGATCGTGCACGTGGTCATGCATGTGGCGGTAAAGGGCCATGGTTCCTTGCGTTCCGAGTCCGAACAGCGCGCGATATTCCGGCGCAAGTGCCACAACCTCGGGCTTTCCCTGGCAGCAGATGTGGCGATTGATGCAGACCACCCGGTCGGATGCGGCCATGACGACATGCAAATCGTGGCTGACCATCAAAACCGCACAGCCGGTTTGCGCGCGAAGCGTCGCGAGCAGGCGGTAAAAAGCGGCTGTTGCGGGTTGGTCAAGGCCCCGGGTTGGCTCATCAAGCACCAAAAGTTCAGGCTGACGGGCCAGAGCTTGCGCCAACAGCACGCGTTGAAACTGCCCACCCGAAAGATGGTCAAGCCTTCGGCTGAGAAGAGTCGCAGCATGGAAGCCCACGCGCGCAAGCAGTGTCTCCATCTCCTCTTTGGTCAAACGATGAAAAAGGCGCAAAAAACGGCCCACAGTCAGCGGCAAATTCCAGTCAAGCTCAAGCCGTTGCGGTACATAGCCGACACGCAAATTAGCCTTGCGCACAATGCGCCCACGCGTTGCCGGAACAAGCCCAACGAGCGCCTTGAGCAGCGTCGATTTCCCCGAGCCATTCGGCCCGACGACGGTGACAATCTCGCCAGCACCGATCGTAAAATCGATCTCGGTCAAAGCCACATGCGCGCCATAGGCCACGGTCAAACCTTGGGCGGTGATGAGGGGGGCCGTCATGAGCGCCCTCCGGCTGCTTCTTTCTCTGAGAAAGCCGGTCTTGCCAGGGCTTGGTGTGCCGCCGGCTGCCCTTCCCGCTCGGCCTGCTCCGCATCAATGGCCCGCCCAGGGCTTGCAACGGCTTCCGGTGCGGTCTTTGTATCCTTTGGCGCCAAACAGTCGATACACAGCCCCACAGCCTCGATCTGCGCCTCGTCGAGCGTGAAGGCGTGTTTCTCGGCAAGCTCGGCCAGTGCCGCGCGGACTGCGCCTGCATCAAGCTCCGCAACGCGCCCGCAGCGCGTGCAAACTAAAAACGCCGGGGCATGCATCTGCCCCGGCAAGGCGCAAGCGATGAAAGCGTTCAGGCGCCTGATCCGATGCACAAATCCCTGCGCCACCAAGAACTCAAGCGCCCGATAAACAAGCGGCGGCTGGCGTGCATAGCCTTCGGCCGCAAGCCGGTCGAGCAGCTCATAAGCGCCAAGTGCGCGATGCTCTTCAAGCAAGAGTTCAAAGACGCGCCGCCTCAGGGGCGTAAAGCGTTGTCGTTGCGCCCTGAGCTCCGCCTCGGCGCGGGCGATCGCCGTGTTACGACAAAGTGCGTGATCATGCGGGTCAAAGGCAGAGCGTGTCATGAAAGCTGCGCTTGCATGTCTGATATGTTATAGTGTAACAATTTCTTCGACGCCAGAAAAGAAGCCTCTCAGGGTGAACAATGATCGATCGCGTCTTATCATGCAACGAAATCCTCGCCCGAATCGTGCGGCTCACGGTGTTCACCGCAGTGGTCGCGGCGACAGCCATTGGGAGCGCAAGAGCACAGGCGCAGCCTCGGGTTGTGACTGATCTTCCCGTTGTACACAGCCTCGTCGCGCAGGTGATGGAGGGGCGGGGGGAGCCTCTCTTGCTTCTAGATCGTGGCGCTGACCCGCACGCTTTCGCACTCAGGCCAAGCCAGGCGCGCACTCTCGCTGCAGCCGATCTTGTGGTCTGGACTGGGCCGGAAATGACGCCGTGGATGGCGCGCGCAATCGAAACCCTTGCCCCAAAAGACGCGCTTCAGCTTTTGTCTCTCGAAGGCCTGCCTCTGCAGCCGTATCAACCGCAACCGCTCTTTGCGGCGCGCGCGAGCGACGCGGAGGGCGTGCACGACCATCCCCATAACGCTCGGCATGGGCACCCCCAAGGTGATGATCATTCCCATGCGCACGGGAACGATCACCGCGACGAGCATCACCCCACACCTCGTGCCGATGCGCACGAGCGGGATGATCATCACGGCCATCCGCATGGTCATCAACGGCACGACGATCATGCGCATGCGCCTAGTGACCATGGGCACGCGCACGAGCATACTCATGACGGCATTGACCCGCATGCCTGGCTCGATCCGGAAATTGCCCGCCTCTGGGTCTTGGCCATCGCCGGCAAACTCGCCGCGATTGACCCAAGCGGTGCGGAGCTTTATCAGGCAAACGCAACCGATGCCCTCGCCACGATCACCGCCGTTGCAGACGATTTGCAAAGCCTCCTCGCGCCGGTCAAACAGGCGGCGATCGTCGTTTATCACGATGCGTATGGTTATTTCGCGCGCGCCTTTGGGCTCACTGTGGTTGGCTCAATCGCCCTCGGGGATGCGGCTAGCCCCAGTGCGGCGCGCCTTGCCGCACTGAGCAAAACGCTCAAGGACAAAGGTGCGGTGTGCATCTTCCCCGAAGTGAATCATTCGCCGGCCTTCGCAGCCGAGCTTGCGCGCGCAAGCGGCGTTCGGCTTGGCCAAGCGCTTGATCCGGCAGGTGTTACCCTTACCCCCGGGCCTGATCTTTACACTGTCCTCCTGCGTTCACTTGCTGAAGCAATCGCCGATTGCGTTCTCAACGGCTAAGCACACGATGGCGCGGTCATCAGATGAGGTCATCCAAAGCGCGCCGTGCCATCCCTTCCGTCTTCTGTAGAGCCAAGGCCAAGCGCTTCAGCTTTGGCCCCCTTTCTATGGCGTTCGTGGCTCCTGCTGCCTTGCTTCACGCGCCGCGCCTTTTATTGAGCGCGCTTTTCGCAACCTCTCTTGCCGAAGGACGTGCCGCGCGCCGCGGCCTGCCCGACCCTAACCTCTGTCTTTGGCTTCTTCCGTCTTAAAAGTATCCCGGGGGTGAATTGGCCCGCAGGGCCAAGAGGGGGCAGAGCCCCCTCCCCTTCCCTCGTCAGCCGCGTGCTCTTTCGCCAAGCACTCGCCCCACATGCCATTGAGCCCGTCGAACGGCATGTTTCGCTCAATACCCCGCTTTGCGATCAACAAGGTAAAGCGGCACAAGGCCATCGCGCAGGCGCCTAAGATTTTCGGCGACGACACGGGAAGCCGACTCTGGGCGGGTTTCGGCGGCGACATGCGGTGTGACGGTCACTTTTGGATGGCTCCAAAAGGGGTGCTCAGGCGGCAAAGGCTCTACCCGGAACACGTCAAGTGTTGCCTGCGCAATGCGCCCTGAAGCCAGCGCCTCAAGGAGCGCATCATCGTCAATCAACACGCCGCGCCCGGGATTGAGCAGCATCGCACCCATGGGCAGCCACGAAAGCCGCCGGGCATCAAGAAGGTTCTCGGTCTCAGCGGTAGCGGGCAACAACGTAACCACAATCTGTGCCCGGCTCAGCACCTCCCTCAGCCCGTCCTCACCAGTAAAACAGGTCACCCCGGGGATGTCTTTCGGCCGTCGCGCCCAGCCCAAAACCGGAAAGCCAAGTTGCACGAGCGCGCGCGCGGTTGCCGAGCCCAGAACCCCAAGGCCCAACAGTGCAACGGGCCTTTCCGAGGCAAGCGGGGGTACCACCGGATGCCAATGCCCATTCTGGCTCGCCAGAATCGCATCAATCCCAAGATGCATGCGCAGCACGTGCCCGGCGACGTATTCAACCATGCCCTGCGTCAGCCCCGGGTCGACCATGCGCGCCAAAGGTTGCCTGAGCGTCGGGTTCTTGACGATCCGCTCAACCCCGGCCCACAAGCTTTGAACCAGCCGGCAGCGGGTAAAGGGCCGAAAATCAGGCTCAATGGTCCCCGTTGGGGCATAGAGAATCGCATCCACATGGGCCGGTTCGCTTGCAAGAACCAGCTCTGCTTCAAGCTGCGCTTCCGCCAGCGCGCGTTTGAGCGGCTTTTCCCACTGCGGCCAGCGCGCCGCACCGGCAGCAAACAAGACACGCATCAGCGTCTCTCCCGTGGGCGATGGACATAGGCCGATTGGACAAGCCCAAAGCCAATCAGAATCATGACCATGGCCGAGCCGCCAAAACTCACCAACGGCAACGGCACCCCCACAACTGGCAAAAGCCCCATCACCATCGCCATATTAACCGAAAAATAGAGGAAAAAGTTCCCCGCCACGCCCAAAATCAACAACATTGCAAAGCGACCTTTGGTTTGCAATGCGGCAATGAGACAGGTCAGCAGGATCCCCAAATAAATTGCTAGCAAAAACGTCGTGCCTAAAAAGCCAAATTCTTCCGCTAGCGTTGTAAAAATGAAATCGGTGTGCTTTTCAGGAAGAAAATCGAGGCGCGACTGGGTTCCCTGCATGAAGCCGCGCCCAGACCACCCGCCCGAGCCGAGCGCTATCATCGCCTGATTGATGTGATAACTTGCCCCCAGATGATCAATTGACGGGTTAAGAAAGGCATCGATCCGGCGGTATTGATAATCTTTCAATAGCTGCCACTCTGTGCCGCGCGACAAAAGCACCGCCAAGATCGCGAGGAGACCCGACGCACCAATCGCCGCAAAATACCACAGGCTCACACCAGCTGCGATCATCACGATCACTCCGCCGCCGACAATCAGAATCGCGGTTCCAAGATCAGGCTGCCGCAAAGTCAAAAAAGCCGGCACAGCGGCCAAAAAAAACGCCCGTGCAACGCACAACGGGCGCGACACCTTCTTCGGCTCCAGCCAATCGTAAAAAGCCGCAAGCATCAAAATCACGCTCAGCTTGGCAAATTCCGAGGGCTGAATCCTGATTGGCCCAAGCTCAAGCCACCGTTGTGCGCCCATCCGCACGGTTCCGAAAAACGCAACCGCAAACAAAAGAAGGACAGAAACAAGGTAGATCGGCAACGCCAATGACCGCCACACCCAAAGCGGCACGAACGCAACCGCAAACATCGCCGCAAGCCCAAGCGCAAAGCGCCGCATTTGCGGCTCAGCCCAAGGCAAAAGCGATCCGCCAGCGACCGAATAAAGCATCAAAAAGCCGACTGAGGCCGCAGCCACGAGCAGAACAACCAGCACCCAATTCAACGCCCAAAGCTTTTGAAACCCGCTAGGCGTTACCCTGAGCGAGGATTCGAGATAGCTCATCGCCTGTGTCGTCCTCTAAAGAGCTCCTGTGGGCTGGTCCGCTTGGCGGACATGCCCTTAGGGCATTCACTGCCCGCCGCGCGTCGCGTGCCTTGTCACCGTCCTTCGCTCATCGGTTTTGCGCATGAGAGCCGCCAGAAAACAACCCCCTCAGAGGAAACCCCTCCTTTTCCCGACGAGGTCCGTGCGCCGACCGGCGCGAAAATGCCCTGGCTGAGGCCACACAGCAGTCCTCAGGCGCGCTCGCGCAGTTTCGGCGGTGGCCCGATGGGGCCAATCCGCTCTTCGATGGTGCGCAGGAGCGTTTCGATCTGATGGCGCTGTGCGGACGGATAGGCCGACACTGGCGGCATTCCCTCAACAAGCGCGGCAAGCAGGATGTCGCGCGCAATTGGCGCGGCAATCCCACTGCCCCCACCGCCGTGTTCAACCACCACCGCCACCGCATAGCGCGGCGCATCCTCTGGAGCGTAGGCGACAAACAAGGCATGGTCACGCCTGTTCCAGGGAAGCTGCTCTTGCCTGCGGATGCCTGCGGCGCGCTCGGCTGGCGTGATCGAAAAGACTTGGCTTGTCCCCGTCTTGCCGGCCATGCGCAGTGCGGGGTCAACAATACGCATTCCATAAGCCGTCCCGCGCGCGTGATTGACGCATTCAGACATTCCCCGCCGCACTGCTGCAAGGGCTGCTGCAGAGAGCCCAAGCGGGGGGACGTTTTGCGCTGGAAGCTCCATCCCTCCAATTGCCTGCACAAGCCGCGGGGTGACGGCAAGGTTGCTTGCAAGCCGGGCACACATGACGGCAAGTTGTAAGGGCGTTGCCAGGACATAGCCCTGTCCAATTGCGGCATTGATGGTGTCGCCAATCCGCCAGGTTTGCCCACGAGCTTCACGCTTCCATTCCCGCGAAGGGTTCAGTCCCGCCGACATCCCCTGCAAAGGAAGGTCATAGCGGATGCCAAGGCCCAGTTTTTCAGCCATGGCGTGAATCCGGTCGATCCCGGCGCGCTGCGCGAGCTCGTAGAAGTAGACGTCACAGGATTCCGATAAGGCTGAGACCAAATTGACCCGGCCATGCCCGCTGCGCTTCCAGCAGTGAAACTGTTGACCCGAAATTTCCATGTGCCCCGGGCAAAAAATCCGTTCCTCGGGTGTGGTTAAACCAGCTTCGAGCGCGGCGAGCGCCGTTACCATCTTGAATGTCGAGCCCGGCGGGTAGGCGCCCTGCACCGCCTTGTTCAACAGCGGACGGAAAGGATTGGTTGTCAGCGCCTCAAAATCGCGCGTCGTAATCCCGCGCACGAATAAATTCGGATCGAAAGAGGGTGACGAGGCCAGGGCCAAAATATTGCCGGTTGCAATCTCGATCACCGCGGCCGCGGCGCTTTGCTGCTCGGAAAGACGGGCAAGCGTAAAGGCTTGAAGCCCTCGGTCAATGGTCAAGGTCACGGTCTTGCCAGGTAGGCCCTCTTGCCGGCTCAGCTCCCGCATCTCACGGCCAAGCGCATTGACCTCAATGCGGCGATAGCCAGCCTGCCCCCGCAGAAGCGAGTCATAAGCGCGTTCAACGCCAACCTTGCCGACCGGAAAACGCGGAATGAGCAAGAGCGGATCGGGCGTTTCGGTATTGGCAAGGTCCGCTTCGCTAATTGGGCCAACATAGCCCACAACATGCGCTGTCTCTTGGGCAAAGGGGTAAACCCGGCTCAACCCCACCTCAGGAACAATTCCGGGCAATGCCGGCGCATTTGCCGCAACGCGGGCAAAATCGTCCCATGAGAGCCTTTCAGTGACTGTCACCGGAACAAACGGGCGATTGCGGCGCATTTCGCGCAGTGCGCGCTCGATTTCTCCCTCACTGAGGGGGATCAGCTCGCCCAAGCGTCTCAGCGCCAAGGCTGGGTCCCCAGCCGCTTCCCGAATGATCACCACGCGATAATTTTGCTCGTTGCCTGCAAGAACAACGCCGTGCCGGTCGGTGATGAGCCCGCGTGCGGGTGCAATGAGCCGCGTTGCAATCCGGTTTTCTTCGGCCAACATGCGGAATTGCTCAGCACGCTCAAGCTGCAAATCGCGCATGCGCCAAACCAGAACAAGCGCCGTGCCGCCCCATAGCCCCGCCAACAGCAGCCCGCGCCGCGAAATTCGGCGCTCGCCTTCAATCTCGTCTTTCGATGCGCGCTTCACACCGGCCGCCCCAAATCGTCCAACTCTCCTGTTGCCGGTTTACGGATCCGAAAGCCGAAATACAAAACCCCAACCGCAAGCGGATAGACCAAAATTGTGAGAGCAAGCCGCGTAAGGCTTGGCTCAAGGGGCGGCGTTGGAACCATAAACAAAAGTAAGACCATCCGCTCAGCCAACCACAAAGCCACAAGCACCGCGCCAACGAGCGCCCATTCGGCAAAAAGTTCCATCTCACGCAGCAACGTGTGGCGCGCTCGCAAAAATTCCGCTCCGAGCACTACACACAAGGCCCAAAGCCCAGGAGGACGGAGCAGCACGAGATCTTCGACCAACCAAACACTGGCGAGCGCAAGCACAGGCAAGTGCTGCGGCCGACGCACAAGCCAGGCATACGTGAACACAAGAAGAAAATCCGGTGCAGGCATGCCGGCAAGCCGCACCTCGAGAGGCAAGAGCCGAAAGTAAGTGCTGACCAAAACCACCGAGAACCAGGCCAAGAAGGCGCCAACCGACCTTGGCCAAAGGCCTCGCAAGGCGAGCCGTTCGATCATGGCGCACGCCTTTCGCCCGCTCGCTCAGCGGGCCTGGGCTGCGGTGCGGAGGGGGGAGGGGTTGGCTCGAGTCCTTGGTTGGCTGAGGCTGCACTTCCCTGTCCATTCCCTTCGTCGGTCGGCCGCGGGCAAGGGCAGAGAAGGCCCATTGGCAGGCCAGTCAGCGGGTCGAGCGGACGGCCTTCCGAATCGAGAGGGCGCAAAAGGGCGACGCCGGCGTCAATCCGCTCAACCGGGCGCGAGCGCAAGACGCGCAAGTAATCGAGCCGGCCATAATCGGCCGCAAGCCGCACTCGAAGCCGCCGATCTGGGCCAAGCACAACCTCGCCCACCAACAGCCCGGCTGGAAAGACCGCGCCATCCGAGGCGCTCACCACCCGGTCGCCGGGGCGAATGGCCTCGGGGCTTTCCAAAAAGTCAAGGAGCGGAAAAGGAGACGCATCTCCTGACAAAATTGCTCTTTGTCCAGAAGGTTGGACGACAACCGGAACGCGGCTGCTTGGATCGGTCAAAAGCAGCACGCGGCTTGACCTTTGCCCAACGCCGGCAATTCGCCCAGCAAGGCCCAACGCATCCATGACCGCCCAGCCATCGACAATGCCATCGCGCGCGCCAACATTGATCAGAACCGAACGGCGAAAGGGGCTGCCTGCATCGGCGATCACAACCCCTGTCACATGGGTGAGCTGCGGATCGATCCGGACCCGGTTCATCTCCAAGAGCTGCGCGTTTTGTTGCTCAAGCTGCAGCGCAGCCTCCCGCCAGGCGCGCATTTGCTGAAGCTCTCGGCGAAGCTCCTGATTCTGTTCATAGATGCGCGCGTAGCTGCGGAAATCTTCCACCATCCGCAAAAGGCGCGTCACGGGCGCCATGGCCCAATCCAAAGGCGGGACCACCGCATCAATGAAAGCGGTGCGAAAGCGTTCCGCCCGCGGGCTGTCGACGCGCCAGACGACAAACAGAACCGCGAGGCTGATGACAAGCACGACAAGCAAAAGCCGCCGAACCGGGCGGACGAAATCGACCTCGGGCATACGGTCGTTCGGCATCGTCCGGTGTCTCTTGCGTGTCCTTGCAAAAAGCTCAGAGGCTAGCGCATTTTAGCTGTCATAATCAATCACGTGCCTGAGCTGCTTTTCATATTCCAGGGCTTTGCCTGTTCCAAGGGCCACACAATGTAACGATTGATCAGCCACGGTGATGGTGAGCCCGGTTTGCTCGCGCAATGCGAGATCCAGTTCACCCAAGAGTGCACCGCCCCCAGTCAGCATCACCCCACGGTCGACGATATCCGCGGCAAGATCAGGCGGCGTTGTCTCAAGGGCAATCATCACCGCCTCGCAGATCACCTGTACCGTTTCGGCCAAAGCCTCGGCGATTTGCCCCTGGGTGACCTCGATTTCTTTCGGAACACCGTTGAGAAGATCCCGCCCGCGCACAACCATGGTCTTGCCGCGTCCGTCATCGGGCATGCGGGCGGTGCCGATTGTGCATTTGATCCGCTCTGCAGTCGATTCGCCAATGAGCAGGTTTTGCTGGCGCCTGAGGTAGGAAATGATCGCCTCGTCCATTCTGTCGCCGCCCACTCGCACACTGCGCGCATAGACAATATCGCCAAGACTCAACACCGCAACCTCGGTGGTACCGCCCCCGATATCAACAATCATGTTCCCGGTCGGATCAGTAATTGGCAGCCCCGCCCCGATGGCAGCGGCAATCGGCTCTGAGATGAGCCCGGCGCGCCGCGCGCCTGCCGACAACACCGATTGCCGAATCGCACGCTTCTCAACGGGGGTTGCACCATAGGGCACACAGACAATCACCTTGGGCTTTGAAAATGCCGTTCGCTTATGCACCTTGCGGATGAAATGCTTGATCATCTCCTCCGCGACGTCAAAATCAGCAATCACCCCGTCGCGCATGGGCCGGATCGCCTCGATCGAGCCTGGGGTTCGGCCAAGCATCAGCTTGGCGTCTTCACCCACGGCCAAGACCTGCTTGCGGCCATCCTTGACGTGATAGGCAACAACCGACGGCTCGTTCAGCACAATTCCTTTGCCACGAACGTAAACAAGCGTGTTCGCGGTGCCGAGATCGATTGCCATGTCCGAAGAGAACAGGCCACTTAAACCGAACATGTTCGGAAAATCCTCTTGAGCGCGCGCCGGTCATTCAGGAGATTTCGTCGCTCCAGTGTTAGGGCCGACCGGCAACCGCCATATAGGGATTGCAGAGCCACGGCGTAAAGCCCCCTTGCGCGAAGCGAGCGGCTCACTCAGGCAGCTCTTTGCCGATCCGCCGCAGCGGTGGCGGCTGAAGCTCGGGTGGCCACGGGCGTAGCGCCTCAGCCTCAATCCACGCGCGCACCCATTTCGGTAAAGGCGGGCTTGCAAGCCCCTGATAGCCCAAAGCCTCGATAAATTCCTGCGGCGGCACAATCCCCTGCCGGTCGCGTGTGACCGCAAGCCGAACAAGCAGGTGATTGACCGCCTCTCCCCGACGCCACATTGCATGCTCGACATACAAGAAGCGCTCATCCCAGCCAATCAAACGCGCAACGAGCTCAAGGCGCTCAAAAAGCCGCACCCGCCGCCGATACCGGCAATGCGCCCCAGCAACCGAAATTCCCCAGCCCTTTGCCCGAACCACCCGCACCATGCCGAGGCGGACAAACAAGGGCATCCGCGCCATGTCATAAAGGGTCAACGTGCGGCCGTTATTGAGCTCGAGCCAGGGGTCCAAATCCCCGGGCAAGATGATCGTCTGCCCGCCATGGGCCTCGAACAAGTGCAAGGGCTGCGCACGATGGCGCCACAATTCGAACATCAATCGCACAACAGGATACATCAGACTACGAAAGCCGTGCGCGGAATGGTGATGTGCCAAAGCCTGCCCCGACGGGTTATGAGAAACGCATCAGCCGCGTCAACCGCCCGCGCGCAGGAACGTCGCCTCGTTGCGCAAGCTGGGCTGACGCGGCAACGCCCGCGGGCTTTCCTCAGGCGAGACGCAAAAACGATACCTGCGAGCACGGTTGCTGGACGTGAAAAAGGGCAAGGCCGCAACCCGCCGAGCATTAGCCGAAGAGAAAACTGATGCTTTGGAGACAACAGCGGACAACTTATTCCCGCGCTGAATGGATCGCAGATGCGGTGGTGCATGGCGTTGGGCTTGTGCTCCTGGCCGTGGCTGTGCCCATCCTTCTGCTTCTCACCGCTTTGCGGCATCAGAAGGGGCCGGCCCTTGCCGGTGTGTCGGTTTATGCCTTGGGGCTTGTGGCGATGTTTGCTGCTTCGGCGGCATATAACATCGTGTCTGGGGTTCGTAGGGGGAAGGCTTGGGCGTGGTTGCTCAAACGGCTCGACCATGCCGCAATTTATGTCAAGATTGCAGGCACCTACACACCCTTTGCCGTGCTGACTGGTCAAGGATGGCGTCTTGCCCTTGTGGTTTGGGTCGGAGCGCTTGCTGGCGTTGTTCTGAAGCTGTTCAGCCCTGATCGGCTGAGATGGCTTGCGCTTGCTCTTGATTTGGCGCTGGGATGGGCGGGGTTGGTCTTTGGCAAAGAGCTGATCGCGGCTTTGCCGTCTTTTGTGATAGGCCCGATGGTGGTTGGCGGCGTTCTTTACACGCTGGGCGTCGGTTTTTACCTTTGGGAGCGGCTGCCGTTTCATCTCACGCTTTGGCACGCGGTCGTCTTGGTGGCAAGCTTTTGTTTTTATTCAGCGGTCCTGGCATTTGTGGTCTCGTCCTTCGCAGCGCACGCTGCTGATCTCCCTTGATCGGCGCTTTCGTCCATAAGTGTAAGTTCCGCACGCGCGAAATCATCACTGATGAGCGACAGAAACCAGTTTGGGGACGAACGGAAGTTTCGCACGCGCGAAATCATCGCCCGTCCACAACCGTGCCGTCCGACCGGACAAGTCCGATCCGCACGCGCGAAATCACTCGAGGCGTGCAGCATGAGCGCGGTACCTTATGCGTGCTTCCCCGCCCATTTGAACCTTCCCCAAGTCCCCACCGGGCGCATGTGGTGAAACGGCCTGTCACGCGAGTTTGGCCAAGCTTGTGACGGTCCTAACCGGGCGCATGCGGGGCAGCGCCCAAGCCGCCCCTGGCGGGCACGAACAGGTCCCCGCGAGTACCTCCCGCCCGGTGCGCGACGAATGAAAGAACCCGATCGCAGGAAAGGGGCGCGCACGGTCTGCGCGCCCGGCCCTCCTTGAGGCAGCGGCCCTGCCTTTAAGCAGCACCGCGCGTGCATCAAAAATCGCGCTCGAAGAAAATCCCAAGCGCCGAGCGCCCGAGGCTATCGGCCCGTCCGCGCAGGCGAACCGTGGGCGTCAGTTCGAGCTCAAGCCGCACCTCGCTCTGCCCTTCGGTGTCGACCCGCAAATCGGTATACAGCCGTTCTCCAAGCCGGCGGCCGGCCCGGAGGGCGATGTTGCCATTGGCACTCGTCGAAATGTCAAGATCGTCAAGCCCAAGGCGGCGGCGCAGGCGATCGATCGCCCCGGCCTCGGCCTGCCCGGTCACTTGCGCAACCGAAAGTGCAAGCTGGGCTGCCTGAAAAGGAGACAGCGCGCGCAACGATCGGCCAAACAGGAGGCGCGCCAAAACCTCGTCTTCTGGCAACTCCGGCACCGACTCAAAGCGAATCTCAGGCTGGTTGGCTGTCCCCGTCAAAACCACCGAGGTCACCACCCCCTCAGATTCGGTGCTGGCAACAAGCCGCACGAAGGGGATAAAGCTTCCGACAAAGCTTGCTGAACCATCGGTGAGCACAAAGCGTTTGCCAAGAAGATCGAGCCTTCCGCGTAACAACCGGAAAGCACCAGCAGGACGCGTGTCCGAAAGCGTGCCGCCAAGCACAAGGATCCCGCCCAGTTCCGCATCAAGCCCTCGGCCCCGAACAAAAACCCGCGATGGGGCCTCAAGCGTTAGATCGAGGAAAAGGGGGCGCGCCGGGCGGCGTGCGGGCTCGCCATTTGACCCATTGAGCCCGGCAGAAAAGCGCGCACGACGCACGGCCTCGTCTTCGCCCACATGCCGCAACCCTTCTGGCACATAGCCCCACCGGCCGATGGGCGCGTTGGGGATGCGAACTTCCGCTGCCTCAAGCCTAACCCGGCCAGAGGCTGTGGGGCCACGGATGAGCGAACCTGCAAGGCGCACCTCGCCTGTGACCTCGGCTTCAAACAAGCCCCGCCGCTGGATTGTCAGGGATTGGACAGAAAGCGTCAGATCGGCCTCAAGCCCCGCGGTTAGGGCCACACGGCCAATTGCCCGGGCACTTCCCCCACCCTGCGCTTCACCCTCAAGTCGGCCCGAAACCCGCCCTTCAGCAAGGCTTGCCACGCCGGCAATTCCGGTGACGGTGACACCCGCGGCAGGCAGGCTGAGCCGCCCCTCCCCAACCCGCGCGAGCGCTCGCACCGAGGCAAGCCGCATCGGCCCCTCGATGCGCCCGTCGAGCGTAACAAGCCCTTGGACGGCAGCATTTGGGAGAAACGAATTGGCGAGGGCCGCCTCGGCGCTTCCCGAAAAATCGACCGCCACCGTTCCATCAGGCCGCAGGCGCCCTGAGAGGGCCAGCGCTAAAACCCCGGGGCTTGCAAGCGTTGCTTGAACCCCGATCGCTTGGCCTGCGCCGGGCCGCTCGAAGCTGGCTGAAAGGGATACGACGCCATCAAGCCCTGGTGCAAGCCGCGCAAGCGAATCGAGCGCCCCCGCAAGCCTGAGGTCCAACTGCCCCGAAGACGCAAGGATGCCCTCGAGAGAAAGATTCATGCCCGAAGCCGAAAGCGCAAGCGTTTCGGCCCGAAGGAGGCCATCGCGTTCCACAACCAGACTTCCGCGCCCGCTCATTCCGCCGGCCAGCAACCGATCGGCAAGCGCGAAGCCGGTTGCCACAGGCCCTTCGCTGGCCACGGTAAGGCTAAGCCGGCGCCCCTCAGCCCTGCCTAAAAGCTCGGCCCGGCCTTTGAGCCGCCCCCTGAGCGCGGGCGCAACCGCAGCGAGCTCAAGCCGTTCAAGAGAAAGCAGAAGCGTCTCTTGCGTGGGCGAGGCAACGCCAGAGACCGCGACTGCAAGCTGCGGTCCGGTCACGTGCAAGCTTTCGATCCGGAAAACCCCCTCGCGCCAGCCAACATGGCCCTCAAACACCGTCGCTCCGCGCAAGAGGCGGGTAAGCTCTGCTTGTGCCGGAACGACCCCGAGACGAAGATCCACCGCACGCCCTTGAACTCGGGCACGCCAATCCTCCCCCGCGCGCTCCACGCTAAAAGCCGCTTCCGCACGCCCGCCAAAGTCGGGCCCCAAGTGCGACAAAGCCTCAAGACGCAGGTTTCCGAAAAGCTCGGCGCCCTTTGGCCCTAGGCTTCCCCAGGCCTCAAAAACGCCCGCGCGCGTCTTCAGGCTGAGCGTGCGCAGCTCAGTGCCTGTGACATCGCGCGACGCATCGAGCCCAAGCTCGGCCGGACCGGCCAAAAACGCATCAACCAAGGGCTCGCCAAGCCCGAGATCCTGGGTGGCCAAGGTCGCCCGCATGGAAAAGGCGCGCGTAAGGGCATCAAATTGGCCCTGCCAAGACACCCGCGCTGAGCCCGAGAGCGGGCGGCCGGCAACGGCCGAAAACCGCGAAAGCTCAGGGGCATTCGCTTCCAAGACCCCCTCAAAGGCAAGGCCCCTGAGCTGCCCGCGCCCCGAAAGCGTGGCCGCAGCAAGCACAAGCGAAAGGTCATCAACACTAATTCCACCGCCCGCACCAGCGCTTGACAAAACCAATCGACCCGAAACTGTGTTTCCCACAATCGACTGCAAGGCCGGATCATCGGCTACAAGCCCGATCAGCGCGAGGTCAACGGCCCCCGTAAAGTGAGGCAGCCCCAAGCTGCCCTCCGCATCAGCCAAGGCTTGCTCACGCGCTCGAAGCACGCCCAGGCCCTCAAGCTTTGCCTCTGCGATGCTAAGCCCCGGCAAGGTTAGCGCGCCAAGACGCCCCACAACCGCCCAATCCGGGCCGATTGCGGCATCATAGCTTACCTCGAGCGTCGCCGCTCCAAGACGCACACGCCCGGCCGAGCCTGGCAAGACAACCGGCATCCCCTCAGCCGGTGAAACTGTGAGCTTGAGATTGATAAGGCGTGGACGCCCCCCTGGCAAAAGCTCCACCTGGCCACGCAAGGCAAACGAAGCGGTCAGCGCGCTCACGTCTTCAAGCCGGAGCGTTCCGTCTTCAGCGCGCCGTCCCTCGGCAAAAAGCTCCGTCCTTGCGCCAAAGAACGCGTGAAGCTCGTTTTGAACCAAGGAGCGAACATCGCCGCTCAGCGCAAGTCGAAACCGCGCCCCCGCAAGAAGGCCCGCCGCAGGCGTCTCGTCAAACAACTCCACGCTCCCCGTGACACGCTCAACGCCATCGGTTGCAAGCCTGAGCGAAGCGCGAAAGGCATGGATCGGATCGTCACCCTGAAGCTGCAAAGCAAGCGCAGGGCGCCCTGGCAAATCGAGCAGGGTGGCGGCAATCCCGCCTTCCCCTTCCGCGAGTGTGAGCGCCAGGCGAAGCCGCCGCGTCGTGTTTTCAAACGCGCCTTCCAAGCGTAACTGCCCCGCGCCACCATCGATGCGTTCTGCCGAAAGCACCGCCTGCCCTTGGCCCTGAGCAAGGCTTGCGCTGCCCTCGAGTTTGAGCACCGCTCGCTCGCCCAAAACCGGCGCGCCCAAGACCACCTCATCAGCCCGAAGCGCGCCAATGCGGATTGCAACCGGAAGCTCCGGCAAGGCAAAGGGCTCGCGGGCGGTCACGCTTGGCAGCTGAGGCTCGGCCTCACGTGCAGGCAACCGGCGCAGCTCGATATATGTGGCGGAAAGCTCGTTCACCTCAAGGCGGCGCTGGAAAAGCGCGCCCCGATCCCAGTCAAACACAAGCCCACGCATGATGAGCCAAATGCCTTCGCGGTCGGCGATGGTGAGCTCGCGGATGGTCGCGCGCGCGCTTAGCGCTCCCTCGAAGCCA
>FWWL01004976.1_pt1 | contig 21470 bp, 22 predicted proteins | sample 2228331 | NCBI WGS metagenome assembly FWWL01 (sample SAMEA103939775, study PRJEB20133) | metagenome | reverse complement strand
GCCTCATGGGACGAATACCCCTCCCCGGATTTCGGTCTTGGGTGTCCGACGCCCTATCTCACGCCTTCCGCCGCCGGTCCCACACGTCGGGGTTGACCAGGTGGGGCGGCCGCTGACCGTTCATGACGGCCAGGACGTTGGCCGCCGCCAGCTCGGCCATCTTGGCCCGGGTCTCGAGGGAGGCGCTCCCGATGTGGGGCACGATGACGACGTTGTCCAGCTCGGCCAGGCCCGGCGTCAGGGCCGGCTCGTGCTCGAAGACGTCGAGGGCCGCATAGGCGATGCGTCGCTCCCGAAGGGCCTCGACGAGGGCCGCCTCGTCGATGACCGGACCCCGGGACGTGTTGACGAGGATGGCCGTCGGCTTCATCCGCCGGAAGACCTCGGCGTTAAACATGTGGCGGGTCTCCGGCGTCAGGGGCGTGTGGATCGAGATGAAGTCCGCCTCCTGAATGAGGGTGTCGAAGGGCACGTAAGTCACCCCCAGGGCCCGCTCGACCTCCGCCGGCGGACGGTAGGCGTCATAGTAGAGGACCCGCATCTGAAAGCCCTGGGCCCGGCGGGCGACGGCCTGGCCGATACGACCGAGGCCGACGATGCCGAGCGTCTTGCCGTGGACGTCCCAACCCAGAAACAGCATCGGGTCCCATCCGTCGTATCGACCCGCCCGGGTGAAGCGGTCCGCCTCGACGATCCGGCGGGCCGCCGCCATCAGTAAGGCCCATGCCAGGTCGGCCGTCGTCTCCGTCAGGACGCCCGGCGTGTTCGTGACGACGATCCCCTGCTCGGTCGCATAGGCGACGTCGATGTTGTCGAACCCGACGGCGTAGTTGCTGATGACCTTCAGGCGGGGGCCGGCGGCGTCGATGACGGCCCGGTCGATGGGGTCGGTCAGCAGACACAGGATGGCGTCCTTGTCCCGGATGCCGGCGATGATCTCCTCCCGGGTCGGGATCTTCCGGCTCTCCCGGAGGGTCACGCGGCAGTGCGCCCGGAGCATCGAGAGGCCCGGCTCGGGAATCGGCCGGGTCACGAAGACGTCCCACACCATGCCTTTACCTCCATGCCTCGGGGGATTCGGTGCCAGGGGTCCAGTCCTTGCGAGTCGGGGACCCCGAGGTCCCAGGCCCGCGTCTTGCATCCTGCGTCCCTGCATCTATAATCCTAAGCCGGTCTCGTCGACTTTCCGAATCGGAGGGGGATTCGATGGAACGTCCACCCCAGGTGCGGATCGGCGACTGGTTCAACGAGGCCTGGAAGCGCATCCAGCCCGTATGGCTGGAATATGTCCTGGCTGGGGTCGTATACGTCTTGGTGATGATGGTCGCCGGTCTATGTCTGATCCCCGTCCTGATCGTGGGCGGCCCGCTGACGGGGGGCTTGTACGTGTACCTGGCCAAGCGACTCCTCGGCCAGCCCGCTCAAGTCGGGGACATCTTCAAGGGCTTTCGGCGGTTTGGGGACTCGACGGTCCTGTTTCTGGTCGTAGCCTTGATCCCGGCCCTCGTCTTGGGTCTGCTGATGCTGACGTACGTCCTACCCCTGCTGGGGGGTCTCGAGCCGACGGGCATCCTGGCGACGCTGTTGGGCCTCGGAGCCTGCCTTCTCTGGTGTCTGAGCTTCCTATTCTTACTCGTCTATCCGGTCGTCGCCCAGACGTTGCTCGTCTTTGCGATGCCCCTCGTCATGTTTCGGGGCATGAAGGCCATGGACGCCATCCGGACGAGTATGCAGATGGTCCGGCCCCAGTTCCTGAACTTCCTGCTCTTTACCCTGGCGGGGTTCCTGCTCATCGGGGCGGCCGCCTCGGTCGGGTCTCTGCTCCTGTGCATAGGGTACTTCATCCTGACCCCGCTGGCGATGGCCGTGTTTGGCACGATGCAACTCTTAGCCTATCGGGACTTTGTCGGCCTGACGGAACAGGACCTGGCCCTGTACGCAGGGTAGGCCCCAGGCTCCGGGTTGCGCCGACCCACCGGGCATCCGAACCGAGCCTAGGACCCGGGCCCTATCCCCCCGCCAGCACCCGAAAGTATGCCAAGTCCCGAATGCTCCCGGTCCGCTCGGCCGGTGGCCGGAAGACGGCCTCCACGCGCAGTCCGACCCGGAGAGGCGTCCCGTCGTCCCGGAGGTCGTGGGCCAGCAAGGCGTCGGCCCCGTCGAGACGGACGAGACCGATACAGCGGGGCGGGGACAGGGGACGTCCGTCGGGGTCGACGTGGACCCGGGTCCAGGCCATCAGGGTCCCCTGGGGACCGACCTCGACCCAGGCGTCGTCCCCCAGATGGCCCAGGCAACGCTCGCAGAAGAGGTGGGCCGGGACGTAGGTATACCGACAGCGGGGACAGCGGGTCCCGTAGATTCGGCCCGCCTGGAGCTCCCGAAGCCACCGCTCCCCGGCGACCCCGGCCGTGTAGACGCCCTCCAGATGGATGCTCCCCCGCCAACTCCGGACCTCGGGCAGGTGGAGAATACGCTCCTTCAGGGCCATCCCAGGCCTCCCCAAACCGTGGGATGAGATACGTCAGGTCGGAAGGGGCCGGAAGTACAGGATGTCGGTGATCGCCCCCTCCCGTTCGTGGGGCGGCTTCCAGACGGCCTGGACCCGCAGACCGACCCGGACGCGACCGAGGATTTCATCGAGGGTCCGGCCGACCTCGCCCAACTTGTGGAGGATCCCCATCCCCGGCGAGGCGCCGTCGATGGCGATGACGGCCGGGACCTCCGGGACCTCCAGGCGCCGCATGTCCCAGGCGACGGTGCAGACCGAAAACGTCAGGACCGTCCCGGTGTCCCTCAGGGGGACCCATTCGTCGGTCGGCCGAAAACACTGCTCGCAGAACATCCGGGGCGGGACGACCACCCGCCGACAGACCCGGCATCGGCGGCCGACGAGGCGCCCGGCCTGAAGTTCGGCCAGGAATCGGCCGACGGCCACGCCGGCGTCCCAGGCGTATTCCCCCCGAAGCGGGGTGCGCGTCGTCCGGACCCGTCCCTCTTCCAAGTCTTCTTGCTTCAAGGCCGTCGTCGGATAGACCCATCGCTCCATCCCGTTCCCCCGTATGGGGCCATCGGGCCGACCCCTGGGAAGAGATAAAGGCAAAGGGTTTCCCCTTCCCAAGGCCCTTCGGCCTTCTATCCTCTACCCTCCCCCATCGCCCGAAGTCTCCTTCCCGAACCCCGGACTGCCGGATTGTCGGATTCCCGGACTCCCGGATTTTTCAGGCACACTCTTAGACTCCCAAGATGATGACCGTCCCGACCTGCATGAGGTCCCCCCAGGCCTGGGCCAGGCCCCGGCGGGGCTGACCGGGCACCTGTCGGGGACCGGCCTCGCCCCGGAGTTGCCAGAAGATCTCGGCGACCTTCATGAGGCCCGCCGCGGCGATGGGGTTGCCGACGCCCAAGAGCCCGCCCGAGGGCGTCACCGGCATGTCCCCGTCCCGGTCGGCGATCCCCAGGACGACCAGTTCGGCGGCCTTCCCCCGGTCGGCCAGGAGGAGTCCCTCCAGATGATGGAGTTCCTTGTAATCGAAGGGGTCGTACGGCTCCACGATGTGGATCTCCTTACGGGGCTCCCGGATGCCGGCCATGGCGTAAGCCTTGCGGGCCGCTTCCTCGACATACGTCGGGTATGAAAGGTCCCGGTTCGTCCAGTACTGCGTGTCCAGGGACCAGCCGACCCCCTCGACCCAGACGGGCTTGTCCGTCACCCGTCGGGCCACGTGGTCGGCGGCCATCACGACGGCGACGGCCCCGTCGCTGGTCGGCGAGACGTCCAGGCGCTGGACCGGCCAGGCCAGGACCTCCGAGTTCAGGACGTCCTCGACGGTGATGTCCGGGTCGGCCAGCTGGGCCGCCGGATGACCGGCGGCGTTCCGCTTGTTTTTCACGGCCACCCGGGCGATGTCCTCCTTGGTGACCCCGTACTTGGTCATGTAGGCGTTCATCTCCAGGGCGAAGATCCACAGGAGGTTCGGACCCAGGGGGCGCTCCAAGGTCGAGTCGAAGATGTAGTTAAAGGCGGCCTGGGGATGGGGATGACAGGAGGACATCTTCTCCTCGCAGACGACCAGGACCGTGTCGAACATCCCGCTGGCGATGTGGTACCAGCCCTGGATGGCCGCAAAGACGCCCGTCCCGCCGCCCACGAAGCCCCGGATCGTGGGCTTCCCCCAGGCCCCGGCCCCGGGACTCAGGTACTCGACCTTCATGTGGACCCCGTCGAAGGCGTCCGGGGCCGAGCCCAGGACGACGGCGTCGACCTGGTCGAGCGTCATCTCGCAAGACTCCAGCGCCTTGCTGGCGGCCTCCCAGGCCAGCTCGGGGCCCGTCTCCAGGGCCCGGCGGACGAACTTAGTCATCCCGGCCCCGACGATCGCCACGCGTCGTCCGGCCATCGTGGCTACCTCGCACCGAAATTCAGGGTTCCCGGCTCAGGACGACGACGGCGCCCGTCGTCGTCGGCAGGCCCCGCCAGGAGGCGACCAGGGCCGTGCAGGCGTTGGGGACCTGGCGGGGACCGGCCTCCCCCCGGAGCTGAAGGACGGCCTCCAGGAGTCGGGCCAGGCCGGAAGCGTCCAGGAGATGGCCCTCCCCCAGGCAACCCCCCGAGGGGTTGACCGGAAGGTCGCCCCCGATTTCCGTGGCGCCCTCGGCCGTCCACGCCCCGGCCTCGCCCGGCCGGCAGAGGCCCAGGGCCTCCAGATGCTGAAGCTCCTTGTAGGCGAACGTGTCGTCGACCTCGACGAGGTCGAAGGCCCGGCGGGGCGACCGAATTCCGGCTTGCCGGTAGGCCCGCTCGGCCGCCTGTCGGAGGTAACGGGCGCCCTCCCAGTCCCGACTCCCGAGGGTGTACGAGTCCGTCGCCCATCCGATCCCCCGGATCCAGACGGCCCGGTCGGAAAGCCGCCGGGCGACGTCGCCCCGGGCCAGGACGAAGACGACGCACCCGTCGGCCGGCTCGGCCGCCATCGCCCGCGTGAGGGGTTCGGCCAGGGGGGCGCTATTCAGGACGTCCTCCAGCGAGAGGTCGGCCGGGAAGGCGGCCCGGGGATTCCGGAGGGCATTCCGGCGATTTTTGACGACCACCCAAGCGACGTGCTCGATGGGCGTGCGGGTGACCTCCAGGTAGCGGTAGAGTTCCAGGCCGGCGATGAAGACCGGATGGGCCTCCAGGGGACGCTGGAAGACGGGGTCCAGGGCGAGGGCCGTGACGGCGTCGAGGTTCCATATGTTGCTCGCCTTGCTGTGGGACTCGACGGCCACGATGCGGGCCGCCCCGGCGGCGACCTGCATGACCCCGGCGGCCAAGGCCTGAAGGCCCTCGCCGGCGATCGTGTGGACCGCCCGGAGGACGGCTCCCATCTGGTCGGGGACGTACTCGTCGCTGATGGCGATGCCCTCGTAGAAGTCCTCCTCCGCCGTGACCAGGCCGTCCAGGTCCCGGCGGGGGTCGATGCCGGCGTCCGTATAGGCCTTCGTGGCGGCCTCGAACATCATCTCCCGGAAGGAAAGGTCGGGCGAGACCGAGCGGAAGCCGCTCCAACCCGCCCCGACGATGGCGACCTCCGTAGTCAAGCGCCTCATCCGATCCCCCTCCTTCTGGCTATCGGCCCCAGACCGTCGCTCGTCAGGGGTCGGCTAAGCGGACTCCCCGACCGCCGTCTGTCGCCGCCGGGCCTCCTCGATGACCCGCTGGGCGATGTGGGGCGGGACCTCGTCGTAGTGGGAGAACTCCATCTCGAAGTAGCCCCGCCCGCCCGTCAGGGACGTGACGGCCGCCGCATAGTTGATGAGCTCAGCCATCGGGACGTAGGCCTGAACGACCTGGAGCGAACCGGCCCGGTCGATGCCGAGGATGCGGGCCCGCCGCCCGTTGAGGTCGCCCATGACGTCGCCCAGGTGCTCCTCGGGCGTGTAGACGGACACCTTCATGATGGGCTCCAGGAGGACGGGGTTCGCCTTCTCCATGGCATGCTTGAAGGCGATGGACCCGGCGATCTTGAAGGCCAGGTCTGACGAGTCGACCTCGTGGTACTTGCCGTCAAACAGCGTGACCTTGAAGTCGACGACGGGATAGCCGGCCAAGACGCCGTGCTGACGGGCCTCCTGGATGCCCTTCTCGACGGCCGGGATGTACTGCTTCGGGATGGCCCCGCCGAAGATCGTCTCCTGAAACTCGAAGTCGGCCCCCCGCGGCAGGGGCTCGATGCGGATGAGGCAGACGCCGTACTGCCCCCGACCCCCGGACTGCTTGATGTAGCGGCCCTCGGCCTCGGCCGTCCCCTTGATCGTCTCCCGGTAGGGGATCTTGGGCTGGCGGAGCTCGACCTCGACGCCGAACTTCCGCCAGAGCCGCTCGATGGCGACCTGGATGTGGAGTTGGCCCGAACCGCTGATGATGAGTTCCTTCGTCTGGGGGTCCCGGTCGATGTGGAGCATCGGGTCCTCGTCCTGGAGCCGCTGGAGGGCGGCGCTGAGCTTGTCCTCGTCGGCCTTCCCCTTAGGCGACACGGCGTAAAAGACCGTCGGCTTGCCGTAATCGACGGGCCGGAAGCGAATGCGTCGGGCCGGGTCGCACAGGGTGTCGCCCGTCCGGGTGTCCCTCAGCTTCGTCAGGGCGACGAAGTCTCCCGCTTGGAGCTCGGGAACGGTCTTCAACTGCTTGCCCATCATGACCTGGAGGGCACCGACCTTTTCCTCATGGCCCCGGACGGCGTTGACCAGGGTCGTGTCGGGCCGGAGCGTGCCGGCGTATACCTTGGCCACGTTGATGCGGCCCATGTAAGGGTCCGAGATCGTCTTGAAGACAAACAGGGCGGCCGGGTCGGAGGCCCGCACGGGGACCGAGACCGCCTGACCGTCGGCGTTCAGGGCCTCGACGGCGCCCCGCTGGGAGGGGTCGGGAAACCAGGCGACGACGGCGTCCAGGAGGTTCGCCAGGCCGACGTTGAGTTCCGCCGAGACGCAGAAGACGGGGGCGATCACGCCCTGGGCGAAGGCCGTCCGGAGACCCCGCAGGAAGTCTTCGGGGTTCAGGTCGCCCGTCTCGAAGTACTCGTTCATCAGCGCCTCGTCGTTCTCGGCGACGAGCTCGATGAGCTTCTCCCGAAACTGGGCGACCGTCTCTCGGAGCTCCTCCGGGACGGGCCGGGCCTGGGGCCGGCCGGGCCCGCGGGGCTCGTAGACGTAAGCCGTCTGCGTGATGAGGTCGACGACGCCCCGAAAGTCGGCCTCCTGACCGACGGGGACCTGGACGGGCACGACCTCCCGACCGAAGACCTTTTGGGTCAGCTCCAGGGCACGCAAGAAGTCGGCCCGCTCCCGGTCCATCTTGTTGAGGACGACGGCCCGGGGCACGCCGAAGCTCCGGGCGAACTCCCAGACCTTCTCGGTGATGACCTCCGGGCCGACGGTGGCGTCCACGACGACGAGGGCGGCGTCGGCGACGTGCAGGGCCCCCTTGGCCTCAAAGATAAAGGGGCCGTAGCCCGGCGTGTCCAGCAAGTTGACCTTCGTCTTCTTCCACTCCAGATGGGCCAGGGCCGTGTAGAAGCTTCGCCGGTGCTCGATCTCTTCGTCGGTGAAGTCGGTGACGGCGTGGCCCTCGTCGACACGACCGAGCCGTTCGGTGGCCCCGGCCGTGTACAGGAGACAGCCCGTGACGGAGGTCTTCCCCGTCGCCCCGTGGCCGACGACGGCGACGTTCCGGATGCGGTCCGTCGGGTATACGTTCATGGCCTGCCTCCGCGGGGATTCGATGGATGGACGCCCCCTCGACTCCATTATAGAAAGGAATCCCCGCCGGGACCAACGCCCCCCGTAGGAGCGACCCGCGGGTCGCCCCTACCGGTCTGTCCCCTGCTCCTCCCGTGCCCCCGCCCCCCGCATCCCCTCACGTGAAGTCCCGCCGCTGGAAGAGGAGGACCGCCAGCAGGAGCATGACGACCGCATACAAACCCGCCGCCACGGTGATGCTCAAGAGGTAGCCCGGCGGCAGGGCCACGCCGTGGACGGCGTAAGCGTCCAGGCTCATACGGTCCAGGTTCGGGACGCAGTAGTACACGGCCTCGATCAGGCGGGCCAGCCCGGGGCTCTTGTTCCGGACGACGTCGGCCAGGGCCAGCAGACTTCGGCTTGCCCGGCCGATGACCCACACGCTGAACGTGAACAGGCCGCTCAGGATGGGCGTCGTCCACGTCGAGAACATCGTGGCCACGGCCGTCACGACGAGGACCTCGAGCAGGGTCCCATAGAGGGCGACCAGCAGGCGGGGGTTCCACCGTCCGAGCAGGCCGAGGTAGACCGTCAGGAGGGCCGTCATCCCGACGTGGATGACCAGGAGCGTCAGGACGAGGCCGAGGTACTTCCCCAGGAGGAAGCGCTCTCGCGTGATGGGCTTCGTCAGGATGAGGTACAGTGTGCGCTTGTCGATCTCTTTGTACACCAGCTCGATGCCGACAAAGACGGCGATCAGGACGTCCAGGAGGGTGACGACCGTCAGGCCCAGGTCTTGCATGACCTTCATCTCATCGCCGACGGTCAGGAGGCCGGCGATGCGGGACAAAAGGACGATGACGACCCCGAAAAACAGGAGGAGGTACAGGACGCGGTTGCGGATGGCTTCCCGGAACGTGACGACCACGACGGGACCCATGGGCGACCTCACTTCCCCTGGACCAACGTCATGAACAGGTCCTCCAGGCTCCGCTTCTGGGGCGTGACGGCCACGACCCGCCATCCGTTCGTGTGGGCGACGTCCATGACGGTCGACAAGTCCGCCGGCTGGGTCCACAGGTAGACCTGCCGGTCCTGCCGGGACAAGACCTGGGCGGGCCCCAAGACGGCCGCCTCGGGGACGCCTTCCAGCGTGACCTCGTAGCCCTCGATGCTGGACCCGACGAGCTCCCCGACGGCGCCCTCGGCGATCATCCGGCCCTGGAAGATGACGCCGACCCGGTCGCACAGGACCTCGGCGTCGTGGAGGATGTGGGAGCTGAAGAAGATGGTCTTCTGACCCCGCAGGGACCGCAGGAGCTCCCGCATCTCCCATCGGCCGATGGGGTCTAAGCCCGACATGGGCTCGTCGAGGATCAGGACCTCCGGGTCGCCGATCAGGGCCTGGGCGAGGCCGATCCGTTGGAGCATCCCCCGGGAGAGCTGGCGGATTCGCTTCTTGGCGTGTTCGGCCATCTCGACCCGTTCGAGGTACTCCTCGATGCGGCGGCGCCGTTCGGGCTTCGGGATGCCATACAGCGAGGCGTGGAAGTCCAAGAACTCCCAGACCGTCAGGTAGTCGTAGAAGTAGGGGTTTTCGGGCATAAATCCGACCCGGCGGCGGACGTCGGGGTCGGCGGGCGACCCGCCCAAGACCGTCAGGCGGCCCCGGTCCGGACGGATCAGGCCGACGAGGGCCTTGATCGTCGTCGTCTTCCCCGCCCCGTTGGGGCCCAGGAAGCCGTAGATCTCGCCCCGGCGGACCGTAAGCGTCACGTCCCGGACGGCCAAAACCCGTCGCAGGAAGAACCCCATCCGGTAGCTCTTCGAGAAGTGTTCGACGACGATCGCCTCGCCGTCGTGCGCCACCGACGCCATCACAGGTCCTCCAAACGAACGATGTCTCGGAACTCTAAGTACCGGCGCCAGACCTCGGGCCACGTCAGGGCCGCCAGGCGACGGACCGAAAAGTCCTCGACCGTGAAGGACGCTACGACGTTGCCCAGGACGAGGGCCTTCCGGACGCGGGTCGGCTCCCGGAGCAGGGCTCCCAGGAAGCCGCCGGCGAACGAGTCGCCGGCCCCCGTCGTGTCGACGACGTCCTCGAGGGGATAGGCCGGGATCGCAAAGACGCTGTCGTCCCGGAACAGGAGCGCCCCGTAGCCGCCCCGCTTGACGACCAGGTCAAAGGAGCCCCACCGCCGGATGGCTCGGGCCGCCTTGACGACGTGATGCTCCCCGGCCAGTAGACGGGCCTCGCCCTCGTTGATCAGGACGCAGTCGACCCGGGCGAGGACCCGGAGGAGGGCCGGGCGGGTATGCTCGATCCAGAAGTCCCGGGTGTCGCATGCCACCAGGCGGGGCCGGCGCTCGAGTCGGTCCAGGACCCGGAGCTGGAGCTCGGGGTCGATGGCGGCCAAAAACACGACCTCCGGCGCCCGGTAGGCCGGCGGGAGGACGGGGTCGAACTGCGTCAGGACGTTCAGCCGCGTCTCCAGGGTGCGGGCCTCGGCGAGGTCCCCGGGGTACTCCCCGACCCACCGGAAGGACTCGCCCGGATAGGTCTGGAGGCCGGCGATGTCGACGCCCCGGTCGGCCAAGGTCCGTCGGTCCCCGTCCCGAAAGTCCTCGCCGACGGCGGCGACGAGGCCCACGCGGGTGAACAGGGCGGCGGCCAGGGCAAAGTACGTCGCCGAGCCGCCCAGGGCCTCCCGGACCTCCCCCCGGGGGGTCCGGATCGTGTCGTAGGCGACCGTCCCGACGACGACCAAGGGCATAGAAGGCATCGCTACGCCTCCCACCGGTCTTCGGGGTCGGGAGCCCCTTGGACCCGACACCGGCTACACACCCCACTCCTCCGGCGACCCGACCAGGGCCTGGGCGAACTCCCGGGGCGAGAAGGCGATCAAGTCCGTCAGCCGTTCCCCGATGCCCAGAAAGCGGACGGGGACCTTGAGCTCATCGACGATCGACAGGACGGCCCCGCCCTTGGCCGTCCCGTCCAGCTTCGTCAGGATGAGGCCCGTCAGGGGCGTGGCCTCCTGGAAGACCCGGGCCTGCGGAAGGGCGTTCTGGCCCGTCGTGGCGTCCAAGACGAGAAACGTCTCATGGGGGGCTCCCTCGACCTGCTGGCGTGCGATGCGGGTCAATTTCTCGAGTTCCCTCATGAGGTTGACCTTCGTGTGGAGACGGCCGGCCGTATCGACGAGGAGGACGTCGAGCCTGCGGGCCTTCAGGGCCTGGAGGGCATCGAACAGGACGGCGCCCGGGTCGCCGCCCGCCTGGTGAGCGACGACGGGTACGCCGATCCGCCCGGCCCAGATGGCCAACTGGTCGATGGCCGCCGCCCGGAAGGTATCGGCGGCACAGAGCAAGACGGACCGGCCCTGGTCCTTCAGGAGGTAGGCCATCTTGGCGATGGTCGTCGTCTTGCCCGTCCCGTTGACGCCGACGAAGAAGTACACGTGGGGTCCGGGGCCCGTCGGGGCCTCGACCGGCACGGTCAGCCGCTCGGTCAGGACGTCGACTAGGACAGGCAGGACCTGAAGGGGCTCCCGGATCAGGGCCCGTTCCGACCGGCGACGGGTCTCCCGCGTGATGGCCTCGGCCAGGTCGTAGCGGACGTCGGCCGCGATCAGCGTCTCCGTGAGTAGGTCCCAGAAGGCCTCGTCGATCAGACGGCCCGTAAACAGCAGGACGAGCTGGTCTCGCAGGCGGGCCTGGGTCTTCTGTAGGCCCTCTCGAAGTCGCTGGAAGATGCCCATCGAGTCCGCCTCGAGTCCAAGCCTGGGTCGAGGACGGATCGCATTATAGGCCGGCCCCGGCCGGCCGACAACTGGCCGAGCGAAGACGCAAGCTCCTTAGGGGGCCGTCGGGCAGTCCGGCCACGGGGGAGTTCGGGAGGTAAGCCCCCGATTTTCCCCGACGGCCGAGACCCCGAATTCCCGAATTTCCGCCAAATTCGGGTCGCCCAAGCCACAGGCAACCGTCTGGAGTCCATAGCCCTTGTCCTGGGACCCGGTACCCCGTCTTGCGTCTTACATCCTGCATCTTGTATCTTGCATCCAGCCCCTTCCGGAGGCCCCGCCGTGCCCATCTACGAGTATGTCTGCCACGACTGTCGCCGCCGGGTCAGCCTCTTTTGGTGGACGGCCCGGCAGGCCGAGACGGAGCCGGCCCGGTGCCCCCGCTGTGGCCAGACGCGCCTGACCCGTATCCCCTCTCGGGTGGCCTTCCTCCGTTCCGAAGAAGACCGTCTCGAGTCTCTCCTGGACCCCTCCCACTTGGGGGACGTCGACGAGGACGACCCCCGGAGCGTCGCCCGTTGGATGAAGCGCATGGGCCGGGAGTTGGGGGAGGAACTCGGCGAGGACTGGGACGAGATGGTTGAGCAGATGGAAGCCGAGGGAGAGGCCCCGGGAGAAGCGGAAGAAGGCACTCCCGATTGAATGGCGGCGATTGAATTGCGAATTGCGAGCTGGGGCGTTGGGTCTTGGGTGGCCGGTGTCCGCATGCCCAGCCCCCCCACCGAGTTCGCCGGACTGCCCGATGCCCGAGGGTAGGGGCCATGGTCGAAGCGCTCGTCCTGGAAAACGTCACGAAGCGGTTCGGACCCGTCACGGCCGTCTCGGACCTCTCCCTACGGGTCCCGGCGGGGACCATCTACGGCTTTCTGGGCCCCAACGGGGCCGGCAAGACGACGACCCTCCGGATGATCGTCGGCATCTTCGTGCCCGACGCAGGCCGCATCACGGTCCTGGGACACGACCGCCCTGAGGCCGTCCGGGCCCGGGTCGGCTACCTCCCCGAGGAGCGGGGCCTCTACAGGAAGATGAAGGTCGCCGAACTCTTGGCCTACTTGGCCCGTCTGAAGGGTCTGGACGCCCCGACGGCCCGACGTCGGGCGCACGAGTGGCTGGAGCGCTTGGGCCTCGCCGAATGGGCCCGCAAGCCCTGCGAGGCCCTCTCGAAGGGCATGAGCCAGAAGGTCCAGCTGGCGGCGGCCCTCATCCACGACCCGGAGCTGGTCGTCTTAGACGAGCCCTTCGCCGGCCTCGACCCCGTCAATCGGGACCTCCTACGGGACGTCGTCCTGGACCTGAAGCGCCGGGGTCGGACCGTCCTGTTTTCGACCCACATCATGGAGCAGGCCGAGCAGATTTGCGACGCCGTCGTCCTCATCCACCGGGGCCGCAAGGTCCTGGACGGGCCCCTGGGCGACGTCAAGACGGCCGGCGGTCGGGCCATCCATCTGGAATACGACGGAGACGGCCGGGTTTTCCGGGAGCTGGCGGGCGTCCGACGGGTCAACGACTCGGGGAAATACGCCGAGATCTTCCTCGACGACGGGGCCGACCCCCAGGTCGTCCTGGCCCAACTCGTCGGTCGCGTCCGCATCCGCCGCTTTGAGGTCCGGGCGCCCTCGCTCCACGAGGTCTTCATCCGGGCCGTCGGAGGCGAAGGCCATGCGTGAGGCCCTCCTCATCGCCCTGCGGGAATACACCGAAAACCTTCGTACGAAGACCTTCTGGATCGGCATCCTCTCGTTTCCCGTCATGCTCGTGCTGGCGGTGGCCGTCCCGGCCTGGCTCGAGCGGACGAAGGCGCCCCGGCGCTACGCCGTGTTGGACCGTTCCGGCTGGCTGGCTTCGGCCATCCAGGCCCAGGCCGACGCCGAGGACCTGGCCCGCCTCTTGGAGGTCACCGTCGAGCGATTCCGGACCGGCGACGCCGGCCTCCGGTCGCTTCCGCCGGTCCTTCAGCGGGTCGCCCCAGACCTGGCGGCCCTGCGGGAAGACCGGCTTTCGGACCTGGCCCGCCGCCTCGTCCGGGGGTCGGACGACCCGACGGAGACGGCGGCTTCCCCCGAAATCGACCGGGTCCTTCGGGCGGCGGGGTCGGACCTCCGGGTGTGGTGGCGGGACCTGAAGCCGGAGGAAGCCGGCCGGCTTCACGGCGGCCTGGCCCGGAGCCGGTTCGTGCGGGTCGAGGTCCCCCGGACGGACGGGGACCCCGCCGAAACCCTCAACCGCATGGTGCGGGCAGGGGAGCTGTTTGCCTACTTCGTCATCGGGCCGGACCCCCTCCCCGACTGTCGGGACTGTCGGTACGTCTCCAAAAACCTGACGGACACCGACCTCTACGATTGGTTTACCGAACGGGCCGCCCGAGTCTTGCGGTCCCGGCGTCTGGCGGCCCGACGCGTCGACGAGAGCCTCCTCCGATGGCTCCAAGCGCCGGTCCATTTCGAGAAGGTCCGGGTCACGGCGGCCGGCGAGGTCGTTCAGGCCGGGACGACGGACACGTTCCGTCAGTGGGTCCCGGTCGCCTTCGTGTATCTGTTGTGGATCTCCGTCGTCACGTCGGCCCAGCTCCTCCTGACGAATACCATCGAGGAAAAGTCCAGCCGGGTCATCGAGGTCTTGCTCTCGTCCGTGTCGCCGCAGGCGTTGATGACGGGGAAGGTCCTGGGCTCGGCCCTGTCGGGCCTCACGATGGTCGGGGCATGGGTCGCCTCGTTGGTGGGCCTCGGATGGGTCGCCGTGAGTCGGCTCGACGGGGGACTGGACGTCGGGCTGGTCCGGGCCGTCGCCAGCGTCACGTACCTGGGGCCCTTCTTCGTCTACTTTCTCCTGGGGTACCTGTTGTATGCGGCCCTGCTGGGGGGCATCGGGTCCGTCTGCGACAGCCTGCGGGAGGCTCAGAACTTGCTTCAGCCCGTCATTTTCTTCCTGGTCGTGCCCCTCCTGGCGATGGTGCCCATCGCCCGGGACCCGGACGGGACGCTGGCCCGCGTGTTGTCCTACATCCCGCCGTATACGCCCTTCGTCATGATGAACCGGGCGGCCGGCGACGTCCCCCTTTGGGAATACGTCACGACGGGCCTGCTACTGGTCCTGTCCGTGGCGGTGGCCTTCGGGGCGGCGGCCCGGGTCTTCCGGGTCGGCATCCTGATGACGGGCCAGCCGCCTCGCCTGCGGGACCTCTACCGCTTCATGCGGCAGTAGTCGGGCTGGAGGGCTGTCGGGGTCCAAAGAGACAAATCCGCCGGGGTCCCCCTTCGACCGCCTCCCGGCCCTATTGCCCTACTGCTTACTCCCCTCTTGCCTTACCGCCCCCGCTTCTTCAGGGCGGCCCGGACCCGTTCGAGGATGGCCGGGTCGGACGGCAAGAGGCCGACCCTCGGGAGACGCTCCAGCAGGACCATCCAGCGGCCGTCCTGCCGGAGGACGGGGACCAGGATGGGCAGGGCCTCGTCGAGGCGGCCGACCCCGATCAGGCCGACGGCATGCCAGAAGCGCATCTCCAGGTTGTCCGGGGCGAGGGCCTCGGCGGCGGCGTATTCCCGCATGGCCGTCGCCATGTCGTTTTTCTCTAAGGCGGCGTCCCCGGCGTTCATGTGGGCATAGGCCCGATGGAGTCGGATGAGACGGCGGAGCTCCTTCAGGGGCTCGGGATGGTCCTCGACCCGGAGTTCCATGACGACATTCCGCCACCCCGGACCCTCGGGCCGGACCCGGACGATCCGGATGGCCGCCGACTGTCGTCCCCGCAAGTCTCCGCCCTCGGCCTCGGCCGCCTCGAGGGCCGCCATCAGCCGGTCCGCCAGGTCGCCCGCCGTCGTCTCGAAGGCCCGGGCCATCGCCGGCCAGACGGTGGCTTTGAGCATCAGGTTGGCCTGGACCGAGTAGTTCTTGCCGACCTGATGGCCCGCCTCGGGGATGCAACGGCTCCCCGTGTGAGCGGCGACGTTCCCCCGGACGTCCAGCATGGCGACTTGCCGGACCTCCCGGCCTTCGTCGGCCCGGAGAAGTGCCTGCAGGGCCTCCGGCGCCGTCTTGCCGCCCCGCATGAGGTCCAGGCCCAGGGGACCGTAGGAGACGTCGACCAGCGACTGGGTCGCCACGACGCCGACGCCCGGCTCGGCCCAGGTCACGACCGACCCGACGGAGAACCAGTGGGACTGCACGGCGACGCCCATCTCGTTGGCCTCGGGGTCGATGGCGATGATGGAGTACGTGCTGACGGGGCGTACCGGCGAAGTCCGGGGCCCGCCCGGTCCCGACGTCAAGCCGTCGCTTCCCCGTACCGGGCTCAAGGCCGTCCCGAGGATCAAGCCCCATCCCATCCAGCTTACCAGGAACCCCCGCATCGACGGCCTCCTCACCGAGGAGTTTGGTGGGAGAGAATGGCTCCCGTCCTACAGGATACAGCAAATCTGACTCAGAATCCTCTCCGGGGGCTCGGGGCCGGCGAACTCGTGTTCCTCGTCGAGCGTCTCTGGCCCCGGGGCTTCTCGACGGCTGGCTCCGGGACGTCGCCCCGAGCCACGAGTTCCGGCCTCCCCCGTTTAGAACTGGAAGCGCATGCCGACGGTCATCGTGAAATCCCCCGGGTGGTCCCCCGGGAATGCCTTCCGCCGGACCTTGGAGACGCCCGACGGGCACGCCGAGTATCCGCTTCCGGTCGCCCTCTTTTATGCCAAGGCATTTGTCTCCCCGCGGGCGCTGTTTCCCCTGTGGACGCCCTTCTTCGTCCTGGGCCTGGGGACGGCATTCCGGCACCGATGGGGACGGGTCCTGGCCTTACTGGGCGGTTGGACCGCCAGGATGTACGGATTCTTGGCCGGGATTCCCTATGAGAACTTTCGATTCGCCCTGGCGTTTCTGCCGGCGACGGCGGGCCTAACGGCCATCGGCCTGTATCGGTTTGGGAGTCGAGCGGAGGCCTTCGAGGCGTTGAGGGTCGAGGACGCTCCGGGCGGTCGTGGCGAGACGGCCCGAAGGACTTCGGGTCTGACATGGCGCCGTCGGCTGGCCGTCGGGAGCCTAATCATAGGCGGCCTGGGGAGCCTGGCTTACAACGGGCGCGTGATCGACGCCTTCATCGACCGGAAGGATGCCGACGTCGCCGTCGCCCGGTGGGTCGAGCGGACGGTCGGGCCCGGCGCCCGGGTCCTCGCCTTTGGCATCACGGCGACCCTACGGTACTACACGAGGTTGGACGTGCAGGAGTTGTACGTCCTGACGGCCCGGGACCTGGTCCGGCTCGGGGCGGACGGCCGGCCCACGTACCTGGTCGTTCCCCTGGCGGACCTGGAGCGGCAGTGGCGGGGCCGGCCCCCGGAGCAGAACTATCGGCGGCTTCGGGACGGACCCGGTCTCCTCCCCTTGGGGTCGACGGCGGGTTATACCCTGTTTCGGGTCAGCCGAGAAAGCGTCGGACCCAAGCGGCCTGGAGGATGAGGTCGCTGAGGCCCTCGAAGCTTCCGGACTGGAGTCTTTGGAGGACCTTCGAGGTGGTCTCCCGGTGGGCCGGGTCGGGTTCGGGGTCGACCCGGAGGAGGCGGAGGGCTTTTCGGGTCTCCTCGACTTCGCCGGGGGGCAAGAGGCGGAGGGCTTCATCATTCAGGTACCGCAGGGCATCCCCGAGGTCGGCCTCGAAGGCGGGGTAGACCCGGCGGATCAGGTCCCGGTCTCCGGGGCGGAGGCCGGCGAGGCCTAAGATTTCGGGCGGCAGGCCCAGGGAGTAGAGGGCGGCGCAGAAGGGGATCGCCCGGGGCAGGGAGATGCCCCCGACGTTCCGACTGTAGCCGAAGAGGCCGATATGGAGCTTCCGAGCCCGTCGGCGTGGGACGAGGGGGGCGAGGGTGTTCACGACGGGGGCCAGGTGCTGGACCTGGCGTCGGTAGCAGGCCGACGTCCGTTCGATGAGGTCGAGGACGGCTGGCTCCGACTCGACCGGCCAGGGCTCGCCCCGAGGGCTTCGCCGGATGGTCTCGATGGCCTGGACGATGACGGGGGCCGGATGGTCGTACTTGAAGGCCGACTGGATCGTAAAGGTCTGGACGCTGGGGTGCTCCCGGAGGTACCGCTCGACCGTATCAGGCCGGAAATTTCCCCGGAACGGGGCACTGCCGGCACCCAGGATCGGGTAGATGGGAATCCCCAGGGTCCGTTCCAGCCGGGCCAGCCGATAGAGGGCGACCTTAACGAGGAGGGCCGCCGCCAACATGCCGTAGTTCAGGGCGGGGTCCGACCGGGCCAGGAACACGCGCTGATACGGCAGGTCCTTGTCCCGAAGGTAGTTCCCGACGATGACATCGGCCTGAAGGAGGGACGTCTCGTCCTCGACGAGGGGGATGACCTGAATCGTCTTGGGCTGGAACTCCCCGATCCAATCCCGCAGGGGGAGGTCTCCGGGGATCAGGCTCGTTTCCTCTTTCCCCGTGACGAAGACCTGGTAGTAACGCAGGACCCGGTCGAGTTCCCTCGGCCGACGTCGTCATCGGGAAGATGATCTCGAAGATGGGAGCCAGTCTTCGCCGTAAAACAGGCGGGCCACGTCGTAGGCCCGGGGGATGGCCTGCAGGACTTCCAGTAAGATTTTCCCCTGGGCCTTGTCGACGGCCGGGTTGGGGACCCGAAGGGTCAGATAGACGGCTCGGCCCAGGGGGAAGAGCCGGAAAAAGCCCTCATAGGTCGTCAGGAGCTTTTCGACGACGAACTCGTCGACCTCCTTGCCCTCGAAGTCCCACATCTGTTCGTCACAACCGAGGTGGGAGAAGGCGTAGTAGGCTTCCCGAATCTCATCGACCCCCTCCATGACGGGACCCTGGGCGAAGAAGGGGACGGTGACGTTGTCCGGATGCTGGGTACTCATACAGCGGGGGACCCGCCGGTCCTCAAGGACCATAGACCATCCGGTAGTCGGTCGTGATCCGATGGACGGCCAGGGGGCGGAAGACCTCGTTGGCAAACCGGACGTGGATGGGATGGTCCCGATAGAGGTCGATGACCGATTCGTCGGCGAAGTCGACGATCAGGAGGTATGGGTAGTCCGCCTTGGGGGAGACGGCGACCCCGAAGGAAACGCCGACGACGCCCGGGACCTGAATGAGCACTTCCCGTGCCTCGGCGGCCATCCGTAAGCACGCTTCCTCGGACACGCCGTCCGCCACGTTAAACACGATCACGTGTTTGACCAAAGGCCGGGCCATGGGCCTGTCTCTGGACGACACAGAGTCCCTGTCCGACGATTCCGGCTGGGGATCGCCGCTGGCGGACCCCCGGCCCCAGGAGGGGGGAGGGAGGGGGTTTGGAGCGCCACGCCGGCCGAAGGTCCGCCGACGGTGAGAGCTGTCGCGGCGATCTCCCCGCCGTTTCCCACGTCCGGGGAACCGAAGATGCCACAGAAATGCCCCTTCCGCATCCGACGGTCTCCGCCGCTCGCTCCGGACGTCTCTTCCAGAGACGCCTGTCTCCGAAGCCGTGAGGTATAGTCGTACCGGTCGAATCGGGAAACCACGGGCAAAGGAACGGGAAGTCCCCCTCCAAAAGGGGGAATCGCTCCCCTGGTCATTCGGCCAGGGACCGGGGACAGTCCGGCGGGGGGGCCGGCAAGACAAGGAAGGGGCCGGAGCGGTCAGGGCCGGGAGCATCCGGGAACGGGGGACGACGTCGGACGGCCCGGGATCGACGTCATCGCGAAGCTTGCGGACGACGGGGAGGGGTCGAGCGGACCGGCATGCGCCCGGGCCGAACGACGTCACTGTTTGCTGTTGTACCGGTTGTGCCACTGCTGGAGGACGCTCTTGATGGCCTCCAGCCACTGCTCGGTCTGGTTCAGGAGCTCGTCCCAGGCGACGAGTTGCTCGGCCTCCGACGGCATCCACACCTGCTGATTGAGCGTGCTGGCCATCGTCTCCAGGAGGTTGTTGATGAAGCGGAGCCAGTTGTCGAAGTTGTCCCGCATCGTGAAGATTTCCCGCAAGCCGGAACGGGCGGAGACCTCCAACTTGGGACTGCCGCCGGACAGGACGACGGCACAATTCATAGAGGTCCACGAATTCTTGCAACCCTGCATTTCCTCGAGGGTCGCCGCCAGCTCCTTCAGAAAGGGCTCCGAGTTGACCAGGTACCAGCGGGCGTTCCGCTGGGCCAGGGCTTGAAACTGCTCCCAATCAAAGTCCACGTTGGCCGACTGGAGGAATTCGATGAGGAGCTGAAAGGGTCGCCGGTCCGACCGCAGGGCGACGATCTGGCGCAGGGCCTGGTCCAGGACCTCCTGGAAGTAGGGGTTCTCGAACAGGTCCAGCAAGGTGTCCTTTTTGAGCATCGTTTCCATCCGTCTGGGCCTGTCTTTTCCCAGACAGGAGCGTTGGAAGCGGCCTACCGTCCATTGTAGTATAAGCCTTCCCCGACGCAAGGGCGACATGGGGAATTGCGGAGCCGCTGAGCGTCCGACGCCCAACGCCCGACACCGATATCGGGAGATGGACCAATGGCGTACCGGTGGGCCGCTGGGGTCGGGATCGGGGTCCTCGCCTATGGATTGCTCCTCGGGGGCCTGCGGACGGTCCTCCCGCCCCTGGCCTTCTTTCGGGGCCTATGGTTCCCGGGGTCGGCTCCGCTCCCCGTCGGCCGGGAGACCCTCTCGATGGCCGACGGATGGACCGTGGACCGGTGGTTTTCCCATACGGCTCCGCCCGGCCGGCCCTGCGTCGTCGTCGTCCACGGCCTCACGCCGGACGGGAAGGACGACCCCCGCCTGCAGGACTTCGCCCGGGCCTTGGCCTGGAGCGGATTCGACGTTTACGTGCCCCACGTCTCCGCTCTCGCCGAATTTCGATTCGACCCCCGGGTCGTCCCCCAGATGAGGCGTCTGTTTCAGGAAGTGGAGGGTCGATGTCCGGCGTGGGCCCTCGTCGGTATCAGCGTCGGGGCCGGGCCGGCCCTGCGGGCCCTCGGGTCCGAACCCGCCTGGCCCCGCCTGCGGGCCGTGGCGACCGTCGGGGCCTACGCCGACGCATGCCGCCTGATGGCCGTCGGCCTCGTCGGCGAACGCCTGTACGGATGGGACACGGCGAGCGTCCGGCTGGCTCTCCGCCAGGCCCTGGAGGGATGGGGCCGAGCCCACGGGTGGTCGGAAGAGACGATCCGACGACAGGTCGAGCGCCTGTTGGCCTGCCAGTCGGTCGAAGAAGTCGATGCCTGGTGCCGGCAGGCGCCCCCGGACTTTCAGGCCGCGCTTCGGGAGCTCTCGCCGGTCGCTCACGTCGCCCGCCCCTGGGACGTACCGACGTGGGTCCTCCACAGTCCGGCCGACCCCGCCATTCCTATCGAGGAGTCCCGGCGTCTGGCCCGGGCCCTGGCGTCGCCGACCGTCCGCTTCGTGGAAGTCCCCGTCCTGACCCACGTCGAGGCGGACCTTCGCCGCGGGCGCGCGTGGTGGACTTGGAGACCGCTTTGGAGTGCCGTATGGGGATTTTATCGAGCGTTGGACTGAGCCCCCCGAGCCCCCGCCTGGCCTTATTCCTTCGTGAAGATCAACTGCTTGATTCCATGTTTGTACACGATACGGATCTCGTCCTTCAGGAGGACCGTCAGCGTGAACTGGTCCTCCCGTAACAGGGTGACCTGGAGGGTCTCCCCCGTCATGAGCTCTAAGATCACGGCCTTCCGGGTCTCGATGGCTTGACGCACCAGGCTGTTAAAGCCGAATTGGGGACCGCCGATGGCCGGATATCCGCCTCCCGGGCGCGGAGCCGGCTTGGGCCGCACCTGAGGCGGACGCCCCCCGGGCACGCCCGGCCCGCCGCTCTGCTGGGCCGCCATAAAAAGCCTCCTCGTCGGGATGCATCCCCTTATTTTGGGTCCCGGCCCAGGAAAAGGCAAATCCCTCCCGCTCTGGTGACTGTTCCAAAATGGGTGGGTCCATGAGCCGATCGCCTCGATGGGACTTGCAAAACG
>FWWL01004967.1_pt1 | contig 21502 bp, 24 predicted proteins | sample 2228331 | NCBI WGS metagenome assembly FWWL01 (sample SAMEA103939775, study PRJEB20133) | metagenome | reverse complement strand
AGACCGCGATGCCGCAATCCTGGGAGCTGCCGGCGCGAGCCGGTTTCTGGCGGGGAGCAGCTACCGGACCGGGCAGATCGTGCGTGCCAGCGACGAGGCACGCGTGTACAGCGCGGATGGTCAGTTCCTGGGAATCGGACGGGTGCTTGCCGACGGCGAGGTGCGGCCGGCAAAGGTGATCGGCGGTTGAGCGGGGGAATTTGCGGATTATGTCGAAATCAGGTTCAATTTCCCGTTGACAGGTGACGTGGGCGGGTGGAACATGCTGGAGGCCGACGTTTGCGCAATTGCGTAGGCACTCTCACAATTCGGCCAGCCCGCGACGATGGCGGGAAGAAGGAGGGTTTACTTTGGAAGCGTACTGCCTGAAATGCCGGGACCGGCGGGAGATGAAGGACGCGAAGGCGATCACGATGAAGAACGGGAAGCCGGCCACCGAGGGCACGTGCCCGGTGTGCGGCACCAAGATGTTCAAGATCGGGAAGGCGTAAGGCCAGGCCTTCGGCGGCACGAAACGAACGCGCGTTGAAGCCCGCTGCACGGGTGCGGCGGGCTTCGGCATTTCGCCAGGGGCGATTAGAGGTCGGCCGCGAGGAGGCGGATGACCTCAGCGTGGAGGCGGCCGTTGGTGGCGACAGCGGAGGCACCGAGTGACGTGGAGCCGTCCCACTGGCTGAAGGCGCCGCCCGCCTCGCGGATAACGGGCTGGAGGGCTGCTGCATCCCAGATGCTCATGTCGGGGTCGAGCATGATCTCGGCGCGGCCGGTGGCGACGAGGAGGTAGCCGTAACAGTCGCCCCAGGCGCGGGCGAGACCGCAGCGCTCGACGAGGGCGGCGTAGCCGCGCGGGCGCCGAGCTGCGGTGCGGGCGAAGGACGTCATGGTGAGGGTTGCCTCATCGAGCTGCTCGACGTCGGAGACGCGGCAGGGTTCGCCATTGAGGCGGGCGCCGAGGCCGAGGGCAGCGGCGACCGTTTCACCAACGGCGTGGCAGGCGATGACACCGAGCACGGGTTCGCCATCGCGTTCGAGGGCAACGAGTGTGCCGAAGAGGGGGACGCGGTGGATGAAGGACTTGGTGCCGTCGATGGGGTCGATGATCCAGCGGTGGCGGCCGTCGCCGGGGGTTTCGCCGAACTCCTCGCCGAGAACGCCGAAGCCGGGGGTCTCGCGGGAGAAGAATTCGCGCATGGCGAGCTCGGCCTGGCGGTCGGCTTCGGTGACGGGGGTGCGGTCGGCCTTGCGTTCGACGTCGAAGCGGGAGCGGTAGATGGGCATGATGGTTTCGCCGGCGATGGCGGCGGCGCGTTCGGCGATGGCGAGGAGGTCGGCGAGCTCGGTCATCAGCGTGGGGCGTCGCCGCGGCGGTATTCGGCGGTGAGCTCATCGAGGCGGGCCTTGAGGTCTGCCGGGAGCGGGGTCTCGGCGGCGGCGATGGTGTCGTCGAGCTGTGCGGGGCGGCTGGCGCCGATGATGGGTGCGGTGACGACGGGGTTGGCCATGACCCAGGCGACGGCCATCTGGGCCATCGACATCCCGGCTTCGGCGGCGATGGGACGGAGCGCCTCGACCGTCTGGAACATGCGCTCATGCCAGTAGCGCTCCTGGTAGACGGTGGACACGGTGCCGAGGGTGAAGCGTGAGCCCTCCTCGGGGCCTGCAGCGGGGTCGTGTTTGCCGGTGAGGAGGCCGCCGGCGAGCGGGTTGTAGGGGATGACGCCGATGCCATCTTCGGCGCAGAGAGGGAGGAGCTCCCGCTCGATTTCGCGGAAGAGGAGGTTGTAGCGGGGTTGGACGGAATCGAAGCGGGCGAGGCCGAGCACTTCGCTGCGGCCGATGGCCCGGGCGACCTGGTAGGCGAGGAAGTTGGAGCAGCCGATGTAGCGGACCTTGCCCGAGCGGACGAGGTCGTCGAGGGCACGGAGCGTTTCGTCGATGGGCGTCGCCGGGTCGGGGCCGTGCAGCTGGTAGAGGTCGATGTAGTCCGTGCCAAGGCGGCGGAGGGAGCCTTCGACCGCATCGAGGATGTGCTTGCGGGAGTTGCCCTGGTCCCAGCGGCTGGGGCCGACGCGGCCGAAGCACTTGGTAGCGAGGATGATGCGGGAGCGGTTGCCGGTGCGGGCGAGCCAGCGGCCGATGATCTCTTCGGTGCGCCCCTGCGCCCCGGGTGGTGCGCCCACGGGGTAGACGTCGGCGGTATCGAAGAAGGTGACCCCGGCTTCGAATGCGCGATCCATGATGGCGAAGGAGGTTGGCTCGTCGCACTGGAACCCGAAGGTCATGGTGCCGAGGCAGAGGCGGGAGACGGGGAGGCCGGTGCGGCCGAGGCGGGTGTACTGCATGCCCGCATTGTGGCAACGGGCGGCGGGCGGTGTCGAACGTGGCTACTTGCGGAAGCGGTCGATGATCTCTTCCGCGGCGCGGATGGCTGCTTCCGTGTCGTCGAGGGCGGCGTCCTCGGGCTGGGGTGCGGACGGTGGGACGGGCTCGAGGTAGGCGCAGTGACGGCAGGCGCCGGAGGAACCGACGAGGGCAAGGGCGAAGTGGGAGAAGGTGCGGCCGCAGTTGACCACGCGGGCGGGGCGGGTGCGTGCCTTGCGCGGGGCTCGCGCCTTCTTGGGGCGAGGAACGCCCCCGGCGATGCCGCCTCCCATGCCGCGACGGGCTTCGCGCTGGGCGAGGTAGGCGTTGAGGAGGTAGATGAAGAAGGGGAGGCCAAGCACCAGGAAGAAGAGCACCGACTGGAGCATGGGAGTAGTGTAGCCGATTTCGAAAGCGCTATGGGTCTCAGCGCGGGGGATCGAGGTGACCCTCGTCGCGGAGTTCGATGAGGGCGTCACGCCAGGCTTCGATGGTGCAGTCGATGTCGGCCCGGGTATGGGCAGAGCTGAGCATGCCGGAGGTGCCGAAGAGGTGGACGCCACGGTTGAGGAGGGCCAGCTGGAGGAGGCGAGCGCGCTCGGCGGGCATGGGCGCTTCGAGGAGGGAGCGGTCGAGCGTGCGCCCGTCGGTGTCAGCAGGGGCTGGCGGGGCCTCGCCAGCGAGGTTGATGCGGAAGACGGAGGACTGGCCGTAGACGACGCCGGGGATGGCGAGGTCGGAGAGGACGGTGTTCATCCCGAGGCGCAGCGTGGCAGCCAGTTCGGCGGCGCGGCGCTGGTGGGAGCCATCGGCGATGGTGCGGAGGCAGGCGACGCCGGCGGCGGCGGAAAGGGGGTTGGCGTTGAAGGTGCCGGGGTGGCCGACCTTCTCGGCGCGTGGCCCGCCACCCGGGAACTGGAGGTATTCGAGCAGGTCGCGTCGGCCCGCGACGGCGCCACCGGGGAACCCGCCGGCGAGGATCTTGGCGAGGGTGACGAGGTCGGGGGTGACAGCTTCGAGCTGGTGGACACCACCCGGGGCCCAGCGAAAGCCGGTAACCACCTCGTCCATGATGAAGATGACGCCGGCTGCCCGGCAGGATTGTTCGAGCTCGCGGAGGAACCCGGCAGGAAGCGGGAGCTGGCCGCTGGAGGCACCGGCTGCCTCGACGATGAGGGCGCCGACGTCGCTGCGTTCGGAGAGGGTGGCACGGACGGCTTCGATCGAGGGCGGGAGGACGATGACGGATTCGAGGGTGGCCTGGGGGATGCCGGGTGGGGTGCGGCCAGCGTAGCTGGACGCGGGGACGACGTAATCGTGCCAGCCGTGGAAGTGGCGTTCGAACTTGATGACGGCCGGGCGGCCGGTGGCTGCCCGGGCGAGGCGCAGCGCCATGAGGGTGGCTTCGGTGCCGGAGCTGGTAAAACGGACAACCTCGGCAGCGGGAACGAGGCGAACCACCTCTTCGGCCCAGGCGATTTCGAGGTCGTGGCTGGCGCCGTAGTGGGTGCCGCGGGCGAGCTGCGCGGCTGCCGCCTCGGTGACGGCGGGGTGGTTGTGGCCGAGAAGGAGCGCGCCGTGTCCAACGACGTAGTCGATGTAGCGGTGGCCATCGACATCCCACTTGGCAGCACCTTCGGCGCGTTCGATGTAGATGGGGAAGGGTCGAAGGAAGCGGCTATCGTGCGTGACGCCGCTGGGGAGGACCCGGGAAGCACGTTCATGGCGTTGCCGGGAGCCGGGGTGGCGGTCGATGTAGCGCTGCTCGATAGTCACGGTGGGCATGATAGCGACTTTCCCCGAGGGTAGCGGGGGCGTAGATTGGCCGTGAGGGATGGCGGACCAGTCGATCCTGCAGCCGGGCAATTTGTTGATGGTCCAGGAGCGCGAGCGGTACCTCGCCCGGCTCTTCCGCCGGGTGGGCTGGGCGTCGCTGGCGAATCTGCGCGCGTTCGAGGCGGGGTGCTCGACGGGGTACAACCTGCGCCTGCTGGTGCAGTGGGGGGCGCAGCCGGGGAACCTTGCGGGGCAGGACCTGGACCCGGCGGCTGTGGCGTACTGCAGGGCACATGCTTCTGACATCCGGGTGCACGAAGGGAGCGCCGAGCGGATCCCGGAGGCGGACCGCTCGTTCGACCTGGCGCTGGCGTTCACGCTGTTCAGCTCGGTGCCAGACGAGGATGTAGCGCAGCGGATTGCGAGCGAGCTGGTGCGGATCACGCGGCCCGGCGGGTTCATCCTGGTGTACGACATGCGGCGGCGGAACCCGGCGAATCCGCGGGTCCACCCCGTACTGGAGGATGACGTGCGGCGGTGGTTTCCGCGGTGTCCGATGCGGGTAAAGACGCTGACGCTTGCGCCACCGATTGCGCGGCGGATTGGTGGGGTTGCGCCGTGGCTCTACGGGCCGCTGGCGCTGGTGCCGCTGCTGCGCACGCACGCCCTGTACATCCTGCGGCGGCCGGGGGAGATTGAGCCGTTCCGGGTGCGTGCGGCGAGTTCGTAAACGGTACTGCATAGACACGGCTTTTGCGTTTGGGGCAGAGTGGAAGGGCGCCGACTGCGCTCCGCGCGCGTATCGTTCGATGATCGCTATGGTAGTCTAGGAGGCATCTATGACTCGGTGGGACGTCGCAGTCATCGGCGGTGGGCCGGGCGGCTACGTGGCGGCGATCCGGGCGGCGCAGCTCGGGCTGCGCACGGTCCTGTTCGAGAAGGAGCGCGTGGGTGGGCTGTGCCTCAACTGGGGATGCATCCCGAGCAAGGCGATCCTGAAGAATGCCGATGTGGTGAACGCCGTGCGGGCGGGGAGCCAGTGGGGACTGCGCGGCACGGAGGGCGTGAGCTTCGACTTTGGGGCGGCGGTCGACCGCAGCCGTGAGGTCGTGGAGCAGATCGTCCGTGGCGTCGAAGGGCTGCTACGGGACAACGGCGTGGAGGTGGTCGCAGGGAAGGCGCGGCTGGATGGGACGCGGGCGGTTGTAAGTGAGGGATCGCGATACGAGGCCGGGAGCATCATCCTGGCGACCGGGGCTTCGACCCGGGTGCTACCGGGGATGGAGCCGGATGGTGAGGTGGTGATAACGAGCCGGGAAGCCCTCGCCCGGCGTACAGCGCCGCAGAAGGCGGTCATCATTGGCGGGGGACCGGTCGGCGTGGAGTTCGCGCACGCGTGGCACAGCTACGGCAGTGACGTGACGGTGGTGGAGCTGATGGAGACGCTGGTGCCGCTGGAGGACCCGGAGATTGGGCGTGCGCTGCGACGAAGCTTCGAGGGGCGGGGCATCCGGTGCATGGTGAGCTCGCGGGTGACCGGCATCGAGCGAGCAAGCGGGGGGGCGGTTGTGCGGGTGGAGGGGCCCGAGGGAGCTGGGACGATTGAAGCCGACACTGTCCTCCTGGCGGTCGGCTTCGTGCCGCATACGAGCGGGCTGGGGCTGGAATCGGCGGGGGTGGCGACGACGCGTGGGTTCATCGACATCGACGGCCAGATGCGAACGAACGTGCCGGGGATTTACGCGGTGGGCGACGTGACGGGGAAGCTGATGCTGGCGCACGTGGCATCGCACCAGGGGGTGCTGGCCGCCGAGGCGATCGCGGGCAGGCCGGTGCCCGAGCCAGATTATGTCCAGATGCCCCGCGCCACGTTCTGCCAGCCGCAGATTGGGTCGGTTGGTTACACGGAATCAGCGGCGCGGGCAGCCGGGCTGGCCGTTCGGACGGGGCGTTTTCCGCTGACTGCGCTGGGGAGGGCGGTTGCTGCCGGCCACACGGAGGGGTTCGTGAAGGTGGTGGTGGAGGAGGGCACGGGGCAGGTGCTGGGGATTCACATGGTGGGGTACGACATCAACGAGCTGCTCGGCGAGGCAGCGATGATCGCCCTGCTGGAGGCGACCTCGGTGGAGGTGGGGTTTGCGGTGCACGCGCATCCCACGCTCTCGGAGGCGATCAAGGAGGCCGCGCTGGCTGCGGATGGCGCGGCGATCCACATAGCAAAGCGGCGCGCGATGCCGCGGGAAGGAGCCGTAACGGCGTGACGACCGAAGCCCTGCACACGGATCTCATTCGCGAGCTTGGAGCGGAACGGCTTGGCCTGTTCCTGTACCAGATGGTGCTGATTCGGCACTTCGAGGAGAAGTGCGGCGAGCTGTACACGAAGGGGAAGATTCGCGGCTTCCTTCACCTGTACACGGGGCAGGAGGCGTGCGCGGTCGGGTCGATCAACTGCCTGGAGGAGCGGGACAAGATCCTGACGCATTACCGTGATCACGGGCACGCGCTGGCACGGGGGCTCGACCCAAACCGGGTGATGGCCGAGCTGTTCGGCAAGGCGACGGGGGTGGCTGGCGGGCGTGGCGGCTCGATGCACCTCTACGACGTGGAGAAGGGGTTCCTAGGGGGATACGCCATTGTGGCTGCCCACCTGCCGCTGGCCGTTGGGCTGGGGGTCGCGGCCCAGATGAAGCGCGAGGACTTCGTGACGCTCTGCATCTTCGGTGACGGGAGCGTGGGCGAGGGTGAGTTCCACGAGGCGCTGAACATGGCGGTGCTGTGGAATACGCCGACGATTTTCTTCTGCGAGAACAACCTGTACGGGATGGGGGTGCCGTTCAAGGCATCGCTTTCGACGGAGATACCGAAACTGGCGGCCGCGTATAACATGCCGGCCGTTTCGGTGGACGGGATGGACGTGCTGGCGGTGTACGCGGCCACGCGCGAGGCGGTGGCGCACGCGCGGGCGGGGAAGGGGCCGTACTTCATCGAGGCGATGACGTACCGGTACCGGGGGCACTCGATGGCGGACCCGGAGCTGTACCGGCTGAAGGAGGAGATCGAGGAGGCGAAGCGGCGCGACTGCATCGAGCGGCTGAAGCAGCAGATGATGGAGGCGGGGATGATCGATGAGGCGGGCTACGCGGAGATCGTGGCCCGGGCGGATGCGGTCGTGGCCGAGGCGGTGGAGTTTGCGGAGCGGAGCCCGCAGCCTGCGCTGGATACGCTCTTCGATCACCTCTACAAGGAGGATGGCGATGCCTGAGATGCGCATGCGGGACGCCCTGCGCGAGGCGTTGCGCGAGGAGATGCTGCGCGACGAGCGGATTTTCCTGCTCGGCGAGGACATTGGCCTGTACGGCGGCTCGTATGCGGTGACCAAGGGGCTACTGGAGGAGTTTGGGGAGGAGCGCGTGCGGGACACGCCCATCGCGGAGTCGGCGATTGTGGGCATCGGGATTGGCGCGGCGATGGGCGGGATGCACCCGATGGTCGAGATTATGACGATCAACTTCAGCTTTCTCGCACTCGACCAGATCGTGAACAACGCGGCAAAGCTGCTGCACATGTCGAACGGGCAGATCAACGTGCCGCTGGTGATCCGGATGGCGAGCGGGGGCGGGTCGCAGCTGGCGGCGACGCACAGCCACAGCCTGGAGGGGCTGTACGCCCACTTCCCGGGATTGAAGGTGGTGTGCCCTTCGACACCGGCGGATGCGAAGGGGCTGCTGAAGCGGGCCTTCCGGGACCAGAACACGGTGATTTTCATCGAGCACACGGCGAATTACGGGATTCGCGGCGAGGTGCCAGACGACCCGGACTTCCTGGTGGAGTTTGGTGTGGCGAATGTGATCCGGGAGGGGACCGACGTGACGCTGGTGGGGTACAGCGGGAGCGTGCACCAGGCGATCCGGGCGGCGGAACTGCTCGAGCAGCAGGAGGAAATTAGCGCGGAGGTTATCGACCTGCGGACGCTGCGGCCGCTGGACATCGACACCGTGATTGCGTCGGTGAAGAAGACGAACCGCGCGGTGATCGTCGAGGACGCGTGGAAGTTCGGGGGATTCGGCGGTGAACTGGCGGCGCAAATCATGGAGCGAGCGTTCGACTGGCTCGATGCGCCGGTTGCACGCGTAGCCTGCAAGGATGTGCCGCTCCCGTACAATCGCAACCTGGAGTTTTACGCGCTGCCATCCGAGGAAGACGTGGTAGAGGCGGTCCTCGGGATGTTCAAGGAGTAGCCCGTGACGATCGACGTGACGATGCCGCAGATGGGAGCGGACATGGTGGAGGGGACCCTCGTCCGCTGGTTGAAGAAGGTGGGGGACGAGGTGAAGCGGGGGGAGGTGATCGCGGAGATTGAAACGGACAAGGCGACGGTCGAGCTCGAGGCGTTCGAGTCGGGGACCATCCTGAAGCTGGTCGCGCAGGAGGGGGAGGTTGTACCGGTTGGGGATGTGATTGCGATCCTGGGGGATCCCGCGGAGGCGCCGCCGGAGGTTGCGCGGAAGCCGGTGCCGCCGCCGGCGAAGCGGGAGATTGAACCGGAGGTGAAGGCGACGGCCAGTCGCACCATCGCCGAGCCGGCGCCGATGTCGACGGAGGACGCGGAGCGCGGCGAGGAGCGGATTCGCATCAGCCCGGTGGCACGCCGGATCGCGAAGGAGGCGGGCCTCGACATCCGCGGTCTCCGGGGCTCGGGGCCGGACGGGCGGATCTTGCGCCGGGATGTGGAGGCTGCGATTGCGGAGCGGCAGCAGACGGCACCGCCGCCCCCGGCCGCACCGGAGCCACCGGCGGTGCAGGCTCCGACACCGCCGGCCCGGGTGGCGGCTCCCGAGGTGGTGGGCGAGCTGAGCAAGATGCGCAGGGCGATTGCCCACCGGATGCTGCTCTCGAAGCAGACGCAGCCGCACTACTACCTAACGCTCGACGTAGACATGACCGATGCGCTGGCGTTCCGCGCGCAGCTGAATAGCGGGCTCGCAGAGTCGCAGAAGGTGACGATCAATGATCTGATCGTGAAGGCGTGCGCGATCGCGCTGGAGCGGCACCCGAAGTTCAATGCGTCGTTTGCGGACGACGGGCTGCGCATGAACGAGCGCATCAACATTTGCATCGGGATTGCGCTGGAGGACGGGCTGATCGCGCCGGCGGTGCTGGACTGCCAGGCGAAGTCGCTGGGGCGGATTGCGTTGGAGACGAAGGACCTGGTGGAGCGTGCACGTGCCGGCAAACTGACGGCCGCGGAGTACGGCGAGGGGACGTTCACGATCACCAACCTGGGCGCGTACGGGGTTGAGACGCTGATCGGCATCATTAACCCACCGCAGGCGGCGATCCTGGGGGTTGGTTCGGTGATGGAGAAGCCGGTGGTGCGGGATGGCGAAGTGACGGTGCGACAGGTGATGAAGATCGCGCTGAGCGCCGACCACCGGGTAACGGATGGTGCAGAGGGGGCGCGGTTCATCAAGGAAATCCAGCGGGTGCTGGAGCAGCCGGCGACGCTGGCGCTGTAGGGGCGGGGAATCCGTCAGTCGACGCGGTCGCGCGGGATGCGAATGAGGCCTTCCTGTGCGACCGAGGCGACGCGGAGCCCGGCCGGCGTCCAAAGCGACCCGAAGATGAGGCCGCGGGCGTTGCGAGCGACGGGGCTTTCGCTGGCGTAGAGAAGCCAGCCATCGAACCGGGCGGGACCGTGGAACCAGACGGCGTGGTCGAGGCTGGCCGACATGCGCCGGCCCCAGGTGAGGCCGTGGGGGCGAGCGGCTGTGGAGAGGAGGGTGCGATCGCTGGCGTACACGAGGACGGCGGCGTGGATGAGGGGGTCCTCGGGGAGTTCGCCGGCGGGGCGGATCCAGATGCGTCGGCGGGCGGGAAGGCGTTCGCCGGGCAGGTCCGGGTCGACGACGCGGATTTCGATGGGTTGTGAGCGGCGGCGGCGTTCGCCGTCTTCGAGGATTTCGCCGCGGACCTCCTCCCAGTCGGGGAGGCCGTCCGGGGGAGGCGCGGGGGGCATGACATCCTGGTGTGCGATGCCATCCTCGGGGCGTGCGAAGGAGGCGCTGAGATCGAAGATGGCCTCGCCACCCTGGTAGGCGACGACGTGGCGCGTGGAGAAGGTGCGGCCGTCGCGGATGCGGTCGACGACGAAGCGGATAGGGGCCTCGTGGGTGCCGCCCTTGAGGAAGTAGGCGTGGAGGGAGTGAATGTAGCCGGCATCGGGGCCGAGGGTGAGGCCGGCGGCCATGACGGACTGGGCGGCGACGTGTCCACCGAAGAGGCGGCCGGAGCCGGGGCCCGGATCGCCGAGGAAGAGGTCGCGGTCGAGGCGCTGGAGCTGGAGGTTCTGGAGGAGCACGTCGAGGGCGCGGGAGCGTGTCACGAAAGGTACTCCAGTGGTACGGGTGGGTTGGCGAGGGGCCGGGCGGCGATGGCCATGAGGATCATGAGGTTGTCGTCGCCGGCGATGCGGTTTTCGTGGAGGACGCCGCACGCCTTGCAGCGGTGGATGAGCATCCATTCGCCGTCGGGGGCGACGAAGACGGCGATGGGCTCCATGGGGCTGCCGCAGGCCGCCTTTCGGTCGCCGGGGAAGTTATCGACGTGGCGACTCCAGAGGCACTGGTTGCAGTGGTTACGCTGGGTGGTGCCAAAGGCGAGGGTATCGACGGTGGCCCGGCACTTGATGCAGCGAAAGGTTTCGGCTTCCGGCATGGGGGACACGGTAACAGTAGCGCCGGGCGGCGTTACGGTCAGGGGAGGCGGCGACCCATGATGTAGAAGGGCCAGCCGCCGGCGGTGAAGGTCATCTCCGCGAGGTAGACGAAGCCGAGGCGGGCGTAGAGTTCGTGGGCGCGGCTATCGGTGCGGGTGCTGAGGACGGCGGTGCGCTCGGGGCGACCTTCAAGGAGGGCGGTGACCAGGGCGGTGCCGATGCCGCGGCCCTGGGCGCCGGGAGCGACGGCGACCTCGACGACTTCGTAGGCGTCGCCGAGCCATTCCTGGGCGCGGGGGTGGCCAAGGTGGCGGGCGACGGCATCGTGCCACCACTGGCCATCTTCGCCGTGGTAGCCGTAGGTCATGCCGCAAACGGCGCCGTTGGCCTCGGCGATGAGGAAGGTGAAGCCGCGGCGGTAGCGGTGGGTGTCACGGATGCGAGCGCGGACTTCGCGGCCGCGGTCGAGGTCGCTGTACGGGGGCTCGGCGAAGGCATCGGCGTACACGTCGATGGCCCCCTCGAAGAGGGGGCCAATCGGTTCGATGCTGCGGATGCGGAAGGTGGTGGCGGTCACCGTCAGCCGCGGTATTGTGTTTTGCCGCCGAGGCGGTCTTTGTTGAGGCGCTTGTTGAGGTGGAGGCCTTCGAGGATGAATTCGAGGGCGGCGGCGGTTTCGGCGTCGCTGCGGCTGCCACCGAGCTTGTCGATGGCTGGCATGAGGCCTTCGATCTGGCGGGCGATGGCGGCGTGCTCGGAGGAGGGGACCATATCGCCGACTTCGACGGCGACGCCGGCTTTGAAGCGGTTGACGACGGGTTCGAGCTCGCCGAGGTTGAAGTTGCGGTTGAAGACGGCGACGACGGCGCCCTGGATGAGCTTTTCGATGATCTGGTCTTCGCGGCCGTCCTCGACGGTTTCGAATTCGACCTTGCCCGAGAGGGCGGGGACGACGTAGGGGAGGTCGCTGACGCGCGGGACGACGCGGTCTTCGCCGGTGATGATGGCGCGGCGCAGTGCGTTGGCGAGCATGGATTCGTAGTTGGCGATGGAGGCGCGGACGCTGACGCCGGAGCGCTGGTTGATATCGGGGCTGCGGCGCGCCAGGCGGCTGATTTCGGCGATGACTTCTTTCATGTACTGGGGGACGGCGACATCGAAGTCGGCGGGGACGGGGTGGTGCTCCGCCTCCATGATGTCGATTTCGTGTTCGATGCGGGTGGGGTAGTGGGTGCGGACCTGGGCGCCGTAGCGGTCCTTGAGGGGGGTGATGATGCGGCCGCGGTTGGTGTAGTCCTCGGGGTTGGCGCTGGCGACGATGAAGACGTCGAGTGGGAGGCGGATGCGGTAGCCGCGGATCTGGACGTCGCGCTCCTCCATGATGTTGAGGAGGCCGACCTGGATGCGCTCGGCGAGGTCGGGGAGCTCGTTGATGCAGAAGATGCCGCGGTTGGTGCGGGGGATGAGGCCGTAGTGGATGGTGAGCTCATCGCTGAGGTAGCGGCCTTCGGCGACCTTGATGGGGTCGACCTCACCGATGAGGTCGGCGATGGTGATGTCGGGGGTGGCGAGCTTTTCGCCGTAGCGCTTGTCGCGCGGGAGCCATTCGAGTTCGGCGTCGTCGCCCTTCTGGGCGATGATGTCGCGGCCGGCCTGGGTGATGGGGTTGAAGGGGTCCTCGGGGATTTCGCAGCCGGCGAGGATGGGGATCTCCTCGTCGAGGAGGGAGACGAGGGAGCGGATGATGCGGGACTTGGCCTGGCCGCGTTCGCCGAGGAAGATGATGTCCTGGCCGGCGAGGATGGCGTTGACGATGTGGGGGATGACGGTGTCTTCGTAGCCGTAGATGCCGGGGAAGAGGGGCTCGCCAGCGCGGAGCTTGGCGATGAGGTTTTTGCGCATCTCCTCGCGGACGGGGAGGACGCGGTACCCGGATGCGCGAAGTTCGCCGACAGTCCGAGGCCGTTCGAGGGTTGTCACTGGTGTGCCACTCCGAGTTGGGTACCGGCTGGTGCCGGGAGCCGGTGGAGGTTCGGCGCCGTTCGGCGCGCGCCCGTTCCTGGGCACTGCGGTGGCAGTGCGCCCGGAACCGGGGGTCCGGGCCTCTGGCTCCATCTTAGGGTGCCCCCAAGGCGTGTCAACCGAGGGTAAGCGGGCCCGCGTGGGGTGGGAGGGGGCCTTCGAGGAGGCGGCGGATCTCGTCGAGGCGCGCCGGGGTGTTGGCATTGAGGAAGCTGCGGAGGTCGGGGTCGACGTCGCGGAGCTCGGCCTCGCCGGGTTCGAGCACGTGGAGGCCGCTGCACGCGGGGACGATGCGACCGCCGGTGGAGCCCGTCTGAATGGCCTGGCGGAAGGCGGGCGCGCAGGCGGCCGGGCGATAGACGGCGACGAGCGGTTGGGGGAAGCCTCCGACGCGGGGCATGACGACGTCGGCCCGGGCGGCGGCAGCGAGCTCGGCCAGGCGGCGGATGAGCGCGGGCTGGAGGAGCGGGACATCGCAGGAAGCGGCGAAGGCGACGGGAGCCTCGATGCGGGCGAGGCCGGTGGCGAGGCCGGCGAGGGGGCCGCCGCCGGGGAACTCATCGTCGAGCTTGACGAGGGTAACGGGCGCGGCGAGGCCGGCAGGGAGGCGCTGGCCGGGAGCACGCACGACAACGAGCGATTGCGCGCCGGCGGCGACAGCGGCGTCGATGACCCACTGGAGTAGGGGTCGGCCCTGCAGGAGGGCGGAGGCCTTGTCGCTGCCGAAGCGGGTGCTCCGGCCGCCGGCGAGGATGAGGGCGGCGAACTGGGTGACGTGCGCCACGGCTAAGATGGTACGCATGAGACTGCTGGAGGCGCTCGGCGCGGGGCAAGGGTCGGTGGTGGCCGCGGTGGGCGGTGGTGGCAAGACGAGCCTGGTGTTCCGGCTGGCGATGGAGGCGCAGGAGGCCGGCATCCCCGTGGTGGTGACCACGACAGTGCGGTTCACGCGGCCGGCCGGGCTCCCGGTGCCGCCGGTGATTGAAGCGGATGACCGCACGGCGGCGGTGCGCTGCGCGGCGGCGCTCGATGCGTGCGGCGCAGTGACGCTGGTGGCCGGCGAGGGGACGCGTGGGCGGTGGCTGGGGTTCGACCCCGGCACGATCGATGGGCTCGCGCAGCCAGACCGGCTCATCGTGGTGGAGGCCGACGGTTCGGCGCATCGCCCGTTCAAGGCGCCAGCGGAGCACGAGCCGGTCATTCCTGCGAGATCGACGCACGTGGTGGTGTGCGTGGGCGTCGGTGTGCTGGGAAGGCCCCTCGACGAGCGGTGGGTGCATCGGCCGGAGCGGGTTGCAGCGCTGGCTGGCGTTGCGGCGGGGTCGGTGGTGGACGTGGCGATGGTCGCGCGGGTGCTCTGCGACCCGCAGGGAGGCGGGAAGGGCGTTCCCGCCGGGGCGTTGCGTTGCGCGCTTCTCAACCAGGCCGGCGCCGCACGGGGGGCGGAAGCGTATGACCTGGGGAGGCTGCTGGCGGCTGGCGGGTATGCGCGGGTGCTGGTTGGCGTGGCGCACGAAGGGCAGGTCGAGGAGGTGAGAGGCGATGGCGTGGTTTCGACGCCGGCCACGCATCACGGATGAGATCTACGGGCGGCTGATGACGTCGTTCGGGAGGGTAGTGGACCGGGACCCGATGGTGAAGGCGCCAGCAGCGGCGCTCGCCGAGAGGGTGGCGGGCGAGTTCGCAACGCAGGTGGAGGCACTCGACCGTGGGATGTACCGGGGGGCGACGGCGTATCACCTGCGGCTGCTGGCGGGGGCGTGGATCCTGGCGCGCGAAGGCGCGGTACCGCGAGCCACGGCGGAGGTGTTCGAGGAGGCGCTCGCGTGGCGTTTCGAGCCAGTGCTGAAGGGGAGCGGCGCGCTGGCCCGGCGCGTGACGGCGCTCGCCACCGGTGAGTTTCCGCGGGAGGGGATGGCGTAGGGACGCGCCGTAATACGTTCGAAACAGGGCAGTAACGGCTGCGCAACGGCCGGGCGGGAGACTGGGACCATGGGAGTCGTTCGGACGATCCGTGTGACCATGCCGGACAGGCCGGGAGCGCTTGCTGCCGTGACGACAGCGCTGGCCGCTCACCGGGTGGACGTGGTCCGGATTGATGTCGTCTCGCACGATGGCGACGTGGTGGTGGATGACCTCGTGTTGCGTGCGGCCCGGGCGGAGGACATCGGCGAGGCGATTGGGGGCTTCTGGCCGGAGGTGGCCGTGCGTACGTTCGAGACACCGGCGGGCGACCCGGCCCTGGAGATGGGTCGAGCGATTGCGGCGGTGACCGGGGCGCAGGGAGGGGTCGAGGCGCGGCGGAAGCTGGCGCGGGCGGTGACGGCTGTCCTGCGGGCCGAGGGAGGCGTGGTGTTGCGGGCGCTCGAGACGGGGGCGATTGTCCCTGTGGCGGGTCTGCCGGCGACGGCGGTCGTGGGCCCCAGCAAGGGATTCGCGGGCCGCTGGGTGCTGGCGCACCGTTGCGCGGCGGCGTTCCCGGCGGCCGAGGGCTGGGCGCCCGCCGAGTTCGCCGCGCACGCCCGGGCGGCATGGGTGGCGATGGCGCCGCTTGGGGGCGATGAAGTCGTCGCGGCGCTCCGGCAGGCGAATATCCCCTATTGCCGGGGCGAGCTGGAACGGCTGGAGACGCTGGCGCGGGCAGTGGCGCCCGTGCTGGGCTCGGCGGGAGCAGTACCGGAGGCGGCGATTGCGGCCGTGGACGGGCTGCCGCCACGGGCGGTGACGGTGGGAACGGGGTGATTCACGAGCTGCGGTCGAGTGTGCGCGCGGCCGCTTCGACGACCCGGGCGCAATCGAGCATTTCGGGGATGACGAGGTACTCGTCGCGCGTGTGCTGGTTGTACCCGCCGCGGCCAATGACGATTGCGGCGATGCCGCGTCCACGGAACACGTTGCCATCGGTGCCGCCGCCGACCGGGTGAGGATCCGGCTCGAAGCCGAGGGAGCGAAGCACGGGGAAGAGGAGCTCGACGGCCGGATCGCCAGGCTCGAGGCGGTAGCCCGGATAGGCGAGGCGGAAGGTTGCATCGATGCGGGCGCCCGGGTGCTCTGCGGCGACGCGCTCGATGTGGGTGCGGGCGTTGCGAACGAGTGCTTCGGCGCGTTCTTCGACCATGGAGCGGATTTCGCCCTGGACGAGGCAGTGCTCGGGCACGGCGTTGCGGACAAGGCCGCCGCGGATGATGCCGACGTTGCCGGTGGTCTCTGGATCGAGGCGGCCCTGGGGGAGGCCGGCGACGATCTCGGCCGCGATGGAGATGGCCGGGATGCCTTTTTCTGGCTCGAGCCCGGCGTGGGCGCTGCGGCCGTGGACTTCGAGGTCGTAGACGTAGTGGTGGGGGGCCTGGCCCTGGATGCTCGATGGGGGGCCGCCGCTATCGATGACGATGGCGACGCGGGCAGAGATGCGCGAGTAGTCCATGTTGGCCGCGCCGATGAGGCCGACTTCTTCGCCGCGGCTGATGGCGACTTCGATGGGGCGGTGAGGGCCTCCATCTTCACTGAGGGAAGCGAGGACCTCGAGAATGACGGCGCAGCCGGCCTTATTGTCGGCGCCGAGGATGGTGGTGCCATCGGAGCGGATGATGTCCGGGCCGTCCCAGGTTGGACGGATGCCACGACCGGGTTCGACGGTATCCATGTGGGCGGAGAGCAGCAGCGGCTGGCCAGTCCCCTCGAGGCGGGCGAGGACGTTGCCGGCGGCATCCTGGGCGACCTGGAGGCCGAGGTTGCGGAGGCGGTGCTCGAGCTCGGCGGCGATGGCGTCCTCCGCACCGGAGGGCGAGTCGATGGCGACGAGATCGAGGAAGGATTGGACGATGCGATCGCGGTTGATCATGGGTGAGCCCCGGTAGCAGGTATAGACGAGCGGCGTTGTGAGGATAGGTTGTTCTGCTGAGAGCGGCAGCGGGGGCACTTGTTAATGCTGCTTTCACGATTTCGTGGCAGGCTCGGGCCATGGAGACTGGGCTGCTGGACCGGGCGCTGGCGATCGAGGTTGCACACAACATTCGCCACCTGGGCGGGTACCGGGCCGGTGATGGCAGGGTCACGACGGCCGCGGCGATTCGCTCGGCGAGCCTGCACCGGCTGACGGAGCGGGGGCTGGCGCAGCTCCGGGAGCTGGACGTGCGGACGATCGTGGACTTTCGATCGGATGTGGAGCGGGAACGGGACGCGACGCCGGATACGCGACGCTTTGGCATCGCGGTGGTGCAAGCGCCGGTGTTCCAGCACGACGCCTCGCCGGCGGGAATGGCGGGGGAGTTCCCCGGGTTTGCGGCGGTCTACGCGATGTTCCTGGAGGTGGGGGGAGCGGCCTATCGGACGCTGTTCGAAACGCTGGCGGAAGCGGACGGCCGGGTGCTTTTCCACTGCGCCGCCGGGAAGGACCGAACAGGCGTGGCAGCGGCGCTGCTGCTCGAGCTGGCCGGGGTGGATGAGGCTACCATCATCGAGGATTACGTGCTGACGGAGCGGCTCCTTGCGCCGCTGAAGGACCAGTGGCTGCCGCAGATGCGGGAGCGGGGATTCGATGAGGCGAAGGCGAGCGCGCTGCTCGCGGCCCCGCGCGAGGATATGGAGGCGACGCTGGCGCGGCTGCGGGAGCGCTACGGGTCAGCTGAGGGATACGCACGGGAGATTGGGGTGAGCGATGACGCGATCTCTGCGGTGCGGGCGCGGCTGATTGCCTAGGAGCGCAGGCGCTCGAGTTCGGCCTCGAGTTCGCGCAGGCGGCGGCGCTGCTGGCGATCGTGCTCGAAGCGCTCGGTGATGTCGCGGGCGTGCGCGAGGGCTCCGATAACGGCGCCGGACGCGTCGTGAATCATGGCGAAGGTGAGTTCGACGTAGAATTCGCGGCCGCTGGCATGGAGGGCGCGGGTTGGGAGGGACTGACCCCGGTACTTGGTGTCGCCGGCGGCAAGGGCACGTTCGAACCCCTTCCAGTGGGCGTCGCGGAAGCCCTCGGGGATGATGATGTCCAGGTCGCGACCGATGGCCTCCCCGGGAGAGAAGCCGAAGATGGCCGCGGCGGCGGCGTTCCATGCCCGGATGATGCCGTTGCGGTCGGCGAAGATGATGGCGTCTGGTGCCTGCTCGTGGAGGAGGCGCGCGAGCGATTCGTCCATGGCCGGGGGCGGCTCCCTTCGCGGTCGTGCCCGTACGGTACTCCGTCCGGGGACGGGTGGCCACGGCGGGCCAGGGGGAGGGAAGGCGGCGGACGGTGGGACAGACCGGGCCCGGCACATGCCGGGCCCGTGCGGATGAGCAGTGTGGCAGCTCGGGTTCAGGCCTTGGCGGCCTTCTTGGCGGCGTAGTGCTCCTCGCGGGTTTCGCGGAAGGACCAGGGGACGTAGGCGTCGGAGAGGTCGGTGATCTTTGCCCAGTTTTCGGCGAACCAGTCGGCGTCCTTGAATTCGTGGGGGTCGTAGGTGACGCCGCGGTTGGCGACGATGGCGATGCGGCTGTAGCGACCGCCGGAGGCGGCGATGCAGATGCCGCTTTCTTCGCACTGGGGGGAGCAGAGGTAGGTGACGGCAGGAGCGACGTGCTCGGGGGCCATGACGACGGCGCGCTCGGGGTCGTTGGGGTCGCGGCCCATGAGGTTGGCGGTCATGCGGGTCTGGGCGGCGGGGGCAATGAGGTTGACGTTGATGTTGTACTTTTCGCCCTCGAGCTTGAGGACGTTCATGAGGCCGTACATGGCGGCCTTGGCGGCGCCGTAGTTGGCCTGGCCGAAGTTGCCGATGAGGCCGGAGGTGCTGGTGGCCATGACGAAGCGGCCGTAGGACTGCTGGCGGAAGATGGGCCAGGCGTGGTGGGCGAGGTTGTAGCACTGCTTGAGGTGGACGCGGATGACGGAATCCCAGTCCTGTTCGCTCATGTTGTGGATGGTGACATCGCGGAGGATGCCGGCATTGGCGACGACGGCATCGAGGCGGCCCCAGGTATCCACCGCGAGCTTGACCATCTGGTAGCAGTCTTCGTAGCTGCCCACGTCGCCGCCGTTGGCGATGGCCTCGCCGCCGGCAGCCTTGATTTCGTTGACGACCTGCTGGGCGGGGGTGTCGTCGTGGCCTTCGCCGGAGACGGAGCCGCCGAAGTCGTTCACGACGACTTTGGCGCCGTGCTTTGCGAGGTCGAGGGCGTAGGCGCGACCGAGGCCGCGACCGGCGCCAGTGACCAGGACGACCTGGCCATCGAGACGGACTGCCATGATGAGTTCCTCCATGCGGAAGGGGTGTGCGGGGGAATGCTACGCCATTGCCGGCGTTGGGGCTCGGCTACTTGGCGACAGCTGCCACCGTGGAGCCGGACTCGATGCCGACGCCGGCGAGGAGGGCGTGGATGCGGCGGGCGTTCTGGATGATGCGGGCGGCTTCGTGGTTGACGGCCTGCTTGCCATCGCAGAGCGCCTCGGCTGGGTTGGAGTGGATGTCGAATTCGATGCCCTGGGCGCCGGCGGCGATGAAGCCGTAGGTGACGCGCTCGACGAGGCGGCGGTCGCCGGAGCTGTGGGAGGGGTCGGCGATGAGGGGCAGGTGAGACTTCATGCGGACGATGGGGATCATGCCGATATCGGCGGCGAAACGGGTTTCGGTTTCGAACGATTTGATGCCGCGGTAGCAGAGGATGACGTTGCGGTTGCCTTCGGAGACGGAGCGGCGTTCGCGGTCGATGCCGGACATGATGTAGGCGGCGGCGCAGAGCCACTCGTTCATGTCGTTGCCGAAGCCGTGCTTGAGGATGACGGGCTTGTTGACCCTCGAGAGCTCCTCGAGGAGGGGTGAGTACTGGGCGCTGCGGGCCCCGATCTGGATGACATCGATGCCGTACTCGAGGAAGAGGTCGAGGTGGCGGAGGTCGATGAGCTCGGAGACGGTTGGGAGCCCGGTCTCGGCCTTCATGGCGGCGGCGATTTCGAGCCCCTTCTTGATATCGAGACCGCGGTAGTCGTAGGGGCTGGTTCGGGACTTGTCGACGAAGGCGCGGAGGACATCGACGCCCGCCTCTTTCGCGATGCGGGCTGATTCGAGTGCCTGCGATTCGGATTCGATGGCGCAGGGGCCGCCGAAGAAGGTGAGATGGGGACCGCCGACGGGCACGCGGCCATCGATCCAGACGATGGTGTCTTCCGGGTGGAAGGTACGGGAAGCGTCCTTGTACTTCTCGGTGATGCGGATGACGCGATCGACGCCGGGTAGTTCGAGGATGCGGCCCTCATCGACGACGGAGGCGATGCCTTTGACGCCAATGACGGTCGTGCTGGAGACGATGGTCTCGCAGCGGAGGCCGTAGTCCTGGGTGATGCGGTTGATGACGCGCTCCACCTGTTCAATGGTCGCGCCTTCGGCCATGTGAATGATCATCGCTGGTCCCGGGGAGGGGTTATGTTGGCGGGATTATCTCCCCGGGAGGCGATACAGGCGATCGTGAAGGGGCGGAGGCTCAGAAGAGAATGGACGAGAGCCTGCGCTGGTACTCGCGGGTGAGGGGCGCATCGAGGCCGAGGATATCGAAGATGGCGAGCATGGCCTTACGGGCGGCACCATCGGCGAAGGTGCGGTCGATGCGGACGGACTCGAGGAGCTCATCGAGGGCTTCCTGGTAACGCTCCTGGGCGGCGAGCATGACGCCCCAGCGATAGCGCGCGCGGGGGTCGCGGGGGTTGCGGCGGGCCTCACCTTCGAGGTCTTCGCCGGCGTGGCGGGCCTTGAAGTCTTCGAGGAAGATGCGGTGCTTGAGGGCCTTTGCGCGGCGGTCGCCGGGTGCGCGATCGAGGAGGCGTTCGGCTTCCTCGCGGGCGCCGCGGGAGAGGAGGATGGTTGCGAGGCCGACGATGGCTGCAGGGTCGTTGGGGGATTTTTCGAGGATGGCGCGGTACTCGCGCTCGGCGCCGGCCACGTCGCCTTTGCGGAGGAGGTCATCGGCGGCGGTGGCACCGTTGGCCGAGGCGCCGATGACCTTCTGGAAGAAGGCGCGGACCTGCGGCTCGGGGTAGGCGCCGGTGAACTCGGCGACGACTTTGCCATCGCGGAAGGCCTTCACGGCCGGGATGCCCTGGATGCGGAACTGCATCGCGGTGCGGGGGTTCTGGTCGGTGTTGAGCTTGGCGAGGAGGACGCGCCCTTCGTTTTCGGCGGCGACCTTTTCGATGATCGGGCCGAGCATGCGACAGGGGCCGCACCAGGGTGCCCAGAAGTCGACAACGACCGGGATGGTGCGGGAGCGCTCGAGAACCTCGGTCGCGAAGGTGGCGTCGGTGACGTCGATAACAGTAGCAGCCGGCATGTGGAGCTCCGGATTGGGGTGGTGGTACCTGGGTATTTCGATCGTAGCGAATGGAGTGCCTGGGAGGGAACGGGCCGGGCGGCCCGGTGGGCGGTGCCCGGTTGGGCATCCAGCAGGCCTGTAAGCCGGATTCTGTACCCCGCGCGGGGCGGGGTGGCAGCCATCTCTCTGGGCGCGCCATCGCTGGCGCGCTCTAGCGGCCAACCCGGGAGTGGTGGCGGGCCGGGCCCCCTCCTCCCCTATTCGGCCTTGCTCCGGGTGGGGTTTGCACGGCCGCCCCGTTGCCGGGACGCCGGTGCGCTCTTACCGCACCATTTCACCCTTACGGCGAGG
>FWWL01004966.1_pt1 | contig 21512 bp, 15 predicted proteins | sample 2228331 | NCBI WGS metagenome assembly FWWL01 (sample SAMEA103939775, study PRJEB20133) | metagenome | reverse complement strand
TCCAGGGGTCCGTCGGCCGACAGGGGTCGCAGTAGAGGAAATCGGAAAGCCGGCATGTGTCCTCTTGACAGATGCGACGATTATGAGGTTCGTGTGTCGAACGGCTTTCGAGACCTGGATCGGGAATGGGTTTCAGGGGCTGATTGGTTGCTTCGCCGGAGCCGCTCGCGCGGTCGGGAGCTGTCGCCGAAAGGAAGGTGGCGTGTGAAACATCCCTCAGCTCCGGACCGGAAGGCGTGGGAGGATTCGTCCGGAAGTCTTCCTCATTGGGTGCCGTCAGTACCGGCAAATCCAACCAGAAGTTGGTTCGTCGAATGCCGGTGGGCTGTTGCACAAATGGCGGTGTTTGCCAATCGAACGAACTGGCGATCAACGTCACATTGGGGTCCTGGGTGCCAGCCTCATGCTGTGCCGCCCCCGTTTCTGTGATCTTCTTTTCGCTGTCGGCGGATGGAGACGCACTGTTACGGACAAGCGACACCTGGGTGTCACTTCCCTCCGAGTTTCCTCGGACTTGCACCACCGTTTCTGAGCTTGTGCTTTCGTCGCCGTGGTTTAAGGCGCAGTTCGGTGCTGTAGATACTCCGTCTCGAGAGAGCCCCAAAGTCACAGGAGAGGAACCGTCTTTGGGGACTTGGATGATTGTGACGGCCGGTGATCGGTATGCTCGTATCAGAAGGATAATACCCAGCATCCCCGTTGCGCTGAAAAGTGCGTACCTGCGAACCTGCCTGATCATGGCTTGCCTCCCAATTGCGATCGTTCACACCGGCCCTGCTTTTTGGCTGCGTTGAAAGTTCGAGATGCGCGGGAAAGCATGGGTTAACCGGCATGTTGTGCGGGATGTTTCACAAATGACTTCGGTGAACGACAAAATGGTTCTTCCGTAAAATCGTATCGGGAAAGATAGGTACAACGGTTCACATCGTATCGAGTAGTTTGAGACCGATGGCCGTTCTTCGGGTAAGCGTCGTAACGGTCGTATCAACTATGCGGATTGTGTGGCTGACGGGTAGGCCGTTCGCTGGGGTAAACGGGTTGGAAAGCGCAAGGTTTCGCCCCAGGTCAGTGCCGGCGGGTCGCCGGAACATCTTGCCCAATCGGCAAGATCGGCACATTCAATAAAAATGCCCGGTGACAGACGTCACCGAGCATTTCGGCTCATAGAGGAAACATGAAACTCCTTGAGGAACTCACTGCTCACACGAGGGGTGGCAGTTCGTATCCCTTACGCCGAGGTCGTTCCACATAGGAGGATTTGTTGGCCCCGTCGTGGTTGGTGAATCGCTCTGTGACGGGGTCCCAACGGAGTTTGAAACCAACCTCTCCGACCTCGCGGACGATGTTCACCAGGTAGCAAAGCGTTGTTGAGCGGTGGCCAATCTCGATATCGGCGTTGCAGCGTTTCCGCGTCTTGATGCATTCGATCCAATTGACGATGTGATACTCCGTTTCGGGACGAGTGATCGGGCCGGGATAGTCGGGCGATTGCAAGAGCTCCTTGGGATTTGTGGCAATCTTGTTCCGATTGATTTCCACTTTCCCTTTCTCACCGATGAAGATAGCTCCCAAGCCGGGTCCCCAGTCGCCGTTGAGATGGAGTCTCAATTCTGTGCCGTTCGCATACCACATGCGGACTTTTGCCCGTGGGCCGACGACAGGCCGGGCCAAACGATTCAGGTACTCCAGATAGGTGGGGTCATCCTCGGGGATGGTCTCAAATTTTCCGCATGGTTCGGTTCGGACGGGCTCCTCAAGAACCATCTCCACCGGGCCCGTCTCGTCGGTCCCGAGTGCCCTTTGGATTTGATCGTAGGAGTGGGTTCCCCAGCCGGTCACGCCGAAGCACAGTCCGCCACCGTCATAATCCCACCAACGTTCCCAGCCGTGGTGCAGTTCTGGATGATAGGGACGAAGCACAGCCTGATTGGTCCAGATATCCCACCACTTATCGCTCCCTCCTTCCGGCATGGGCATAGGGGGCTTATTCGGCCATTGTTCCGGACCAACGAAATTGGGGGCGATAACCGTGGTGATCTTGCCCACCGCTCCGTTTTTCACCAAATCGCTCGCCCAATTGTTGATAGGCATGGACCGCTGCTGAGTTCCCACCTGGGTCACCCGATTGTACTTCCGTGCGGCTTGCACCATGTAGCGTCCTTCCCGGATGGTCAAGCACATCGGTTTTTCGATGTAAACATCCATCCCCATTTGCATGGCGTGGATGGTGATCCAAGCGCGGGCGTGGGTGGTCGTTTCAACCATGACTCCATCGGGCTTTTCTTTTTCAATCATCGCCCGGAAGTCTTCATAACCCGCCCAATTTTGGTCCTGACCAACGTCCTTGATGAAGCGATCGATGGCAGGTTTGAAACAATCGGAGACGCCGACAATCTGCATCTCTCTGATTTCGCGGGACTCGTTGACAATTCCCCTGGCCCGTCCACCAAGCCCGATGATGCCAACCTTGACCCGTTCGGAAGCAGGGGCCTGGCCCTCCAATCCCAAGGCCCGGCCAGAAACGAGGACCGGTAACCCTACTGCAGCACCCAGTTTTAGTACAGAACGGCGTGACAATTTGGACCTGGACATGGTTCACATTCCTTTCATCATCAACAGGCAATGTCAGCTTTACGGCAATTGTGGACCACCGAGCAGCTCTTGTCAATCAAATGGGGGTGTTGCCGCTTGGCTGATGAATAGCATAACCGTTCCGGCAGGCGATTCCAATCGGGCACCGGACAATACGGAGCGTGGGCTGCTTGTCGTGTTTCAACCTTTAGTAGGGGCAGACCTCGTGCGTGCCCGCTTGATGGAGGCCACGCGAATCAAACGATTGGAGGACCACGCGCTCTCGTGGCCGGGATTCACAATGGAGCATGCATCGCCACGTCCTCGGACGCGACGGCGCGCGTCCCTCCAATTCTTAGTGCCTGGGGGCCACGCGCCGTCGGGGCCGCATCAAGTTTAGGAGGCCTTCCCGTCAATACCATCCAGGTAACCCAGACGGTAAAGGGGGGCCGACGATTGCAAATCACCTCCTCATCAGCTCACTGTTGGCGCGAAAGGGTTGCACGTGAGAAATCGCTAATGACGAGAGAAACAACCTCAATCGGCCAGCATGGCGTCAACGAATGTGTCGGCATCGAAGGGCAGGAGGTCCTCTGCTTTTTCCCCGACACCGACGAACTTGACCGGGAGGCCCATCTGCTGACGGATGGCCACCACCACGCCGCCCTTGGCCGTGCCATCCAGTTTGGCAAGCACCAATCCTGTGCAGTTCACCGCATCGCGAAAGTGTTTCGCTTGGCTGATGCCGTTTTGTCCGGTTGTCGCATCGAGGACGAGGAGGACCTCATGGGGAGCGGAGGGAATCTGTTTGCCCAAGACGCGATGAATCTTGGAAAGCTCGCGCATCAAGTTTTGATGTGTTTGGAGCCGTCCTGCCGTATCGACAATGCAGACGTCGGCGCCCGTCTCGAGGGCACGGCTTGCCGCCCGGTGCGCTACGGCGGCCGGATCGCTTCCCTGAACGCCGGTCACAATTTCCACTCCCAGGCGTTGCGCCCAGATGCTCAGTTGTTCCACAGCCGCTGCCCGAAAGGTATCGGCGGCACCCAAGATCACACGCTTACCTTCGGAACGGAACATATTTGCCAGCTTGGCAATCGTGGTCGTCTTACCGCATCCGTTGACGCCACAAACCATGATGACGGTGGGACCGCTTTCGGCGAAGTTGATCGGGGATTCCGGTTGTTTGAGGAGTTGCTTGAGTGTGGTCTTAATCTCCTCGATCGCCTGGTTCCACTCGATGACCCGGTTTCGATATTTGTCACCAATTTGGTCCACAATCTGTTGGGCGGCCTGAACCCCCATATCGGTTCGGATCAGGATTTCGAACAGCTCATCGAGAAAGGCCTGATCGACGAGACGCCCTTGGGTCTTGAATAGGTCACGGACATCCGTGCGAAGGAGCTGGGCCGTCTTTTTCAGTCCCTGTTTGATGCGGTCAAGTAACCCCATAGTCCCTACCTAACGTGTCAGGAGCGATTCGCCTAGTAAAGAGCGAGCCTACAATTCAACCGAGCTACCCCGCTGCGCCATAATGTCCCGATAGAGTCGATCGAGGATACCATTGACGAATGGGCCCGACTGCTGACTGCCAAAGAGCTTGGCAAGTTCGACGGCTTCGTCAATGACAACTCGCGGGGGGGTATCGGTGTAAAGGAGTTCGTAGGCCCCCAGCCGCAAAATGTTGCGATCGGTGATTGCCATACGGGATAGCGACCAATTCTCGGCCACCGCCGACAATCGATCGTCTATTTCGCGTTGATGGAGCCGTACGCCGGCGAGTAACGATTTGGCGAAGGCCACCAGTTCGGGATGCCGTAGCCGCCTCTTCATCCAATCCTCATCCCAGGCCGGGCTGTGCTCGGGGTTCACATCGTCCTGGTAGAGGATTTGGACGACCACAATTCGAGCATTTCTTCGATCAGGGACCGCGCGTGTCATCGGTGGGCTCACGTCATCCTTCTGCTCTTTTCGAGGCAATGTGGGCAATATCGGTCGTGGGAGGCACGGCAAGATCGGCGGCCTGCTCGATTTCATGCATCAACCGCACCATTTCCAACGCAGCGAGGGCGCATTCTGCCCCCTTGTTGCCGACCTTCTTCTGAGAGGCACCTTTGTCTCGGATGACCTCTCGGGAAGCCGATCGGGCAATGGCCTGTTCCAACGTGTTGCATGTCAAGATGCCAAACAGGACGGGTACCCCCGTCTGGACGCCGATCTCCGCCAATTGGAGACTCACCGCCCGGTTGATATGCTGATCGTGGGTCGTTTCACCCTTGATGACAGCTCCGAGGCAGAGGACCGCGAGGTAGCGGTGCGACGTTGCCAACCGTTTGGCCACCGTTGGAATCTCAAAGGCTCCGGGGACCCAAAAAACGTCGATAAACTGGGGATCAACGCCTGCTGCCGCGAGGGTTTCAAGTGCCCCTCGGAGGAGCCCCTCTGTAATGGTCTCGTTGAATCGGGAGACAACAATGGCAAACCGACCGGGCGGCAGGGCTTCGTCCCCACCGAAGATGCGTCCAACCGGCATTCCAACGACAAATTCCATGAAAGACTCCCACGTCCCTTTACGATTACGATCATGTGGCGTGTATCGGCCAGGAGCCGTGCCAACCCCGCAGCGTCGAGACTCGCCAGCCTGCCAAATCAACTACCGCATGTTCATCGACATGAGGAACTCGGCGTTCGTCTTGGTCTTGGCCAGACGGCTGACGAGGAATTCCATGGCGTCCGGTGGATTCATTTCGTTGAGGACCCGTCGCAGGACGCAAATCCGACGGTGTTCTTCGGGGTCGAGTAACATCTCCTCGCGTCGTGTGCCCGACCGATTGATATCGATCGCCGGCCAAATCCGCTTATCGACAAGTCGGCGATCGAGGACAATTTCCATGTTGCCGGTCCCTTTGAACTCCTCGAAGATCACCTCGTCCATCTTGCTGCCCGTGTCAATCAGGGCCGTGGCGATAATCGTCAGGGAACCACCTTCATCAATCTTCCGGGCCGACCCGAAGAATCTCTTCGGCCGCTGCAAGGCGTTGGCATCGACACCGCCTGTGAGAATCTTCCCCGAGGCCGGGCATTCCGCATTCCATGCCCGCGCCAAGCGGGTAATCGAATCGAGGAAGATGATCACGTCCTTGCCGTATTCAACAAACCGCTTGGCCTTTTCGATGACCATTTCCGAAACTTGAATGTGTCGCGACGGGGCTTCGTCAAAGGTCGAGCTGATGACCTCGCAATTGCGGCCCTTAACCTGCCGCTCCATATCGGTGACCTCTTCCGGTCGCTCGTCGATGAGGAGCATAAAGACGTAGCAGTCCGGGTAATTCTTGAGAACGGCCTTGGCCATCTTTTGGAGCAAGATGGTCTTACCGGCCCGCGGGGGACTGACGATGAGGCCCCTCTGTCCAAACCCCACGGGGGCGATCAAATCGACCACACGACATTCGATTTCGTCGGGGGTAGTCTCCAAAATGATTCGCTTGTCGGGATGACACGGTGTCAAGTCGTCAAACCAGATTTTTTTAGCCGCCAGGTTTGGATCCTCGTAATTGACGGCCTCCACCCGAAGGAGGGCAAAATACCGCTCATTTTCCTTAGGTGGCCGAATCTGGCCCGTGACCGTCATCCCCGTCCGCAGGCCAAAACGTCGAATTTGACTGGGAGAAACGTAAATGTCATCCGGGCAAGCGAGGTAATGATAGTCCGGGCTGCGGAGGAAACCAAAGCCATCCGGCAAGATTTCCAGCGTACCCTCACCGTACATCAGGCCGCTCATCTTGACCCGTTCTTTGAGGATACGGAAGATGAGGTCCTGCCGCTTCATCCCGGCGATTTCTGTATCGGAGAGGTTTTCCTTGCGGGCCTCCTCGATCAGTTCCGCCATTGACATCCGTTGAAGCTCGGCGATGTGCGTATCGCCGGACTTCTTGATCTCCTCAAATTGTTTGACTTCTTCTTCGTTCTCTTCCTCCTCGAAGCGACCATCCACAAGCTGTTCGGCAATGGAAAGAGGTTCGTCTCGGTCGCTCCGGCGACGGCGGCGAAAACCTTGACGCTGTCGTGATTGAGCAGGCGTCTGATGATTGCTCTCGCTACCGACTTGATTCTCAAAGTCGGCTGACGTCTTGACATCACGTGATTGAGACATGGTTGATACTCCTGATAAGTCAACACTCCTGATTTGCACACGAACGGTGCTGCTGAGGTGGGATATCGGGAAAGATTGGACAAGCTCCAAGCTTCCCAAAATACGGAAACTAGGCTACGAGGGTCAACGCGGCACCCCTCCCGGGTACAGCGACACGTATTTTATCACCCCTGCAGGCTGAAACCAGCCCGAAGCCCTATTCACTATATTCGATTTTGTCTCAGTCTTCTCTTGGATTGAGAAACCGCCCCAACAACCGACTATGATCCGACAATTTTTGCTGACTTTCGATCCAAAAACCCTTCCCCTGCTTAGGCTGGAAAACCTCCGTGCTCCCGTTCTATCCTTGAGGGTCAGACGCCACCGTTGCGGCTCAACTGTTTTACAATCCGAGCAACCTGATCCTGGGTCTGCTGCCGATCGAGGCCGTTATGGATTACATAATCCGCGCGGATCTTCTTGACATTCAAAGACACTTGCGCGGCCTCGCGGCGAGTCAACTCAGCGGGGTCGAACCCCCTTTCTGTCGCGCGAGCATACCTCAATTTCTCGGGGGCGTCAATATAAACCAGCCTGTGACATAGTGTACTCCAATTGGCCTCCAAGAGCAATGGGGCATCAATCACAAACAAGGTGCAGCCTGATTGACGTGATTTCGCCATCGCCTCCTGGATCCTGGTATGCACCTCAGGATGGAGGAGGTCCTCCAGCCATTTCCTATTGCGGGTTGAGTCCGCGTCTGAACCAAAGACAAGGCTGGCCAGGTAGCCCCGGTTAATTCGAGCGTCGGGACCAAGCACACCAGGGCCGAAATGCTCGGCAATCCGGCGGCAGACGTCGTCCATCTGCAACAGTTGATGAACGCAACGGTCGTCCTCGAAGACGGCGGCCCCGTAGCGCGCAAACTCCTTGGCGACAAACGTCTTTCCCGAACAGATGCCCCCTAAAAGACCCAGAACCCACATAGGTAAACCCGTTTGTCAAAACCATACCCCTCGCCGAAGGGGAGGTGCCTTTCATCGTTTCTCAGGATCGATTCTTACCCGACTCCCCGACGGGTTGGAGATCGGCCCAATTCTTTCCCCAAGCGAGATCCACCTTCAAGGGAACCCGCAACGTCATGACGTTTTCCATCTCTTCCTTGACGATCGCCACAGTTTGTGACAGGGCTTCCTCGGGACACTCAAACACAAGTTCATCGTGAACCTGGAGAATCATCCGGGCCGGACTCGCCTCCTCGTGAAGGCGCTTATAGACCCTCAGCATGGCCTTTTTGATGATGTCCGCGGCCGACCCTTGGATCACGGTGTTGATCGCGGTCCGCTCCGGTAAATTGCGTTGGCGGGTGAAACCCGGGCGAATCCCTGTCACAAATCGCTTCCTACCGAGGATGGTGGACACGTAACCCCTACGCCGACAGTCTTCCAATACTTGGGCAAGAAATCGATCGATCCCGGGATACCGGTTGAAATAGGCCTCAATGAACTCGGCGGCTTCCTCCTTGGAGATACGCAACTGCTTGGCCAGTCCGAAGGGTGTTTGCCCGTAGATCACCCCAAAGTTGACGGTTTTGGCCCGTCGTCGCATCTCGGGCGTGACCTGATCCATGGGGACACCAAATACCTCCGCGGCCACCGCGGTGTGGATGTCTTCATCCCTTCGAAATGCTTCACACAGCCCGGTATCTTGAGAGAAATGAGCCAAGACCCGCAATTCAATTTGGGAATAATCCGCCGAAAGGAGAACCCAATCTGCCGCAGGGGCCACGAAGGCCGAACGGATGGCCCGCCCTTCCTCTGTGCGAACGGGTACGTTTTGAAGATTGGGGTCGCTACAGCTCAGCCTGCCGGTGGCCGTCACAACCTGGTTGAACGAGGCATGGACGCGGCCTGTCCGGGGGCAGATCATCGCCCGAAGGCCGTCGATGTAGGTACTTTTCAATTTGGCGTATTGGCGATATTCGATGATCTTGGCCGGCAGGGGATGTTCCTCCGCCAACTCGTCGAGGACCTCCGAATCGGTGCTAATTTGGTCCGTTTGCTGCTTGGCAGTTTGAGCTGCTCGAAGAGGACCTCCTGGAGTTGCTTCGGTGATGAAATATTGAACCTGCGACCGGCCAGTTCGTATATTTCCTGCTCCAAGTTGGCCATCCGCGATTCAAACTCGCGTCCCAATTCGGAAAGGCGATGCTCATCGACTCGAACGCCGAGATATTCCATTTCCGCCAGAATTTCCACCAGCGGAATTTCCAACTCGGAAAATAGGGTTAACAGACTATTACATTCCAACTCCGGCAACAGCCTTTGCTTCAGGTGCCAGGGCAGAATGGCGTCTTCCACGGCGTACTCGGCGATCCGCGAGATGGTGACTTGGTCCATCGTCAATTGTCGTTTGCCCTTCCCAATGAGCGAGTCAATCTTGATGGTCTGGTGACCGAGCACCCGGTTGGCAAGCTCGTCCAGGCCGTGCGAACGGGAACCCGGCGAAAGGAGATAGTCGGCCAACATGGTGTCGAAGCCAACCCCTTCAACTTTCATCCCGGCCGATCGAAGTACGACCAGATCGTATTTCAGATTCTGGCCAATCTTTTTGATTTGCGCATTTGTCAAAATTGGCCTAAGGATGTCGAGGACCTCGGCTTCTGGAAGACGCACTTCACCCAGTGGCGAACGAATCGGGATGTAGTAACCCTCCAAGGGGCTTACGGCGAGAGAGATACCCACCAGGTCGGCCCAACGGGGACGGATATCGGTTGTCTCGGTATCGACACTCATTTCCGAAACATCGGTCCACTGGGTAACGAGCTGACCGAGCTGCTCCAAGGACTCCACCACGATCGTTCGGTATTCGATCTGAGCTTTTTGGCTCGCATGTTCCTCCTTGGGGAGCAATTCCTGCAGCTCGCCCAGCAATTTTCCAAAGCCAAGACGGCGACACAGTTCAAAGACCAGCTCTCGATTGGCGGGACGTACGCGGAGGTTTTTCCAATTGAGGTCTAAGGGAACATCCCGCCGCAGCGTAACGAGTTGTCGAGAAAGTAACGCCTGATCCTTGTGGGAACGTAGGCTTTCCGACCAGTTTTTTTTGGGCAATTCATCCAGGTGTTTCAAAATGGAGTCAAGGTTGCCGTATTTTGTTAATAGCTCTTTGGCCGTCTTGGGGCCGATTTTCGGCACACCCGGGACGTTGTCGCTGCTATCGCCCACCAAGGCCTGGAAGTCAACTACCTGCTCCGGTTTAATCCCCCACTCCGCCAGCAACCCCGCCTCATCCAGGATGGTGTTTTTTCGGAGGTTGAGGAGCTTCACGCGGTCACTGATCAATTGGCGACAATCTTTGTCCGTGGTAACCAGGAGGCATTCGCCGCCTTGCCTCTCGACCTCGCTCGCAATGGTGGCCATGATATCGTCCGCCTCGAACCCCGGTTGACGCAGGATGGGGATTCCGAGAGCGCGGAGGAATTCTTCGATGAGCTCGATCTGAGGTATCAGGTCAGCATCGAGCTCGGGACGATGGGCCTTGTAATCGGCGTAAATCTCTTTTCGGAAGGTTGGCTCCTTAGCGTCGAATGCGCAGATGAGATAGGTCGGTTTGTACGTTTTCAAGAGGTGGATCATATCGCGGACAAAGCCGTAAACCGCATTAACGGGGCGGCCATCCGGCGACGTTAGTTCGCTGATCGCGTGAAACAGTTGATGAATCAGGGAGTGGGCATCCACCACTATCACCGTTTGGCCCTTTACTGACGGTGGTTCATCTACCCACGGTTTGTCATGTTGTCCATGGTTGTCTGGCATCGAAGGACCTCGTGGTTGCCGAATATGAGGCTCATGACACCAAGAAGCGTGGCTAATCCAAAGGAGCGCAACAAATCCCATTTTGGGGTATTTCGACAAGCTTTGCTACCTTCTTCCTGACTCGAGTCTCGCCATTTTTTGTCTGACGCGGCCACGACGGCGTGTGGCCCTCCAGAACAGACTACGAATTTCGCCCGACTGAACGCATATCTGCACTTGGCTGCCTTGCTGTTGAAACGTGGGAAGCGTGTCCCACAGGTGCAAAAAACGGGTAAACTCCAATCTTCCTAATGGGCCGCAATCGAGTAACTCCGAGATAGGGATAGCGGCCGGCTCGAATCTTGAGGCTATTTGGAAAACACTAGTGGGCCGATCATGCCTTCAGAAACGGTCCCCGTATCGTTGGAATCACACCAGATGCCGATGGCCACGATCCGCGGTTGAGAGCTTCGGAAAAACTGTTTGTGGTCCTCGACGACGTTCCGGGTTTCTGTCACCCATTCTTGGGCCAGGCCACGCCGCAAGATGTGGACGTAGCCCTCGATCCGCCCAAAGAGGAGAACACGGTAAGAGTGGTGAACGAGGTCGTCCTCCCCGGGGCGAGCGGGGTTGTCCCAAACATACCCCAGGATGTCGTAGCCGTCGCTTCTCCGAAAAGCCAAATACACTTGGAGCACCTGGTCGTTTCGGGAACTATCGTGAGCACTTGCGCCTGTAGGAAGTTGGATGGCCTTCCACCGCCAACTGAGGTGCGGATAAAGATCGGCGGGGAAGGGAGACCTCCGCAGGTCTTGATAAAGGACAAAAGAACCACGAACTGCCCGAAGGTGTAGAAACGGTTCACCCGGGTTGCTTGGGTCGTTTGTTACCCGAATGCTCACATTTCCCGTGGGGGCGGTCCAACAACTCCAGGGTGATGGCCATCTGAGATTGCTCCAGCGTCGGCTTGTCAGAGGACCCGAGAATCCGAAAATGCGACTTGCCTCGTCGCTGGCGAAGACACCTGGGCAATTGGCCAACTCGATCACGAGCAATACGATCGTGGCCAGAGAGATTCGAAACATCATAGACTCCCGCCGCCGTCATCCTGCCGGTTGGGCCAGTGGTGTTATTCAATACATGATCTCGGCTGTGCCGAACATTGCCATTTTCGGCTTTCATTTTAGAGTTTTCACGACCGCGCGACAACTGAGCGGTGAACGACCCTTGAGTTGTTTCGTCCCCATGACCTGGAGGAACATCGTGTTCCTATAATGGAGGTGATGTTGTTCGCTTGGTTTAGCATAAGCCCCGTGGTTTGTGCACTCACTCCCTGTCCTGAGATTGTCGCTCTAAAAAAGACGAGTTGGTCGCTACGGATGTGTCGCAAGACCGTTTGTGGAAACCCGCGGTTGGCCTATGACATAGGCGAAACTAGGAGAACCTTTTCCTTTGACGCACTGTCACATAACGGTTGAGTCTGAATTGCGATGACGCTTTATAACCGAGCCATTCAAGAGAGTCCTGGCCTGGCCACGGATTTATATCAGTTGACGATGGCCCAAGGCTACTGGCAACACGGCATGGCCGAGCGGAGGGCCGTATTTCAGCTTTTTTATCGACGGGCCCCGTTCAAGGGTCGTTTTGTGATCGCCTGTGGTGCGCAGGCTGTTGTCGATTTTCTGCAACACTGGCGATTTTCCGCAGATGATATCCATTATTTGAGGACACTTACCCGTCCGGATGGAACGCCACTGTTTTGCCCTGACTTCCTTGATTATCTTCAACGGCTCGTCTTTCGCGGTGAGGTTTTCGGGGTACCGGAGGGAACCGTCGTCTTTCCCAACGAACCCATCTTGCGGGTGCGAGCCCCTTTATTGATTGCCCAGTTGTTGGAAACCCCCCTGCTTAACCTCATCGGCTTCCCATCGTTGGTAGCCACGAAGGCTGCCCGCGTGTGCCGTGCCGCCGCTCCAAACCCGGTGATAGAGTTTGGCCTACGCCGGGCGCAAGGGTTGGAGGCGGGATTGACGGCCTCCCGCGCGGCTTACATCGGGGGATGTGTGGCAACGTCCAACGTCCTGGCCGGTCGTCTTTTCGGGATACCCGTCCGGGGGACGCAGGCCCACAGTTGGGTCCTTAGTTTTGATGACGAGCTGACTGCATTTCGGGCGTATGCGGAAACTTATTCGACCAATTGCATTCTCGTGGTCGATACGTTTCGGACCCTGGATGGCATCAAGCATGCGATCGTCGTAGCCCAAGAGCTGAAAGCAAAAGGCCAAAAGCTATTGGGGATTCGTTTAGATTCGGGCGATCTGGTCCATCTCAGCCGGGTTGCCCGAAGATTACTCGATGAAGCTGGATTGCATGACGTGATGATCTTGGCTTCGGGCGATCTTGACGAATATCAGATTTCGCAACTGAAGTCGCAAGGGGCATGTATCGACTCGTGGGGGGTGGGGACACGACTTGCCACCGCATTTGACGAGCCCGCCCTTACCCTTGTTTACAAGCTGACGGCCATTCAAGGCCAGAATGGGCAGTGGGAAGATAAGATGAAGATATCATCCGAAAGGGCAAAGCGAACCATCCCGGGCATCTTGCATGTCCGCAGATTTTACCGTCAGGGGAAGGCAGTGTGCGATCTGCTTTACGACGAACGAGATCCGGAGGAGGACCGTCCGATAAACGACGTCGTCCAAGAGTCGAAAACCGAAAAGCGAGACCTCTTGGTTCCGTTGATGGATGAGGGCGGACAATGTTCTGATCTTCCCGATCTGACGTCGATTCGTCAATATGCACAGCAGGAATTGGCGTCGTTGCCGGAGAACCTTCTCGCCCTGCGTGCCCCAGCGCATTTCAAGGTACTGCTGAGCCGAGGTGTGCGTCGCCGGCAACGTGCCTTGCAGCAATTAAAGGAGCCTAGCGCATGAGTCGTGTTCGTGTGGCCGGAGCCGCCGTCAACCAAACACCACTCGATTGGTCTGGCAATCTGGCGAGAATCCGTGACGCCATCCAGCGGGCGAGGGAAGAGGACGTGAGCATCCTCTGCCTGCCGGAGCTATGCATCACGGGTTACGGGTGTGAGGATGCCTTTCATAGCCCGAGCCTCCATCGAACGGCCCTCGAACTCCTTCACGAGTGCGCCGCAGCGACTAAGGGGATGCTCGTGAGCGTTGGGGTGCCACTCTTTCATCAGTCGGCCGTCTTCAATTGCGCATGCCTGTTGGCGGACGGAAAGATCGTCGGCTTCGTTCCAAAACGATATCTGGCATCGGAGGGTCTTCATTACGAACCGCGGTGGTTTCGGCCATGGCCTGCCGGTGTCCGTGATCGAATCCACATCGGCGGACAATGGTACCCGATCGGCGACTATGTGTTCGACGTTGGTGGGATTCGGATCGGCTTTGAGATTTGCGAAGATGCCTGGGTCCCACACCGCCCCGGGGCGGAACTGGCCGCCCGGGGTGTTGATATCATCCTCAATCCCAGTGCGAGTCATTTTTCTTTTGGCAAACATGAAATCCGGAAAAGATTTGTTGTCGAAGGGTCACGGTCGTTTCGTGTGGGCTATGTTTATGCCAATCTGCTCGGTAACGAGGCGGGACGGGTCATCTATGATGGCGGTGTCCTGATTGCCACGGCGGGGCAATTATTGGCGGCCGGTCCCCGATTTGCCTTTCAGCCAGTGATCGTTACCTCAGCAACCATCGACGTAGAGATGAACCGGATGAGTCGGGCCCGCTCGGCCGGTTTTCAGCCTGGGCTGGCCTTGGATCGTGATGTTACCATTAGCATCCCCTGGTCGTACCCGGACGTTGAACCGCGATTTGAACATCCTCAGGTTGCCCAGTGGGAATTGGGGCAGCACGTCAAAGAGGAGGAATTTACCCGTGCCGTGATGCTGGGGTTATTTGACTATTTGCGGAAGAGTCGGGCCCATGGCTTTGTCGTCAGTGTGAGCGGTGGTGCAGACTCGTCGGCTGTGGCCTGCCTTGTAGCTTTGATGATTGAGGCCTCCTACAACGAGCTCGGTCACGATGGTTTTTGCCAGGCTCTGGCCCATATCCCGGAATTGCGAACGACCAAAAGCCATCAGGAACGCATCTCGCGTCTTTTGCACGGTTTGTACCAGGCCACCCGCAACAGCAGCGAGGCCACCAGGGATGCCGCCACCACACTGGTGACGTCCCTGGGTGGCACCATGTCGTGCATTTCCGTCGATGAGATTGTCCATAGCTATGTTCGGATAATCGAGGAGGTCCTGGGATTTAAGCTCAACTGGAATGATCACGACCTCGCCCTCCAAAATATTCAGGCCCGGGCCAGGGGACCGAGTGCCTGGCTTCTCGCTAATGTCAAGAAGGCCTTGCTCCTGACAACCAGTAACCGATCCGAGGCGGCGGTTGGTTACGCCACCATGGACGGTGATACCTGTGGATCACTCAGTCCCATTGCCGGGATCAATAAGTCATATTTGCGGGAATGGCTGAAATGGTTGGAAAAGATCGGCCCGGAGGGCCTGCATCCTATCCCGGCGCTTGCAAAGGTCAATGCATTAACTCCCACGGCGGAATTGCGTCCTGCCCAGGAACAACAGACCGACGAGTCGGACCTCATGCCGTATGTGGTCTTGGACTTTATCGAGAAGCTGGCCATTCGGGATAAGATGTCGCCCCTGGACATTTATCGTCTGGCCAGAAACGAGTTTCCCGAGTATTCATCGCAACAGCTTGCTGCCTGGATCGAGAGGTTCTTTCAACTTTGGTGCCAAAATCAGTGGAAACGGGAGCGCTATGCGCCTGCCTTCCACCTGGATGACGAGGACCTCGACCCACGAAGTTGGTGCCGTTTTCCGATCCTCTCGGGCGGCTACCAACGGGAACTCGCACAATTGCGACAATACATTGCAGAAACCCAAGCCAATCGCTAAGGGAGACCGTCGTACATGCCGTTTGTTTATGAGTACCCTCGGCCGGCTGTCTGCGTTGATTGTGTCATCTTCGGCTTGGAGAGGCCTGTCCGCAGTCGTTTGAGGAAGGTCGATGTTCTCTTGATTAGACGGGGGAGGCCGCCTTTTGAGGGAACGTGGGCATTGCCGGGGGGATTTGTGGAAATTGAGGAGCCGCTACTGGATGCGGCTTTCCGAGAACTGTACGAGGAGACGGGGATTCGCCCCAAATTGCTTGAGCTAGCGGGGGTGTACGGTGCGCCGGGGCGTGATCCCCGGGGGCGGACCATTTCCGTCGTCTATCGTGGGCTGATCTGGAAGGACGAACACACGGTACTGAACGGAGACGACGCCTCCCAAGCCGGGTGGTTTTCTCTAGGGCACCTTCCCCCTTTGGCGTTCGATCATGACCAAATTGTCAGCGACGTTTGGAACGGCTTGCAGCACTGTGTTGCAACGCAACCGTTTGGCCGAGAAATACTCCCTGCCGTGTTTTCGTGGGAGGAGCTCAGATCGCTTTACCAGGCCATTCTCGGCGAGGGTTTCTCACCCCGGCGGCTCAAATCCTTTCTAGTAAAGGTCGGCCTTTTGAGGCCTACGGAAAACGCCGTATCAGAAAAGACATCTGCGGGAAAACGGGCAAAGGTGAGCTTTTTTCAGTTCGATGAAGCCACCTATCAAGAGTTGACGCGTTCTGGATTTTCACCGTTCCTGTGTCGGGAAAGACCTGACTGAATTGGCCATGGTGTACACCCGCGATCATGTGAGGTAGCCGACAGGTGCATCTTTTAGGCAAGACCGGTGACCGTCATAAGCGAGGGTGACCAAAATGGATGCCTTGATCATCGTTGATATGCAAAACGACTTTTGCCCCGGTGGGGCCTTACCGGTGACCGACGGTGACCTGATTGTTCCCGTGATCAACGGATTGATGCGGGACTTTCCTTTGGTCGTTGCCACGCAAGACTGGCATCCGGCGAATCACAAGAGCTTTGCGGTCAATCATCCGGGACGCAAGCCAGGTGACGTGATCGAGCTTGCGGGGGTTCGGCAAATTCTCTGGCCAGTACATTGCGTCCAAGGAACAAAGGGAGCCGAGTTTCATCCCGATTTGAATCGGGGGAGGATTCATGCCGTCTTTCAAAAAGGAACCGACCCGGAAGTGGACAGTTACAGCGGTTTTTTCGACAATGCCCGCAAACACGCCACAGGGCTCCACGAATTCCTGGAACGTCACCGTGTCACTCGGCTGTTTGTGTGTGGATTAGCTACGGACTACTGTGTGAAATTTACATGTTTGGACGGCAGGTCGCTGGGGTATGACGTTTTTCTTGTGGTGGATGCATCAAGGGGTGTTGATCTTCATCCTGGAGACGTGGCCAAAGCGATCCGTGAGATGGAAGCCGCCGGTGTGATACCGATGGAGAGCACCGAAATCGCCAGGTTCCGCTGAGTCTTATTGAACAAGCTTGGGCTCGTGAAAGTGATTAGCGATGGGAATAGGACGCGGGAGACTGGCTGACTTCCAGCGATTTGGGGTCATCGACTTTGATGGTCTTGGTGTTATACCAGTAGTAGATTCGCCGGGCAGCGGTTTTGTGCACGGGACCTCCGGTAAACTCTTGGCGGTACAGCTCGGCCGGGACGTCACCATCACCCTCAAGGGTGAGAAGTGTTTTCGATTCGTCAAAGGCAAGGCGTCGGGCTCGGGCCGTGTGCGACGGACCTTCGACGGTTACGTTGCCCCTGGCTTCCAGTTCCAGATGGGGTTCCGTCATCCCCGGAGTGATCATCTGATAGACGGCAATTTCGTCACTGTGCAACAAGAGCCCCTGGGGTCCCAGCCCGGCAGGATCGTCGGGCAATTGGGTGATGTCCCAGCGATCGACGGTGCCGTATTTTGCCTTAACGCGGCCTCGACAAGATATCGTCCGCTGGTGAATGTTACCGGCAAGTCCTTGAGAGTAGGTGATCTCCAATGCCACCGGTTGAGATGATTGTCGCGAGGAACCACCATCGGCAACCGTGCTTCCCGGTGACGATCCACTCCCTTGATTGGGCATAGATCGGAACGAATCACGAGGGTTTCCAGGCACAAGGCTGGGGGAACGAACCGTGAGAAAGCGTCCGAATCCAGGTGCCGTGATAGCACCGGTGTCCCAATTCATCGTGATCTCGGAGACGTACAAACGGTCTCGGGATTGGACCTCTCCCTGGGAATTAACGTCAACATTTTCGATCAAGACATTCCCCACGGCCCTCGCCGTGTAAAGCTGAATCGGTTGGGTGGTTTTCAAGTCGGAAAGGATGACCGGCGGCCTGATTTGGGCTTCCAACGTCTCGGCTTGAATGCGGCCACGGGGGCTGGTCAATTGGGCGTTGCCTTTGAAGGTGACGGTCTGGCCATCGAAATCCATCCCCTGCGACCATTGAATCTCTACCCTCTCGGTCGAGACCGGCAAAAGTAAATCGGCCTTTTGGCTGCCTTGATTGATCTCGACACGTCCGGGACCCGAGGTTGAGACCAGGTTTCGACCCCGATCAAGAAAGATTTGAAAGCCACTAAGGGAGAGACCTCGCCCGGCCACGTAGGCGGGATTGCCCGTTAGGGCAAAGACTGTTTGCGGGGTAGAGGCCCCAATGATCTCAAGGTGCTCACCGTAAACCTGAAGTGGTTCCGCGTCAAGTTGGGACGGCTTCTCTTGGACCTTGACCGTGCCGTCTGCCGAGAGGGCCGATAATTCTCCACGGTTTCCGATGATCTGAAATTCAAACCGCAACAGTCGTGCCGTGACCTGCAACTGTGATGGGGGTTGATGCTTGGCCGTTGCCTTCTGGCTGTTGACGCCCCCCAAAGAGAGGGCCTCGGCCATGCGATCGGGTTTACTGGTCAGGGATTCCGACGCCGGCCATACGAACCAAGATTCCAGCCGTTCGGTGTCCGCTTGGATTTGGGGCGATTCGACGTGTACCCGGTCCTGGGCTACAATCCGTCGCGGTCGTAATTGCGCAGGGGCAGTAGAACCGTCGGTGGGGTTCTCTAACCAACACCACAACTGGCCACATTGTAATGAGCCGATGACCGGAGCGGCAATTCGCACCTGACCCTGAAGGGCCATCAATCGCTCCGGTTCTTCGAATTTCCAAAAGAAGCCGGTTTCCCATGACACCACCACGTCGGCAGGTGTTGCTTCCGGGATTTGACCACGAGCCTCGCCGGGACCTGCGGCTGCAATGGTCCGGATTTTGCCGTTCGCATCGACCTGGCATTGAACCCGCGGCGCCTGAAGCTGGTTTGTCGCCTGTTTGACAGTAACCCCCGCGGATCCCTCCATCGACAGGAGTCCTTGTTCAACATCGAAGCGGAGGTCCTCGCAAGAGACCTCGCCCTTCCAGACGGGCGACGAGACGACCACGGGACGCCCCACGGCTTGAATGAGTTTCAAAGCGACCGGTGATGCCGAATGTTGTGAAGTCGATACTATTGAGGCGTTTTCGCGGCCTTGGTCGGTTGGCGAACGCTTGTCGCTGAGGAGGAGGTTCAATCGATCGCACGTTAAACGCAAGATGGTCTGGCTACCTTGGACCCGAGTCACGTCAACATGGTCCTCGAAAGTTACGATTCTCTGAGGTGGGTGGAAGAGCAGGGGGCCTTGGCAGGCAATTTCCAAAAAGCTGTCCTGGACCTCAGGGGGTCCGCTCGGTGATTTCGAATCGGCCGCCGGGGTGGCGGGTACCTGCATGGCGGAGATGTCAATGTGCAACCGATCAACGTGGCGGAGCAGAAAGCGCTGAATGCGAAAAGGCGACGGATCAGGGGCACTGCCCGAAAAAGGTGATTTCCCCTGAAAGACGATCTCCAACCCCGAACCACGCGCACGGTGGCGTCCCCACAAAAATTCCACCGAATGGTTGGTCCAGAGGCGGTGCTCGGTAAGTGTCACGTCGCGGGTGGTCAGGCGAAAGTCCTGACGAGGTCCTTGGCCACGGAGGATGATACTGCCAAGCAGTTGGCCCGAAAGAAACCGTCCCACTTTGGCCGATCGCAGATCGAATGCCCGATCAAATTGGAAAATGGCACCCTCCATGGCCTCGAGAACCAGTGGGTCCGGGACCTGATTGTCGCTTGAGGTCTCCTGTGACTCCGGTTGCCGTAAGACCATGAGGCACGGGCGGACAAGGATTCGGCCGTCGCCCAGGTTGAAATAATCCTCAAAAATGAGGGTCGAACGATCAATTTCAAAGATTTTGCATCTCTTAAGAAACTCTCGACGACCGGGGAAAAGATGGGCGAGTTCATCCAAACGCTCTTGAAGGACCTGTTCTGACGGGGCCGCCAGTTGCTCGCTTATCCCGGGGGAGTCAGGTTCCGGTTCGATCATTGGGACGGCGAGCCGTGCGTACACCTGGTACGCCAGAGCGACGATCAGGAAGCTCACGGCCACGTGTGCCCAACGCCGATTCATACATTCAAGACATTATTCGCAACGTGGTTTTGGGTGTTACCCTTCTCATCGTTCGGTTGTCCACCAAAACGCGACCATCGCAGTTTGGCAATAGTTTTCAAACCTCTAGGCGCTTTCGGTGCTGTCATCGTGCGAACCCGCAGAACTTCCATGGCAACATGAATCGGTCTCGTGTCCCCGTGAAACAGAGAGTTGCCTTTAACCACGAGATTCGTGCTCGTCTGGAACCACGACCCGTAGCCCCGGTAATCCCGGCTGACTCGGGCGAAACACGTTCGACCACGGTTCACAGGGCTGTGACCGCTTTTCGTCCTTGCTAGGAACCGCAAACTGTTGGCTCTGGGGCGATCCGCGTTCATCAAATGTCCCCTGGCCGTTCTGAGAAAGCAGATCGGGGAACAGGGCGATGACATCCGTAATGTCCAATAAGCCGACCGGCTTTTCGTCGCCGTTCACCACGGGAAGTTCGCTGATCTTCTTTTCGGCCAGGATTCTGACGGCATCCCGAAGCGTGGTCCCCGCACGGACGGTGATCGGATGACGCGTCATCAAGTCGGCGATCGGTGCGTCGAGAACGGAGTCTTGCCGCCGTTCCAAGACCTTGGCAAGGTCACTGTCCGTAAAAATGCCCGATAGTTTCCCCGCCGAATCGAGAAGCATAATCGCCCCCGTTCTTCTCCCGGGGCGACGTGTCGCGACGATGACTTGCCGTAGTGTCAATTGGTCAGAGGCCAAGCGGCATTCAGTCAAGGGACGCATATGGTCTTCGACGTGGCTCAGCTTCTTGCCGAGGCTCCCTCCAGGATGGAAGCGTGCGAAGTCCTCGGCCCGGAATCCTCGGAGACGGCTCACGGTGAGGGCGAGGGCATCGCCCAGGGCCAGCATGACGGTTGTGCTTGTGCTAGGGGCCAGTCGCAGATGGTCGGCCTCCTCGATGGGCCCCAGTTCGAGCACGACTTCTGCCGACCTGGCAAGTTGACTTTGGCGGGAGCACGTCATAGCAACGATGGGGATACTTAACTCCATGAGGGCAGTCGAAAGCCTGACGATCTCCTCGGTTTCACCGCTTGCCGAGAGGAGGAGTCCGACATCCCCGAGTCGGACGCGGCCGAGATCCCCGTGAAGGGCCTCTGTGGGGTGAAGAAAATGGCTGGGGGTTCCCGTCGATGCAAGCGTGGCCGAGATTTTTTGGCCGATCAGTCCGGCCTTACCCACCCCCGAGACCACAACATGACCCCGACAAGCCAGCAAAAGTTCGACGGCACCACGAAACGATTCACCCAAGTGATGTGATACCCTCAGGATGGCTTGTGCCGCGGATTGCAGAATATCCCGGGCATAGACGAGTTGGTCGAATTCACAGCAACGACGGGCAACGGCCTCCATGCCAACAATCTCCTAGCCAACTGTAAGACACCCGCTAGAGAATCCGCCAATATTGGGGGACTTGAATACCGCCGACACCCTAAACATCATCACAATCGCACACTGGGGTGCGCCGGTTTGTCGGACGAAATTGTAGCTTGGGCCCACAACTTCGGCAACGTGACTGTGTATGTGAACCGGCTGCGATGAAAGGTGTGGTGAGATGG
>FWWL01004960.1_pt1 | contig 21526 bp, 18 predicted proteins | sample 2228331 | NCBI WGS metagenome assembly FWWL01 (sample SAMEA103939775, study PRJEB20133) | metagenome | reverse complement strand
CAACCCCTATAACGACGAGAACCACGCCTATCCCCTCTACCCACCCTGGTACCTGAAATCGAAATCCACTCGGATCCACGGCATTCACAGGCTCATTCACACAATACCCATACCCGTTCAGCGTCAGCGGCTGATAGATAGACCCCAGCCACGGATCGAGCTGCAAAAACCGACCCACCGCAGGGTCATACCAGCGCACACCCACTTTTTGCAACCCGCCACTGAACGGCTCGTTCCGATAACCCCACGCACCGTTCCAGTCGTAGGTCTCCCGTGTGCCACTCACCAGGTTGCCAAACGCATCGGTAATCGGCGCAGGCGCGTAGGCACCGCTGGCAGTGGACTTCGCGGCTAAATCCCCACGCCAAGACCAGTGCTTGTATTCCATTCCCGTGCTGGATGTCTGGGCACACATTTCCGCACCGTAGCTATAGTGTACCGAGTCGTTGCCTTTTGCGGAATGGCAGGCAATTTTACATCCGAGCGAAGTTCCTATTTCCCTTCCTGCTGATTAGTCTGCGAGGCAGCACCTGCAGTTTGCCTCTTCACTCTAACCTCCCGTGTTCCCGTTTCGCCAGGACGCATCACTGTAAGCCTAAGTTCCTCTACCTCTTGCAAAAATTCACTTAGCTCGCTCTCGTCCCATTTCTTGCGACCGTTGACAGCGATAATTTTATCTCCTACGCGCAGTCCTGCTCGTCGTGTAAACTCAGAAGTAATCTGAGTCACCAGCAGAAAATGCTCCTTACCTCCACCAGGCCATTCTATCTCTACAGGAATTGCATTGAAGCCGAAAGTGCCTCTCTCCATAGCGGTAAAAGGTTTTTCAAGCATATTCGAAGCAAAGGGGCTATCGGGCGTTAACACCCGCTCTACAATCTTGTCATCACGCACGATTTGAACCCGCTGAGGGACTCCCGCATAGCCATCAAGCATCACCTGAACTACTGCCGCACTAAGCCGGTCCGTGGGGTGGGTGTTTACAGCTACGATTTCGTCCCCAACCTGAAAACCTGCTCGTTCCGCTGCACCGCGAGGCGCAACTTGCGCCACCCGCAACTTGTACGCAGGTGAGAGCTGAAGAGTTAGTCCAGAAACGCCCGGCATGCGAGCCGTAAGGGTTCCTTGAGGTCTCTTGATCAAGAGATACCCCGAACGATAATCAAGAATAACCTGTTCGAATAAGGCAAGAATATCCACCCCCAAGCGCGACACTCTCTCGTTCAGGTCCAGGCGGACAAGGCATGGAACATCGCGTATCTTCAGAGAGCCTACACCTAACCATTCAAGGCGCCCCAGAAAAGTCGGAATTTGGTCGCCGCCTGATGTGTCGAGTCTTCCAAGCCCAATCAAGGTGGGAGCAATTGCAGCTAACTCTACCGACTTCAGATCGCTTGTTGCTAAAGAGGAAAGCCAACTCCCAGTAGCAACCTGCATCTCCATGTGGGATCTACCAGGCGCCGAAACCTCTACTGTATGAACCCACGCCTCAGGGTTGGGGCGGGAAAGTTTGATGGCGATATACTTGTCCTTCTCCATATCGAGAATCTCCTGGACCGAATTACGGTACAAGGTTACCTTCTTCTCAGCAAAGTTTAGCTCAACAGGCAAGGCAGCGAAAAAGTTAGAGCCGACAATCCCCACGATTTTATGTCCGAGGCTGATACGCCCTAAATTCGACTCGTCAACATATGCCGCGGGAATATCTAACTCTATAGTGGGGTTACCCAATATGTCTACGGCATGCACAGATTGAAGCGATACCCAGCCCGTTTTTTTGTCCAGCCCCAACTCAGAAGCGCTGGCTTTATCGATAAACAACACGAAAGGAGCCGCGGAACTCAACACAAAAAGGGCAGGAGGTTTCCCGTTAATGCTCAGTCGTACCATAGGCACAGGAATGTGGGGTGGGTCGTAGAGCATAGGCATCGACACCGCCACGCGCAGAGTAGATTGACCACTCGAGAACGCGATGAACCAGTTCAGGATGACTGCCAAAAACGCTATCCGCAGGAAACTGTGCGTCTTCATTCTGGTTGTACCTCCATTAGAATTTGAACTCAAAACCTACTCTTATCCGTACTGGTCTCCAGCGAGGTGATTCGGGAAAGGTGTAATCGAAACCTGTCTCCACTCCCACAGAAGGGTTGCCCCCAATTTTTATCGAAAAGCTGCAACTCAAGCTCGGTGGATAGGGATTGGGGTTAACGGGACGTTTTGGATACGGACGCTCAGGCCACAACTGAGCGCCACTCGGATCCACCATCTGCACCGGCTCATTCACGCAGTACCCATACCCATTCAGCGTTCTGGGCTGATAAACAGACCCCAGCCACGGATCCACCTGCAAAAACCGCCCCACCGCAGGGTCATACCAGCGAACACCCACTTTTTGCAACCCACCACTGAACGGCTCGTTCCGATAACCCCACAAACCGTTCCAGTCGTAGGTCTCGCGAGTGCCGCTTACCAGGTCGCCAAAGGCGTCCGTGATGGGAGCAGGCAGGTACGCACCACTGTCGCGGGACTTCGCGGCTAAATCCCCACGCCAAGACCAGTGCTTGAACTCAGTCCCCGTGCTGGATGTCTGAGCGTACATCGCTGCACCGTACCCGTAGTATACCCATTCGCCGTTCACACGCTCGGCAATCAGGGTGTCGCTTGTCTCCAGATACACTCATGGCAAGTCAATCTGAATCATCGTTACTACCTTAGAGAATTATTCCCGTCAAATCAGCCAATACCTGCTGCTTTTGGGAGCCTCGCGCCCTCGCAAACGCCGAGCGCCAGCGATACTCACGAAGGTCTGTGTTCCGCCCCTGTCGCAAACGCCAGATAAACGCTTTCGCCACCTTGTGCAGAGGATAGGCACAGGCGGGCGGTCAGAAATCCCACCCGCCAGAAGCCCACCTCAATACACTGGAATACTGGGATCCACCTCCTGCGCGTAGCCGTTGATGCCGCCAACAAGGTTTTTGACCTTGCCAAAGCCCATCGTCTGGAGCAGGCGCGCAATTTGGGCGCTCCGCCCGCCCGAACGGCACACCACCACAATCTCATCGGCGGGGTTTAGCTCATGCACGCGCTCCAGCACCTCGCCCATCGGGATGTGCCGGAACGGATAGGGCAAACGGCTGATTTCCAGCTCGAACGGCTCGCGCACATCCAGAATCACCAGCGGCTCGCCGCGCTCCAGCCGCTCCTTGAGCTGCGCAGGCGTGATGCTGGGCAGCCCCTCGGTCTGCACAGGCGCTTCTTCCCCGCGTATGCCACAGAACTCGGCGTAGTCAATCAGCTCGCGCACAGTGGGGTTTTCGCCACACACGGGGCAGTTGGGGTCTTTGCGCAGTTTCAGTTCGCGCCAGCGCATCTGCAGGGCGTCCAGCAGCAGCAACCGCCCAATCAGCGGCTCGCCCACGCCCAGAATCAGCTTGATGGTCTCGGTCGCCTGCACCAGCCCAATCAAGCCGGGCAGGATTCCCAGCACGCCGCCCTCGGCGCAGCTCGGCACAAGACCAGGAGGCGGCGGCTCCGGATAGAGACAGCGGTAGCACGGTCCGTGCTGTGCCCAGAACACCGACGCCTGCCCCTCAAACCGAAAGATACTGCCGTACACATTCGGCTTGCCCAGCAGCACGCAGGCGTCGTTCACCAGATAGCGCGTCGGGAAGTTGTCCGTGCCGTCCACAATCACATCGAAATCGCGCATGATGTCCAGCGCGTTCTCGGAGGTGAGGCGCGTTTCAAAGGGGATAACCGTTACATACGGGTTGAGGTCCCGTATCTTCTCCATCGCCGACTGGAGCTTGGGCTTGCCCACATCGGAGGTGAAATGAATCACCTGCCGCTGGAGGTTGGAGTAGTCCACCACATCGAAGTCCACCAGCCCAATCGTGCCCACGCCCGCGGCGGCGAGGTAGAGCGCGAGGGGCGACCCCAGCCCGCCCGTGCCGATCAGCAGCACGCGCGCCGCCTTGAGCCGCCTCTGCCCCTCCATCGTGACTTCGGGCATAATCAGGTGGCGACTGTAGCGCAACACCTCCTCTTGCGAGAGCGTGATGGCTTGCAGGCGTGCGTCGTCGATGAGGCTCCGCACGCGCTCCTGTGTGCCCACGCCCCCTGCCACAGAGGGCACAATCATCAGTTCGGCATCAGGCGCGAGGGGCGTCTCCAGCCCCTGAAGGTGGCGCACATCCTCCTCGCCCAGATAGAGGTTCACAAAGCTGCGCAACTGCCCCTGCTCGTTGAACAGGTGCGGGCGCAGCTTGGGATAGGTCTCCACCAGCTTCTGAATCGCTTCGCCGACCGTGCGGGCGTCCACTCTCAGCTTCGCCTGCTGGTCGGTGAACACACGCAACGCCGTTGGGATAAAGATGGTTGGCATACTCATTTCCTCCTGTTTTTATACTCCTGAATCAACGCCTGAAACTCAGGCTGGTTTCGGATAGACTCGAAATCGGTATCGCGTTCGGCGAGGCTCACGAGGCTGGGGTCCAGTTCCAGCGCGCGCTTGAGGTGGGTGAGCGCCTGCTTACCCTCCCCAGCCAGCGCGAGCATGCAGGCATAGTTATAGTGCGCGTTTGCGTCGTCGGGCATCTCTTTGAGGATCTGCTCGAACACCTGCGCCGCCTCGCGATATTTTTTGTCCTGATAGAGTCGGAACGCGCGGTCCTGGCGTCGGAAGGCGAGCTGCATTCGGAGCAGGCGCTTCAGTTCCTGCACGGGTTCGGGATGGTCATCCACGCGCAGGTCAATATAGCGGTCATCGAAGCCCGCGTAGCCGCCGTTTTTGCGAGCGACGAGGATGGCGGCAGACTGCTTGCCACGCGAGTCGCCGCCTGCCCGCTCGCCTGCCTCCAGCGCGGCGATGAGCTTCAGCGCGAGTTCACCTTCCGTCTTCTGGAAGGCTTCCACCATCGCCTTTACGACTTCTTCGCCCGTGAGGATGTTGCCCTGCACCGCGAAGTTCTCGCCTGCAATCCCGCCTGCCCATGCGATGCACTGCTTGCCTGTGAAGGTTGCCGAGCGCCCGCGAGCGTCCACAATCCCCACCTGACGCTGGTCTCTGCCCTTATCGCTGGCGGTCAGGCGGCGAATAACCTCCTGCGGATGGAGTTTTCGGGCAAGCAATTCCAGTCCGCGCGGTCCGTAGGTCGTGTTGGCAAAGGACTGGGTTGCCACCGCGCCCACCCCTGCTTTCGCGAACGGCACGACGGAACCCACCGCCAGAAACTTCGAAGCGACCGCCACACCCACATCGCCCGTTTTCGGGTCTGCGCCTACTACCGAAAAGGTTCCGAACGCCTCTCTCATCGTTGCACCCCGTGCCGAATATTTAGCGTGGCTAAAGTATACCCGACACCGCGCGCATGGTGTATAATATCCCCGTGCATCGCCTGATTGGAATAGAGACGGAATATGGTCTCTATGTGGAAGGGCGCAGTGTGTCCGAACAGATGGGGGACGCAGTAAGCCTCCTGCGGTGTTGCCCGTTTCCAGCGGTCAAGAAATGGGACTATCGTCTGGAAGACCCCCGTCGCGACATGCGCGGTTTCCGCGTAGAGCAGTTAGCTGTAGACCCCAAAGACGCTGAGATTGAGCGTGCGCATCCGATTAGCCTGTCGGAGCAGGAGGCGCGTGCCGACCATGTGTTAGCCAACGGCGCCCGCTTCTACAACGACCACGCGCACCCCGAATACGCCACGCCCGAATGCCTGCGCCTGCTGGATTTAATCGCTCATGACAAGGCGGGCGAGCGAATTGTGCTGGCGACCGCCCGCGCCTTTGAACGCGAAACAGGGCTGAAGGCGCACCTTTATAAAAACAACTCCGACCATCACGGCAGCAGCTACGGCTGCCACGAGAGTTATCTTCTGCGGCGCGATATTGAATTCAATGCTCTACCCCTCACGCTGGTGCCGTTTCTGGTGACGCGCATGCTGTATGCAGGCGCGGGCAAAGTGGGGGTGGAGGTGAACCCCTACCCGCGCGTGCCCTATCAGATTTCCCAGCGTGCCGATTTTTACATGGATGTAATGAATGTGGAAACGCTTTACAGGCGCCCCATTTTCAACACGCGCGATGAGCCACACGCCGTCGCACGGCGCTACCGACGCCTGCATGTGATTTGCGGCGACGCGAATATGAGCGAGTACGCCACTGCGCTCAAGGTCGGCACCACCGCGCTGGTGATAGACCTGATTGAAGACGACTGGCTCCCCGACTTCGTGATGAAAGACCCCGTGCGCACAGCCCAACAACTCTCGCGCGACCCCGATGGCAAGTGGCTCGTGGAAACCGAAGGGGGAACTATCAGTGCGATTGACCTCCAGCGCCACTACCTCGCCGAAGCCCAGCGACGCTACGCCGGGCGCGACGCCGAAACCGACTGGATTCTGCGCGAGTGGCAAACCGTGCTGGATACCCTCGAAACCGAACCCGAAGCGCTCGCCGACCGTCTCGACTGGGTGGCGAAACGCCAGCTCCTGCAACTTTTTGTGGAATCTGAGGGGGTTTCCTGGGAAGACCCTGCGATTTTTGCCCTCGATCTGGAGTATCATCATGTAGACCCCCAGCGGGGGCTATACTATGCGCTTGTGGAACAGGGGCAGATGCAGACGCTGGTCTCCGAGGAGGCGATTGAACGCGCGATGACCACGCCTCCCGAAGACACACGCGCATGGATACGGGGTATGTGTGTGGCTCGCTTTGCAGAACAGATTCAGAGCCTCAACTGGGAGCAGATTATTCTGCGCTCGGAGGCGCAAACCGTTCGGCTGGACCTCAGCCGAATGGTGGGCAATCTCAAAGTGCTCAACCGCCGTCTCACGGAGGTTGACAATATCACCACCTTTGTGCAGAAGGTACAGGAGGCATCTCATGATGTGGCAAGCTGAAGAGCGTCTACGGCGTCCGATCCCGCAGGAACCGATTACCCGTCCGGGGGGCGATGGCGACGGTCCGTCCCGTCCCGATGTGAAGCGCCCCGACACGAACGAGCTGCTGAAGCGGATGCGCCGTATTGATCCTGAGCAGGCACGGAAATACCGACAGCGCAGTGGAGAGTAGTCCTATGCACCATGCAGGCGACTTCTTCGCGCTCCTGCAGGCGTATCAGGAGCGCACGGGTGTGCGCATCCCGCTTCTGAGCGCGTTCACGGGCGAAGCGCCCGCCCACGCCCCCCACGAGAGCGCAGTTGAAGTCCATGGCACGACCGTGATTGCGCTCAAGTTCCGTGGGGGCGTGCTGAATGTGGGCGACCGCCGCGCTACCGCCGCGAACGCCGTGATGTACGACCGCGCCGACAAGATTATTCCTCTGGACGACTACACCCTGATTGCGATTGCAGGCGCCTATGGACGCGCGATGGAGGTGGTGCGCTACCTGCGCCACGCCTTCAAATATTACGCCCGGAGCCAGCTCCAGCCCATGAGCCTCGATGGCAAACTGCAAGAGGTCAGCCGCGCGCTGGCTGCCAACCTGCCGAACGCCCTCAGCGGCATCGGGATCTTCGTGCCCATTCTCAGCGCGTATGACCCCGCCACCGATAGCGGGCGAATCTTCTTTTATGATGTGAGCGGCGCGCGCTTCGAAACACAGGAGTACGGCGCGGCAGGCTCCGGGGCAGAGCGCATCCGCGGCGTGTTCGACTACATCACCAAAACCAAAGGACCCTTCAGCGCGCGCCCCCTCGAAGAAGTGCTGGAGGAGGCGCTGTTGATGCTCGATATCGCCGCCGACCTGGACGCCGCCACCGGGGGCATCGATAAGGTGCTGCCCACCGCCCGCTACGCCACGCGCGACGGCGTGTTCGAAGTGCCCGCCGACACCATCCGCTCCATCGTCCAATCCCTGCGTGCAAGGAGCCTGTAGCCTATGCTCACCCCCTACGATTTTCAGGAGAATCTGCAACAGCGTGCGCAATACATTCGCAACCGCCTGCAGTCGGGCAGCCCGGTGATTGGGCTGAGCTACGAGAACGGCGTGATGCTACTTTCTGTCCGACGGCAGGCGCGCAAAGTGTACGAAATCTACGACCGCCTGATGCTCTCGGCGATCGGCAATCAGTCGGATGTGGAGACTGTGCGCCTCGCCGCGATTGACTTCGCGCATCAGGAAGGGTTCGTGCGGAGTCCCGACGATGTAACGGTTCAGCGTGTGGTGGGCTTCGCGCTCAGCCCTGCCCTCAAAAAGGCGTTTGGCGACCCGCTGACCGCGCCGTTCGTGTTTCGCGGGCTATTCGCCGAACTGCATGACCGCCCCGAAGATGACCTCTTCTACATTCTCAACTACGACGGCGACTTCCTCCCGATGAATCGGATGGCGGTGGTGGCGGGCACGACTTACGCCGAGGAGCAGGCGCTCCAGTATCTCAAGGAGCATGTCGGGGAGGCGCCGACACTGGAAGCGGCGATTCGGCACGCTCTGACGGCGTGGGGTATCGCGCGGCGGCTGGCAACCCAAGAAGAGCGCGAGCAGGTGTCCGAACGCGAGGCGCACGAAACCCTGCGCGAGATTCTGGACAGCGAAACCCATGTGGAGGCGGGCGTTCTGGAGCGCCAGACTCTGCGCGAAAACCGCTTCCGCCTGCTCCGCCCCGAAGAGATTGCCGCAGCGATGCCATAACGACAAGCCATTGGTCCTGTTTGGATTGCGGGCACGAGAACCGTGCCCCTACGGGCGCGGTTCGCACGCGCTGATCATCCACCCTCCCGGATCCAGCATCCCACCCTGGGACAGGTCATCGCCTACTTCAAGTATCAAACCACAAAACGGTATAACCAGCTCCAGGCGCAGGGCGGAACCGTCCGCTGGCACACCAACTATTACGAACGCCACCTGACCAACTGCAGGACATTACTTGCTGCCCGCGCTTACATCCTCAGCAACCCCGAACGATGGCAAGAAATCCGAATCACGCATGAAATACGAAACCTTACACTCCAAAATCGCGAACCTGACCGAAGCCGAGCAAGCGGCAGGCAGACCGCTACGCACGCTCGAGGCTCTCCGCCAGGCGGGCTACCGCATCGTGCGCGAACGCGACGGCGACCGCTACTTCCTGGCGCACAAAAACGAGCTCCAGCCCCTGCTGGTCAAACTGGGCGAGATTGCAAGCGTAAAAGGGTACATTCATGACAACAACACAGGCGACCGTTTTCCGAAGTCTTCTTTCCTGCGTTCTCTCAAAGATGCGCAGTGCATAAAGCTAAATCAAGGTAGCCCAGGTGTAATCGAGTACGGTGTAGCAGAACAAGGGGAGTCACGCCTCATAGCGCCTTTGCTGTTTGCGAGGACATTTGGGGATAGGCTATTCATCCTATACAATGTTGGGTGTATATTAGCTAAAGAATTCTATAAAATCATACCTAAGGACAAGCAGTGTGAACTGCTCCTTGCAGCGACTACGAATTGTACTTGGTTTCTAATGCAAATGGAATTGCAAGGTTCAGTAGGGTTAGGTGGCGGCGCACTGAAATTCAATGCTAAGAGTATATGTTTTTTCTTGATACCAACAACAGAAGAATTAATCCGACACAACAACGCTATTCTCTCCGCCTTCCACCGCCTTAGCCAGCGTCCCATTCGCAGCATCTTCGAAGAACTGGGCTATCCCAAGCCCAACAGAGACTATAGCAATATTGACCCCGACGCCCTCACGCTGGAGCAGGTCAAACAGGCGTCGCCCGACCGCTACGAGCTGGACAGCATCCTCTTCGATGTGCTGGGCTTAACCGAGGAAGAACGGCTGGCGGTCTACCGCGCCGTCGTGCAACTGGTCAAAGACCGCTTAGTGAAAGCAAAAAGCGTGTAAAGCTGCAGGATTCGGGCGTTTCAAGGCGAATAACCTTCCCACTATGGCAGGGCAGATTCCTGACCTGATAGACAATCGGCGCGTTACCCAACACACGCTGGGCGCGGTGCTGGTGCAGGCGATTGGGCAAGCCGACTCCCCCGCCCTCTGGATTGCGACCGCTTACTTCAATCTGGACGGGCTGGAGCAGCTGAACGGCGCGATTCAGCGTGTCGCCGAACTGCGCCTGCTGCTGGGCACGGAGCAGGAGCAGAGCTTCGTGCTGACCGAGCGACTAACGCGCGAACTGGAGCGCCATTTCGCCCTCATCCACCCCCAATCGCAACAGAAAGTGGAGCGGTGGGTTGCCTTCCTGCAGGATGACAAAGTGCAGATTCGGCGCTACACGAACGGCTTTCTGCACGGCAAGGCATACCTGATTCTGGGGGTTCCCGTGATAGGCGCGGCAGGGATTGTCGGCTCCTCCAACTTTACAGGCGCGGGGCTGACCACCAACCTGGAGTTGAACGCCGTGCTGAAACAGGAGAGCGCCACAGAGGCACTCAAACGCTGGTACGAAACAATCTGGCAACAGAGTGAAGACTACAAAGAAGCTTTGCTGGCGTTGCTCCAGAACTTTACCTGCACGCTCAGCCCCTACGAAGTGTATATCAAGGTGCTGTATGAGTCGTATCGCGACAGGCTGGAGAGCGACCTGCGCGAGCAGGACGGCAAACCATCGCCGATAGTGCTGGCGGACTTCCAGCGGGATGGCTACCATGCGGCGCGCGAGATTCTGGAGCAGTACGGCGGCGTGCTGATTGCCGACTCGGTCGGGCTGGGCAAAACCTATCTGGCGTTGCGCCTGCTGGACGACTACGCCTACCAGCAGCGTCAGACGGCGCTGGTTATTTGCCCTGCCGCCCTGCGCGAGACCGTCTGGAAACCCCTGCTGGAGCATCACGCCATTCCCCATCGAATCGAGAGCATGGAGCAGATCAGCCAGAGCGACACGCCTCTTGATGAGTTCGCGCAGTATCCGATTATTGTGGTGGATGAATCACACAACTTCCGCAACCCTGGCTCGAACCGCTGGCGCAACCTGTTTGAGATTGTGCGCCGTGCGCGCGCCCGCTACCCCGACCAGTTCCGCCTGATCCTGCTCACCGCCACGCCCGTCAACAACTCCGTGTACGACCTCTATCACCAGATTCGGCTCCTCACGCAGGACAACAAAGAATACTTTCTGGCGGCGGGTATTGAGAACCTCGAATCGTACTTCCGCAAAGCAGACGAAGATCGCAACACCCTTTACGAGCTGCTGGAAGCGATTGGCGTGCGTCGCAGCCGCGTGTTCATCCGTAAGCACTACCCGAACGCTGAAATCGACGGACAGGCTATCCGCTTCCCTCAGCGCAACATCCACAGCGTGAACTACAACCTGCAGGCGGTGTATGGCGACAACCTCTACCGCCAGATTGCTGACGCGATTGAGAACCTGAACCTTGCGCCATATCAGATTGACTCCTATCACAGGCAGGTGGTGGGGCGGCAGCTCAACCTGTTCGGGACGGAATGGGCACGGATAGAAGCGGCGCTGCGAAATGCAGGGTTAGACAATCAGGCGATAGCCGACCTGCGCAAGCGTCTGGGCGAGCAGAGCGGACTGGTCGGGCTGATGCGCGTGCTGTACCTCAAGCGCCTCGAATCGTCGGTGGAGGCGCTGCGCAACTCCCTGCGCCACCAGAGAGAGTTCCAGAAACGCTTTCTGGACGCCCTCCAGCAGGGCAAACTGCTCACCAGCAAGGACTACCGACGCCTGCTGATGCTGGAAAGCACCGACGACGAGGCAGAGGACGACTTTCAGGCGTTCCTCGACGCGCTGGAGGACATCGATCCCACCCAGTATGACCTCAACCTGATTCGGCAGGCGGTTGAATCCGACTTGCAGGTGCTGGACGGATTGCTCCACGCGCTGGAGCGCATCACACCCGACACCGACGCAAAACTGCAAACCCTGAAAACGCAGCTGCAGGGCGAACTGCACCATAAAAAAGTGCTGATTTTCTCCTATTACAAAGACACCGCGCGCTACCTGTATGACTACCTGTGTGAGCAACTGCCAGGGGTCCCGATGGCGCTGGTCAGCAGCGAAACCCGCATGGAGGAGCGCAGGCGCATCGTGCAACGATTCTCCCCCAGGTCGAACCGTTTCCACCTCAACGGCGAAACGGAAATCCAGATTCTGATTGCCACTGATGCGCTCAGCGAGGGACAGAACCTGCAGGACGCAGGCGTGATTATCAACTACGACCTGCACTGGAACCCCGTGCGCATGGTGCAGCGAATCGGGCGTATCGACCGAATCGGCTCCCCTCACGATGTCATCGAAGTCTACAACTTCATTCCCGAAGACTCCCTGGAAGACCTGCTGGGCTTGATGGAGCGCCTGCGCACGAAGCTGGACGCCATTAACCGCTCCGTGGGGCTGGACGCCTCCGTGCTGGGCGAGGCGCCGAACCCGATGGACTTCAACACGCTCAAGCGCATCGCCGAAGAAGACCAGCAGGTGCTGGACACGCTGGAAAGCGAGAGCGAGCTGACCATCGGCGAGTTCCTGCTGGAAGATTTGATGCAGTTTTTGAAAAGTCTGGGCGAGGAGCGTCTCAGTGCGATTCCGCTGGGGCGCGGCACGGCACGCCGTGCGCCCGCGGGCGTGCCGAAGGGCTTCTTCGCCGCCTTCCGCCATATTCAGACCGAACGCCACTACTGGCTGTTCCAGACCGAAACAGGGCAGTACCTCACGCGCAAACTGGAAGCCATCCGTCCCATTCGTTGCACGGCAAACGAACCGCCTGCACCGCTCCCTGATCCCGATAAAACAGAGCAAAATCTCTTGCAGATGCGCACCTATCTGGTGCAACAGATTAATCGCCAGGCACACCAACCGACAGAGTTGCCGAAACTGCAAAAGCAAATTGTACGACACTTGCAGACTCTGCCTCCATCGGGTCTGCGAAACGAACTGATTGGGTACTTCTCCAGGTCCCTTCCCCAAACCGCGCTGAACGACCTGCGCCCCCTCTGGCAGAAAACACGCGCAACGGCAACGGCAGACATGCTCAGAACGCTCAAACAGTTCGCCGACTCGCACCCGCACCTGAGCGTACAGATAGAGCGCCCCACCGAGGTTCAAACCGAAGACCTTGAGTGCATCGCATGGATGTGGGTATTATAAAGAGTATGTTCCAGAACGCACTGCAGGCGAGGGATTGGCTGAAGGAGCTAGGCTACCCTGTGCTGGAGCCACTGATCAACAGCCCGCCCCAGTTGAAACCCAGTGCTTCCAGACATATCAGTGAATGGGTGCTATTGGTCAAGATAGAGGACGGCAATGGGCAGCCGTTGTATATCTACTGGATCGTCGCCAAGCCAGAAAGTAGGCTGAACGACCTGAAGTATGTGGTGGATGCATACAGGCTGAAGTACCCCCATGTGCTTGCCTTGTTTATTACGCGCTACCAGAAGGGAAGGCGCTGGCTGACCGTGCTGATGTGTCCCGAGCCCCATGCGCCGTCCCATCGCTGGGGAGCAACCCTTGCTGAGGAACTTGCCCCTGACAACGCGCGCCTGTGGAAAGCACTTCAGTATAACCCCTCCGAGCCAGCGGAAACCCTCTGGCGGCGGGTTTATCGCATTTTGCGAGGTGAAACGATGAACGCTCGAATCGAGGAAGCCTTCGAGAGCTTTATCATGGAGCTGGAAAGCATCCGTGCCGAGATTGACGCCGAGATTCAGCACGCGACTCAACGACAAGAGTATGACAGGGTGGAGACGCTTGCCCGCGAAGCCCGGCAGCTGGGCGAGCTGATTAAGAAGGTTCAGCAACTTCGGACAGGCAACAAGCCGAGCGCGCCCGCCACGCAGCCTGCCCCACGCAGGCGCAGTGGGGAAGATGCTACCCCACAACCTGCGTACACCTTGCCCCTACTGCAGGCGCTGGTAGATCTGGGTGGTAAGGCGCCTAAGCGAAAGGTACTTGAACGGGTTCATGAACTAATGAAAGACCGGCTCAAGCCCGCTGATTATGAGGAGCTGCCTTCTGGCGGCGAGATCCGCTGGGAGAATAAGGTGGCTTGGCTCCGCGTCAACCTCATTAAGCAGGGCTACCTTTGTGAAGACACCCCACTGGGCATCTGGGCGATCACGGAGAAGGGGCGTCAATATCTGGAGCAGTTGAAAAAGGGTTAAGATTGCTCTGTCGCAAGGATGCGTATTCCGCCCCGTAGTACGCTGATTCTGCCGCGAGGAGCGCGGCGACCGCGCCCCGACGCATGCGGGTAGGGACGCGGTTCCCGCGTCCCATTCGCTACGCCTCCTGATCTTTGCAACAGAGCAGTTAGAGTTGTCCTGTCGCGGAGATACCCGGCGGAACGCAGGATGACTCTCACAGAGCAGGTTTACCCCCCATGTTCAAACACGGAATTCCCACGCCTTTACAACGCCCGCTCCTTGAGCGACGCCACCAGGTCTATCCGGGCGAGGATTCGAAACGCGGGCAGCTGCGCCAGCATGCCAATCAGCCAGCCCCCCACCCCCGCAATCAGGTAGGTGTGGGGGTAAATGTGAGCGCGAAACGCAATCAGCTCCATCTGCTCCGGCGAGGCGACGATCGCAATAAAGAGGGCGACCATCCCCCGTCCCAGAAGCAAGCCCAGCAGCGTGCCCGCCGTCAACAGCAGCGTGTTCTCCGCCAGAATCAGCCCGTGCGCCTGCCGACGGCTGAAGCCAATCGTCAGCAAAGTCGCCACCTCGTTGCGCCGCTCCAGCACGCTTACCGTGACGATGCTGACAATCACGCTGAACGCCAGCACCCAGCCGAACGCCATCATAAACGCGAGGAACCGGCGAGCCACGGCATTCAGCGCCTCCATGCGGCTCACCAGATCGCTCCGCACTGCCACCGCGCCGACCTCCGGCAGCTGCTCCAGTCGACGAATCACCTCCTGCCGGTATTCGGGTGCGACCCAGATGCGCATGCTGTTGATGGCGTCAGGCGGGAGCAGCAGCTCCCGGTGAAACAGCTGGCGCACCCGCGAGCGCGGCATGTAGACCATCGTACCAATCGTCTCCCAGACCAGCCCCGTCACCCGAACGGGATGCTCGTGTGTGTCGGCGTCGCTGAATTCAGCAGGCAGGCTCAACACCACGCTATCACCGACCTCAAGCCCCAGCTTTTGCTGCACCACCTGCCCGCAGAGAAAGCCGTTTGGGGAAAGCGCCACAGGTTCACCCTGCTCGTTATGGAGTTGCAGATGAGGGCTGTCAGCCTCCACACCTTTCAGGAGGGCGTCGTATTCTGCCGTGCCCCGCCGCAGCCGAACAGGCAGCTCCAGCGCGCCCTCCGCCTTCAGCACGCCCCGCCAGCCGCGAACCCGCTCCACAACGCCCCAACCCTGAAAATGGGTGAACCCCACACGCAAATCTTCGCTCAGCGCCTGATTCAGGTACTCTGCAATCACCGTTTCGCGCGAATCGAGTATCCCCCGTGCCAGCATCGCCAGCATGACGCCAACCGCTGTGCCGAGGATTCCTACCAGCGTACGACGGGGGGCACGGGCAAGATTACGCACGGGCAGCCGGTAGACAAGACGGGCGCGTCGCAGGAAGGGTATCCACTGATCTAGCATCAACACACGCCCCGTCGGCGGTGGCGGGGGGCGCAAAGCCTGCGCAGGAGGAACGCGCGACGCCTGCCACGCAGGCAGCACACCCCCTGCAAGAGTCGCTCCCACCGCCAGCAACATCCCTCCCACAGCGGACACCAGCGGCGGCTCCACACGCTCCACAGGCAACGCCAGAAACCCCATGTAGCCACGAGAAAGCCAGCCCGAAAGACCCGCGCCAGCCCCCACACCCAGCAGCCCCCCAACAAATCCCGGCACAAGCGCCATGCTCAGATAGTGCCCCAGCACCTGACGCCGTGTGTAGCCCAGCGCCCGCAGTAACCCGATAACCGCACGCTGTTGAAGCACCACCCGCATCTGCAAGGTGTAGAGCGTCAACACGCTCACACCCAAAAAGAGCATCGGGAACAACACCGAGTAGGTGCGCAGGATTCGAGTGGAACTCTCCAGCAGGAAGTAGCTGGGCTGGTCTTCGCGCATAACGGGCTTTTCAGGGTCATAAACGCGCAACAGATGCTCCACCTCACGGGCAACCAGCTCCCGATCGAAACCCGGTTTTACCACCACCCGCACCTCATTAATCTGTTCGCTCTGCCCCGTGATGTCGCCCACCACCTCAAGCGGCGCGAACATCACCCCAAACACATCTTCGGAAGGGAGAACCTGCTGTTTGCTCTGGATGACATAGATATATTCCGGACTGCGCACCAGTCCGGCAATCGTAAAACGCACGCGCTCGCCCCGCCACAGGACCATTATCGAATCGTGGGGGCGCAGACGATGATAACTGGCGAACTTGCTTTCCAGCAGGATGGCGCGGTCGCGCCCACCGCGCAAAAATCGTCCCTCCATCAGGCGCAACTGGTTCACCTGAAGGGGCTGACCTGACTCGATGCCAATCAGTCGCCCCATCAATCGGCGCGGGTTCTGTGAACCAAGCTCAATCGCGACGGTTTCCACCAGTCGCCCCTCAGCGCCCGCCACCCCTGGTAGCCGTCGGATGCGCGCCACCACAGTGCGCGGCGCGGAGCGTACCTGTACCCCGAAATCCTCCAGACGGTAGCGTGCGAAGGATTCTGTATAGGAGAGATACATATCCCGATACAGGCTACTGGCAATCGCGAACAGCATCACGCCCAGCGCCACCATCGCGGCAATCGCGCCGTAGAGCCAGCGCGTCTGCCACATCTCGCGCCGAATCTTGCGCCATAGAACGCCCCCTACCATTCCAGACTTTCCACCTCCACAGGCTGGGGCGGGTAAATCTCGCTTTCAATCTGCCCGTCGCGCAAACGAATTACATGGTCAGCCATCGCCGCAATCGCCGCGTTATGGGTCACCAGCACGATAGTCTGCCCCTCCTGGCGATTGAGGGTGTGCAGGAGTTTCAGGATTCGTTTGCCCGTGGCGGAGTCCAGCTCGCCCGTTGGCTCATCACACAGCAGGATGGGGGGACGGGTTACGAGCGCGCGGGCAATCGCAACGCGCTGCTGTTCGCCGCCGCTCAGCTCACCCGGAAAGTGATTCGCGCGCTCGTACAAACCGACGGCGTGCAACAGTTCGTCAACGGGGCGCGGGTCGGCAACCAGCTCCGCCGCCAGCTCGATATTCTCCCGTGCGGTGAGCGTCGGCACCAGATTGAAAAACTGGAACACGAACCCTATCTTGTGGCGGCGGTAAGCGCTCAATTGCGCCTCGTTGTAGCGACTGATGTCCTCGCCATCCACAATCACGCTCCCGGTGGTGGGGGTGTCCAGCCCGCCTATCAGGTTCAGCATGGTGCTTTTGCCGCACCCGCTGGGTCCCAGCACCACCGCGAACTCGCCCCGTGCAATCTGCAGGTTGACCCGGTTCAGGGCACGCACTTCAAATCGGTCGCGCCTGTAAATTTTGCTGACCTCGCGCAGCTCGATCAGGGGGTCGGGTTTCATAGCCGGCGGATTCGGACGCGCGTCCCTTCGGAGAGACCTTCTTTGTGCGCCACCACGACCAGTTCGCCCTCACGCAGTCCCCCGGTGATTTCAGTGTATTTGTAAGTGAAGTAGCCGGTGCGTACCGTGCGTTTCCGCACAACCCCCTCCTGCACGACCCACACCCAGCTGTAGTCTGGCTCTTCATGCACGGCGTCGCTGGGCACCAGCAGGGTGGTGTTGCCCAGCCGTCCCTCGCCTTCCACGGTAATCTCCATATCGGGGCGCAGTTCGGGGGGCGGGTTTATCATGGTGATGTGGAGGCGCAGGATTCGCACGCGCAGTGCGGAGTCGGGTTTGCGTTCGAAGGCGGGCATAATGCGGGTGATGCGCCCCTGCCAGTAGCGTCCCGGTAAGGCGGGCGCGCTGATTTGCACGGTGTCGCCCACATGCACTTTGCCCGCGTCTTCCTGCGCCACTTCTGCCTCGCCCCACAGCGCATTCCGATCCACCAGCGTCAGCAGGGGTACGCCAGGCGCGACGCTCTCGCCCGGTTCCACCTCGCATCGGTTGACCCAGGAGGTGCGGGGTGCGGTCAGGGTGCGCAGTTTCTGCTGGCTGCGTGCCTGCCGGAGCATAGCAAGCGCTTCGCGGACTGCGGCGCGTGCGCTCTGCAGGCGCGCTTGAAGCACTTTCAGGTTGCCCTGCTGGCTGTGTGCCAGCTCCAGCGCGGCGCGCGCGGACTCCACCCGCGCACGGGCAGCGGCGCGCTCTTCAGGTCGGGCGCCATGCTGAAGCTGCTGAAGTGTCACCTGTGCCTCACGCAACTGGGAGTGTGCCACCTCGTATTCCTGCTGGGCGCGCTCATATTCCAGTCGCGGGATGGCTCCCTGCTCATAAAGGGCGCGGGCGCGTTGCCAGTTGCGTTCTGCCAGTTTGTAGCGTGCTTCTGCCGCCTGAACCGCCTGACTGGCGCGCTCTATCTCCTCAGGGCGGGCGCCGCGCTCAATCAGCTGGAGGTTCGCCTCTGCCTCCTTCAGCGTGGCTTCCGCCTGGCGGATGCGGACGCGGATTTCCCGTCGTGCCTGTTCATAGGCGCGTTCGGCTTCTTCCAGCGCGGCGCGCGCGGCGGTATAGCGTGCGGATGCTGCCTGCACCGCCCCAGCAACATCCCCTTCCCAGAACCGCACCAGGGGCTGACCCGCCTGCACATGCTCGCCTTCTTCTACCAGCACCTCCACCACCTGAGCAGTGAACGGCACGGAAAGGGACGCCTGCCACCCCCGAACGACGCCCTCAGCGCTGTAGGGAACACGCAGTTCACCATAGGTTGCTGCTGCCACCACCACTTCTACTGGCGTGCGCCCACTGCGAAGCCAGAAAATCAGCACCAGCCCGATTGCCCCAGCTACGAAGATGAATGCCCACCAGCTCCGCCCCTTGCGTGTCATCTGCAAAAAGTATACCTGGCAGGGAAACGACAAAGCGGAGGGCAGCTCGCTGATGCCCTCCGCTAACGAACTCCTTCAGGCGCGCATGGAGCCTACCCCGATTGCTGAGCGCTGTCTCCGCTCAGGATACGGTAGAAGCAGTAGAAAAACAGCGCCAGCACGAAGGTCCACGCGCTGATCATAAAAATCCAACCCTGTAGACTCATGAGGCGACCTCCTGTTGTTTGCGTTTGAACGCAATGCGCACCATCACGCACATTGCGATAAATAGGATAATCAGATAAGCACGAGTCAGCCACACGGTCCAGCCTGTGCCCTGCCCTTCCACGCCCTGCTGGAAGATGGTGCCGTTAATCAGCGGCACGGCAATATTCAGCCAGACCCAGAAGCCCAGCATGAACGCCAGGATCAGCGGGGCGATGTATTTGGCGCAGTAGTAGAAGAAGCGGGGCGGACGAATTTGAGCGCCGCGCTGGAGTTCTGCCCAGATCTTCTCGCCGCCGAAAATCCACATCATCAGGATAATCTCAATAAACGCGAACAGCGGCGGTCCGAAAGTGCCTGCCCAGAAGTCCATCACATCCAGCGAGCCGCTGAGCAGAATACACAGATGCGTGCTGGGCAGCCACAACGCACCCAGAATCGCCACCGCCTTCGAGCGCGAGAAGCCGTACTCGTCCTCCAGGAAGGCGATAAACGGCTGCGCCAGCGCCATCACCGAAGTAATCGCCGCGATAAAGAGCAGGAAGAACCAGAGCATCCCCAAAATCTGTCCCAGCGGCATGAACTCAAACACAGGCGGCATCGAGGCAAAACCCAGATAGAAAGTGCCCTGTGAGGCAATAATCTGGGTTGCCGTAATCCCGAAGAAGGTTACCGCGGCAGGAATGGCAATAGAACCACCCAGCACCACCTCCGCCGTCTCGTTCGCCGCAGTGGTGGAAAGCCCCGCGAGCGCGACATCGTCGTCCTTGCGCAGGTACGAGGCGTAGCACTGAATCGCGCCCATGCCCAGACTCAGCGAGAAGAAGAGCTGCCCGACCGCTGCGAGCCAGATTTGCGGGTCAAATAGCACAAACCGCGTAACCCCGTCGCGCTCGACATACCACTGCGGCTCCCAGAGGAACGCCAGCCCGTTCAGCGGTCCGTGCGCCTCCGACACGGGGTGCCCCAGCGTGAACACGCGAATCATAAGAATCACCGCCAGCACGAACAGAATCGGCATGCCAACCTTCGCCAGCACCTCGATTCCGCCCGATACACCCCGCCACAGCACATAGAGGCTGAACAGGAACACACCCCAGAAGACCAGATAGCTGAACATCGGCACGCGATAGATGTCGCCCACGGGTTGACCCTGCTCGTCAACCGCGCCGATGTATGCCTTGCGGGCGTTGTCAAAGGGAGCCACAATCTTCTCCTTGACGATAGCGGCTTCTAAGGTCTCAAGGCGTTTTTCGGGGGTGAGTTGGGCAATTTTCTCGTCGGTGAGCTTGAGCGCGTTTTTGAGGAATTCCGCCATCGGGGGGGTTACCGTGCCCTCGCGGAACGCCGCGACATCGCTGGCGGTGATGGGCAAGCCTGCCAGCACCTTCTCGCTCACCTCGCCCCGCGCCAGCGCCGAAAGGTCCTCTTTGGTGATGCCTGTGTCCGCAACTTTGGGCAGCTGGTCGGTAACCATATAAATGCTATAGCCCAGCGTCCAGCTGGCAAGATAAGAGTAATAAATCAGAATAACCGTCGGCATAAACAGCCCCAGCACGCCAAGATACTTGCTGATTCGGTGCGGCCACATAGAGTGAAACATGCCGGGGGTTGTGCCGTGCCCACGCGCGCCGCCATAGCGTCCTTGCGCCCATTCCAACCACATCAGCGGAATCGCCATCAGGATGAGGGCGATAAAATAGGGGATCATGAACGCGCCCCCACCGTTATTGGCAGCCTGTCCGGGGAAACGCAGGAAGTTGCCGATGCCGATAGCGTTCCCCGCCATCGCCAGCACCAGTCCAATACGGCTGCCCCAGTGTTCGCGTTGTCCGTTGTTGTTTGCCATACGCTTTCCCTCCTTGTCAGCGCGAGTCTCTGGGTTCGACGCGCGAAATAGTTTCTCTGCTAAAGAATCAGCCGAAAGAGCGCTTCCAGTAGCAAGGGCGCCTGAGGCATCTCCAGCAGGCGGAACCATGCGTAGCCCACGGCAGCGCCTTTGAGCGCGCCTGTGCGGTACCGCACAATCCCCGCGCCCTCGCCCCACGAGCGCCCCTGTCCATCGCGCAGGGTAATGAGAGGCAAATATTCGTCTTCGGGGCTGACCAGTGAGCGGAGCATCGGGCGCCAGCGCCGGTCGCCCCCTTCCGGAAACGGCGTCGGCTCAGCGCTGGCATAAGGCATGAGCGTTCGGTTCCAGAAAAACCGCAGGTTGGGCACCGGGGGTTGCTCAAAGCCTGTTGTTCCCGCCTGAGGATTCGGGCTGCTGCCCGCTATCGGCAGTCCGAACCGCCGCGCGTCGCCGATTGCCTTGCCATCAGCATAGTAGAAGGGAAACGGTTGATAGGATAGCGCCAGCAGACGACCCCCTGCCTGAAGATAAGCCCTCAGAGCGTATACGGGAAGTAAGTTCTCACACTTGCCTCACCCCCAACTGACATAAACGACGCAACGCCAACACGATCAAACGCACATATAAC
>FWWL01004959.1_pt1 | contig 21534 bp, 21 predicted proteins | sample 2228331 | NCBI WGS metagenome assembly FWWL01 (sample SAMEA103939775, study PRJEB20133) | metagenome | reverse complement strand
GTTTGGCGGAGGTCCGGGCGTTGATTGGGGAGCTGGCCGCCGATGCTGAGGCTGGGGCCGGGCGGTTGCGGCGGGCGGTGCCGCGCCCTGGCGACTACCGGGAGCTCGTGCACCGGCTGGCCGGCGCGATGGGCGCGGAGGTTCGGACGCGTGTCACGGCGGAGCGCGGGCGCGCGGCGGCGCTGGAGGGTCGGTTCTCGGCGCTTGATCCGCAGGCAACGCTGCGGCGGGGGTATGCAATCGTGCAGCGGGATGACGGGAACCGGGACGTGGTTACCAGCGCGGGGATGGTCCGGAGCGGTGACCGGCTGACGGTGGCGGTGGCCGATGGCTCGTTTCGGACGGAGGTGTGCTGATGGAAAACGCTGAGAGGGCAACGTTCGAGACGCTGTACGCGCGGCTGGAGGAGCATGCGCGACGGCTGGAGCAAGGGAATCTGCCGCTGGAAGAGGCGCTCGAGGTGTATGCGGCGGGCGCGGCGATTGTGGGGCAGCTGCGGGAGATCCTGGAGCGGGCGGAGCTGCGCCTGGAGACGATTGAACGGCAGCTGGCCGGGGACCGGCGGGAGCTCGAGGAGCTGGAGCCCGATTGGGACGAGGACATCGAGGATGCCTGAGCCGCTGCGAATCGCATGGCTGACGACGGGGCGTGGGCCGGGCTCGTACGGGGCGCTGGAGCACCTGTTCGCGGCCATCGAGCGAGGGCTGCCGGTGGAGGTGGCGGTGGTGTTCGTGAACCGGGAGCGAGGTGAGGCCGATGCGACAGACCGGCTCATCGCGATGGTGGAGGAGAGCGGGGTGCCGCTCGAGCTGCTTTCCTCAGTGGCGTTCCGGAAGGCGCAGGGGGGGAAGGTTGGCCGGCCAGGGGAGCCGCTCCAGCCCTGGCGCTTCGCGTTTGATCGGGAGGTGGCGGAGCGGCTGGCGCGCTACCCGTTCGCGCTGGGGGTGATGTTCGGGTACATGTTGATTGCGACGGAGGAGCTGTACGGCCGCTTCACTTTTCTGAACGACCACCCGGCGCTGCCCGATGGTCCGACGGGCACCTACCAGGAGGTGATTGCCGCGCTGATTCGGTCCGGGGCGCGCGAATCGGGCTGCATGATGAACGTTGTGACCGGCGATGTGGACCGCGGACCGGTGGTGAGCTTCTGCCGCTATGAGATTCGAGATGCTGCGAATGCTGGGCTGTGGGACGAGCTGCCACCGGAACGAGCGGCGGGGATGGACCTGGAGGCGTTGATGGCGACGGCGCTCTACGCGGATATCCGTGCGCGCGGGGTAGCACGGGAGCGGCCATTCCTGGTGGAGACGCTGCGCGCGGTGGCCGAGGGGCGCCTGGTGGTGCCACCCGCGGCGCCCCTGGATCTGACGGAGGCGGTGGAGGCGGCATTGGCGCGTGCGGGCACGCCCGTATACTGAGCGGCATGACCACGACGACCGCCTGCCCGGACTGTCACGCCCCCTTCGAACCGCTGGACAACTACTGCCGCCAGTGCGGGATGTACCTGGCCGCATTGCGGGAGGTGGCGGTGGCGCCGCAGGGGGCAACCGTGCCGGAGCGGTACGAGCGGCAGCGGGCGACGCTGCCGGCCCCGGTGAAGAAGGCGGTGACGGCAGTCGCAATCGGGACGGCGCTGCAGGTGGGGATGAGCCTGACGGGGAGGTACCTGGCGCGCCAGGCGGCCCGGCAGGCGGCCGGGGCACTCCGGCCCCGGGCGAAGGCGCAGCGGACCGCGGAGCGGACGGCGCGCACGGGGGCGGATGGCGAGGTCGAGCGGAGAGATGATGGGTACGCGGATGCGGCAGCAGTCAGCGAGACGGTGATTATCCGGCGGGTGTGGATCCGCCGGCCGTAGCGGGCCAGGGATCGGCGTCGAGCTCGACGAGGAGCTGGGCGGCGGCCTCGCGGACGCGGCGGGGAGCCGTGCCACCGGGGAGATCGCGGGCAGCGAGTGCGGATTCGACGGTGAGCTGGAGGACGTCGGGCTCGAAGAGTGCGCTGGCGGCGCGGTACACCTCGAGGGGGAGCTCGTTGAGTTCGCAGCCGCGGGCTTCGGCCTCGCGGACGAGGCCGCCGACGACGGTGTGGGCCTGGCGGAACGGCATGCCCTTCTTGACGAGGTAGTCGGCGATGTCGGTGGCGAGGCTGAAGCCCTGGCCGGCGGCTGCGCGCATGCGGGGGAGGTCGAATTCGAGCGCGGGGAGCATGGCGGCGAAGATCTGCAGGGTGGGGATGAGAGTGCGGCCGGCGGCGAGGTAGTAGGCCTTGTCTTCCTGGAGGTCGCGGTTGTAGCCGAGGGGGAGGCCTTTGAGGGTGGTGAGGATACCGGTGAGTTCGGCGATGAGGCGGCCAGCGCGGCCCCGGGCGAGCTCGGCGACATCGGCGTTTTTCTTCTGGGGCATGATGCTGGAGCCGGTGGCGAAGGCATCGGGCAGGCGGAGGAAGGCGTATTCGGCGCTGGCCCAGAGGATGATCTCTTCTGAGAGGCGCGAGATGTGAACCTGGGTCATGGCGGCGGCGAAGCAGAACTCGGCGACGAAATCGCGGTCGGCGGTGGCATCGAGGGAGTTGCGGGAAACGGCGTCGAAGCTGAGTTCGCGGGCGACCATCTCGCGGTCGAGGGGGTAGGGGGCGCCGGCGAGCGCGCCTGAGCCGAGGGGCATGATGTTGACACGGCGGCGGCAATCGCGGAAGCGCTGGTAATCGCGCAGGAGCATTTCGCCGTAGGCGAGGAGGTGGTGACCGAGGGTGATGGGCTGGGCGCGCTGGACGTGGGTGTAGCCGGGCATGGGGTCGGCGGCGTGGCGCTCGGCGAGGGCGGCGATGACGCGAATCAGCTCGGCGAGGGCCGCACCGGCATCGTCGCAGAGGGCGCGCACCGCCATGCGGTTGACGAGCGCGACCTGGTCGTTGCGGGAGCGTGCTGTGTGGAGGCGCCCGGCCGGCTCGCCGATCTGTTCGCGGAGGAGGACTTCGATGTGGGTGTGGATATCTTCGAGCTCGGGGCGCCAGGTGACGGCGCCGCGGCGGAACTGTTCGCGGACGGCTTCGAGGCCGCGGATGATGGCGGTGGCATCGGCTTCGGGGATGATGCCCTGGTGGCCGAGCATGCGTGCGTGGGCGATGGAGCCGGCGATGTCGAACTCCCAGAGGTCGCGGTCCATGCCGGCGGTGTACTCGGCGGTGAGCTGGTGCATGGAGCCTTCGAAGCGGCCGCCCCAGGTGCGCCCTTCAGTGGACATGAGCGGCCTCCGTGAGGAGGGACCAACCGAGGAGCTCGGCGACGCGGTCGAAGGTGAAATCGGGGGTGACGCCGGCGGCATCGGGGGTGGAGCGCTTCCAGGCTGCGGCCATGCCGATGGCCTGGGCTCCGGCGATGTCTTCGACGAGGGAGTTGCCGACCATGACCGCCTCGGCCGGTTGCACGCGCAGGGCTTCGAGGGCGGCACGGAAGAGGCGCGGGTGGGGCTTGAGGTAGCCGACTTCGACGGAGACGGCGATGGCGTCCCAGCCGATATCGAGGCCGGCGGCGCCGAGATCGGCGCGGAAGCGTTCTCCACCGAAGGCGCGGTTGGTCACGATGCCGAGGAGGAAGCCGCGGGAGCGGAGCGCTTCGAGGGTGGGGCGGGCGTCGGGGTAGGCGGATTTGCCACCTTCGGCGCCGGAGACGTAGATGGCTTCGAGGAAAGCGCCAGCGAGGCGATCGGGGAGGCTGATGCCGAGCGAGCGGGCGGCATCGGCGGCGACGGCGGCGTAGTCGGGCTCGTGGAGGTTGCCGGCGCGAGCGGCGCGCATGGCGTCTTCCATGGCGTCCCAGCAGGCGCGGGCGAGTGCGGCGGGGTCGGCGGTGGTTATGCCGTGGCGGGCGAGGAATTCGGCGGCGCGCTCGGCGGCCCGGCGGCGGAATTCGGCCGGGGGCGGCGCGCCGTCGGCGTGCCAGAGGGTATCGCCGACATCGAAGAGGACGGCACGGACGGGCATCGGCAGGGCTGACCTCACCGCGGGCATGGCCGCGATTCGATGATGGCAGAGGCGGCGGCAATGGAACATCCCGGTGTTCGTCGAGTGTTTACCGGCGAAGGGTGACCCGGGACTAGAATGGGAGGATGCGACTACGCGCGGCGAGGACGTTCATTGTCGACCCGAGCCTGCCTGAGCCCCTCGAGCCGCTGCGGGAGCTGGCGGGCAACCTGTACTGGACCTGGAACACGGATGCTGCGGCGCTGTTCGAACGGATTGACCGGGAGCTGTGGCGTGAGACATCGCAGAACCCGGTGCGGCTGCTGCAGCTGGTGCCGCGGGAGCGCCTGGAGGAGCTTGCCGACGACGGTGGCTTCCTGGCGCATCTTGGGCGGGTGCTCGGGGCGTACCGCGCGTACCGGGGGCGGGGGCCGCAGATCGAGGTCGAGGGGCTGGAATCGGGCGATGTGGTGGCGTATTTCTCGCTGGAGTTTGCGCTGGCCGAGTGCCTGCCGAACTACTCGGGCGGGCTCGGGGTGCTCGCCGGGGACCATCTGAAATCGGCGAGTGACCTTGGGTTGCCGCTGGTTGGGGTGGGGTTGTTCTACCACCACGGGTACTTTCGGCAGGAGATTTCGCCGGACGGCTGGCAGCAGGAGGTGTACCCGGACCTGGACCCGGCGACGCTGCCGATGCACCACGTGACGGATGGGGAGGGGAAGCCGGTGGAGGTGGCGATCCCGTTCGATGGGCGGGAGTGCTGGGCGCAGGCGTGGCGGGTGGATGTGGGGAATGTGCCGCTCTACGTGCTGACGACGAATATCGAACGGAACCCGCCGGCGGACCGGGAGATTACTGCGCGGCTCTATGGCGGCGATAACGAGATGCGGATCCAGCAGGAGATGGTGCTGGGGATCGGGGGCGTGCGCCTGCTGCAGGCGCTGGGGATCGAGCCGGCGGTGTGCCACATGAACGAGGGGCATTCGGCACTGCTGGGGATCGAGCGGATCCGGTCGGCGATGGAGCGGTTCGGGGTGAGCTTTGCTGAGGCGCGGCTGCCGGTGACGGGGGCCACGGTATTCACGACGCACACGGCGGTGGCGGCGGGGATCGACCTCTTCCCGCCGGAGCTGGTTCGGCGGTACCTGGGGCATACGTGGCCGCGGCTGGGGCTCGACGACCGGGCGTTTCTCGACCTTGGGCGGACGCGGCCGGGCGATGATGGCGAGCCGTTTTCGATGGCGGTGCTGGGGCTGAACCTGAGCGGGTTTCGCAACGGGGTATCGCGGCTGCACCAGGGTGTTTCGCGGCGACTGTGGGAATCGGCGTGGCCGAACCTGCCGCTCGACCTGATCCCGATCGATGCAATCACGAACGGCGTGCACCTGCCGACGTGGGTTTCGCACGAGATGGGCGAGCTGTTCGACCGGTACGTCGGGCCGGCGTGGCGGGAGAACCCGGCGGGGGTGGACTGGGCGGCGGTGTTCGATATCCCGGACGAGGAGCTGTGGCGGGTGCACGTGCGCCAGCGGGAGCAGCTTCTCTTGCGTGCGCGGCAGCAGTACCGCGAGGACCAGTTGCGGCGGGGGTTGCCGGACGCGGAATCGGAGGGTGTGCCTTTCCTGGACCCGGAGGCGCTGACGATTGGGTTTGCGCGGCGGTTTGCGGGGTACAAGCGGGCCACGCTGTTGCTGCGGGACCCGGAGCGGCTGGCACGCATCCTGGGGAACCCGGAGCGGCCGGTGCAGGTGATCTTCTCGGGGAAGGCGCACCCGCGGGACGACGGCGCGAAGGCGCTCATCCGGGAGGTGGTTCAGGCGAGTCGCACGGCAGCGTTCCGGGGGAGGTTGTTGCTGCTGGAGCGGTACGACGTTGAGCTGGCGCGGCGGCTGGTGGCGGGCGCCGATGTGTGGCTGAACACGCCGCTCCGGCCGCTGGAGGCGAGCGGGACGAGCGGGATGAAGGCGTGCGCGAACGGTGTGCTGCACATGAGCGTGCTCGACGGGTGGTGGTGGGAGGCGTACCGGCCGGGGACGGGCTGGGCGATTGGACGGAACCGGCTGGATGACGATCCCGAGGCGCAGGACGCCTTCGATGCGGAGTCGCTGTATGCGCTGCTGGAGGGGGAGGTTATTCCGCTGTTTTACGACCGTGATGCGCACGGGGTGCCGCGGGCGTGGGTACGGCGGATGAAGGAGACGATCGTGGCGTACGCGGCGCAGTTCAGCACGAACCGGATGGTTGAGGAGTACGCGCGCAAGGCGTATGGGCCGGCCGCCGCGGCCTGGCATGCACTGCGCGCGGATGGGCTGGCGCGGGCACGGGAGCTCGCGGCGTGGATGGAGCGGGTACGGGCGCACTGGGAGAGCGTGAAGGTGTACACGGTGGAGGATGACGGGACGGAGCTGCGGCGGGCGGGGGAGCCCGTGCGGGTGCGCGTGCAGCTCCACCCGGGCGGGCTCCAGCCGGGGGAGCTGCGGGTCGATATTGTTTACGGGAGGGCAGGCGCCGGGCAGGAGTTGCGCATCGAGGCAGAGGCGCCGATGGCATTTGGCGGACAGCAGGAGGACCGGCTGTGCCAGTACGAGGGTGTGTTCGCGCCGGAGTGGGGCGGGCGCGTGGGATACGCGGTGCGCGTGACACCGTGCCACCCGGACCTGCCGCGGGTGCTGAGCACCGGGCTCGCGCACTGGGCCTGAGGTGGGGGGAATGATGACGAGCTGGGCGCTGCTGCTGCATTTTTACCAGCCGCCGACGCAGACGCACGACGTGCTGGTGAAGGTTGCGGAGGAATCGTACCGGCCGCTCATCCGGGTGCTGCGTGGGCACGAGAATGCGCGGGTGGCGGTGAACCTGCAGGGGGTGCTGACGGACCTGCTGCGTGAGCACGGGCTAGGGGACGTGGTGGAGGGGTTGCGGGAGCTCGCCGAGATGGGCAGGGTGGAGTTCGTCGGCAGCGGGAAGTTCCACCCCATCCTGCCGCTCATCCCGGAGGCGGAACGGAAACGGCAGATTGCCGAGAACGCGCGGACGAACCGGGCGGCGCTGGGACGGGCCTGGAACCCGCGTGGCTTCTTCCCGCCGGAGATGTGCTACAGCCGGGAGATTCTGCCGTCGGTGCATGCGAGCGGGCATGAGTGGGTGATTGTGAGCGGGGTGGCCTGCCCGGTGGAGTGGCCGACGAACGTGATCTGCCGGGCGCCGGTGAACGGTGGGCAGATCCGGGTGTTGTTCCGGGACGACATCCGGAGCAACCGGATATCGTTCCGGGAAACGAACCCCGGGGCGTTCCTGGACGACCTGGCGCGGGTGAGCCACGGGGGCGAGGCGTACGTGGTGACGGCGATGGATGCGGAGACGTACGGGCACCACATCCGCGACTGGGAGCGGGAGTTCCTGGGGGCGACGCTGACGCTGCTGGGAGGCTCGGAGGAGGAGCGGCGGGGGGTGCAGATGGTGTTCCCGAGCGAACTGCTGGAGCTGTTCCCGGATGGGCCAGTGGTGGAGCCACACGCTTCGAGCTGGAGCACGAGCCTGGACGACCTGGCGGCACACAACCCGTTTCCGCTCTGGAAGGCCCCGGGCAATCGTGTCCACGAGCTGCAGTGGGAGTACGTGGACCACTGCCTGGACCTCGTGGCGGTGGCGCGCCGGTATGCGACGACGCCGGAGGCGAAGGAGTTTGCGGCGGCGGCGTATGAGCGGCTTGGCCCGGCGCTGCATAGCTGCCAGTTCTGGTGGGCGAGTCGGCGGCCGATGTGGAGCCTGCCGATGATTTACCGCGGATTCTTGCTGCTGAACCAGGTGGCGATGTACGCGGCGCACGCGATTGCGGTGGGCGATGCTTCGGAGCCGGTGAAGCGGGAGGCACGCTGGCGCCTGGCAGCGGCGAACGAGGCGCGCCTCGAGCTGGAGCGGGAGCTCATTGGGAGCCGGGCACCGTGAGAATCCTGTTCGCCGCGGCGGAGGTTGACCCGTTTTCGAAGGTGGGCGGGCTGGCTGACGTGGCGGCGTCGCTGCCGCAGCGATTGAAAGAGATCGGGCACGACGTGCGGGTGGTAACGCCCTGCCACGCATCGGGGAAGACGGCGCATGCGGCATCGCGCAGGCACCGGCTGCTGACGGTGCCCAGCCCCGGAGCCGCGCGGGAGGTGGATATCGCGACGGTCGAGGGCGTGGGCGGCGTGCCGGTGGAGCTGGTGGCGGATGCGCACTACTTCCTGCGGCCGAACGTGTACGGCGAGCCGGATGACCTCCTCCGGTACCAGTTCTTCTGCCGTGTCATCATCGAGATGCTGCGCACCGACGAGTGGGTGCCGGACATCCTGCATCTGAACGACTGGCACACGGCGCCGCTGGCCTTCGGGCTGCGCAACCAGGCGTGGTCGAACCCGCGGCTGCGCGGGGTGGCGAGCGTGTTCACGATCCACAATCTGCGCTACCGCGGCCCGGACGAGCTGAACGACTTCCTGGCGCAGGCGATTTACTACGCGGACATCGTGACGACGGTGAGCCCGACGTACGCGCGGGAGATCCTGACGCGGGAGTACGGCGAGGGGCTGGAGGCGCTGCTCGGGCTGCGCGGCGATGCGCTGATGGGCATCCTGAACGGGTTGAACTACGACCTGTTCAACCCGCGCACGGACCCGCACGTGCGCCACCACTACGACCTGGCCACGGTGGAGCAGCGGCTACCCAATCGTGAGGCGCTGCGGGAGGAGCTGGGGCTGCCGGCGCTGGACGGGCCTATTGCGGCGATGGTGACGCGACTGACGGAGCAGAAGGGCGTGGACCTGGCGATCCAGGTGGTGCCAGAGATGGTGCTCGCCGGGGGGCAGTTCATCGTGCTGGGGGAGGGGGACCGCTGGCTCAAGGATGAGATCGAGCGGCTGGAGCGGGAGTACCCGGACCACGTGCGGCTGGCGCCACGGTATGACCCGGGGCTGGCGCAGCGGATTTACGCGGGCTGCGACCTGTTCCTGATGCCATCGCGGTACGAGCCGTGCGGGCTGGGGCAGCTCATCGCGATGCGGTACGGCGCGGTGCCGATCGGGCGGCGGACGGGCGGGCTGGCCGACACGATCCTGGACCTGGACGAGCACCCGGAGACGGGAACGGGGTTCCTGTTCGATGAGTTCAGCCAATTCGCGCTTGCCTCGGCGTATGAGCGGGCGACGCGGGCCTTCCGGGACCCGGAGACGGGAACGGGGTTCCTGTTCGATGAGTTCAGCCAATTCGCGCTTGCCTCGGCGTATGAGCGGGCGACGCGGGCCTTCCGGGACCCTGAGACGTGGCTGCGGCTGCAGCGGAACGGGATGAGCCGGGACTATTCGTGGCGGGCTTCGGCGACGTATTACATCGAGGCCTACACGAACGCGTTGCGGGCGCGGGGGATCGTGCCGCTGGAGTGAGAGCCGCCGAGCCGGCGTGCTATGCTGCCGCCCGTGCAGGGCGATCGCGGTGTGCTCGTCGTTGGCGCGGGAATGATGGGGAGCGCGATGGCGCGTCTGCTTGCGAGCGGGCGCGTGGCGGGTGCAGGGCTGGCGGGGGTGGTAGACATTGACGGGGCACGGGCGCTCGAACTGGCGAACGCGACGGGCACACGGGCGTTTGGCGAAATCGCGACGGCGGTCGACGCGACCAGGCCGGCAATGGCATACGTGGCAACGCCGGATGCGCTGCACCGGGCCCCGGTAGAGGAGCTTGTGGGCCTTGGGGTGCCGGTGCTGGTCGAGAAACCACTGGCGACGACGGTGGAGGATGCCCGCGCCATGGCGGATGCTGCGCGGGCGGCCGGGGTGCATGCGGAGGTGAACTGGCTGCAGCGGTGGAACCCGTCGTTCGTGGAGGCGAAGCGGGCGGCGGCAGCCGGCGAGCTGGGCCAGCTGCGGTTGTTCAACGCGCGGCTGAACCACCCGGTGACATCGCCGCGGGAGCGGCTGCACTGGAGCGGGGGGACGACACCCGGCTGGTTCCTGATGTCGCACCTGCTGGACCTGGCGCTGTGGTTTGGGCGGCAGCGGGCGGCGAGCGTGTATGCGCTTGGCGGGCGGGGTGAGCTGGCCGGCCACGGGATTGAAACGTACGACTGGGTGCATGCGGTGGTGCGCTACGCGGACGGGTCGGACGGGGTGTTCGAGGCGTGCTGGATCCTGCCGGAGAGCTGGCCGAGCGGTGCGGACATGGTATTCAGGGCGATTGGGACGCGTGGGGCGGTCGAGGTGGAGGCAGGGCGGCAGGGGGTCGCGCTGGCGACGGACCGCTTCCGGTTCCCGGCGGCGCAGCCGTGGCTCGCGCAGCGGCTGCAGGCGTTCCTGCGGGCTGCGGATGGGCAGGGTGACGGGGGCGCCACGTTGGACGACGGGGTGGAGGTGACCCGGCTCCTGGTGGCGCTGCACCGGAGCCTCGAGACGGGGGCGGTGGAGCCGGTGGGGTGAGCGGCAAGGCAGCGGACGTGCGGATCCACGTGGTGGGCCTGGGCCCGGGCGCGCCGGAGCTGCTGACGGTGGAGGCAAGCCGGCTGCTCGGATCGGGGCTGCCGGTGATTTTCCGCACGCGGCACCACCCGACGGTGGCGGCGATGGCAATCCCCGGCGAAGTACGCGACTGCGACGACCTGTACGGCGCGGGACGGACGTTCGAGGAGACGTACGAGCGGGTGGCGGCGCGGGTGCTGGAGGCTGCGGCGAGGGGCCCGGTGGTGTTCGCGGTACCCGGGCACCCGCTGGTTGCTGAGCGAGCAGTGGTCGCGACGCTGGGGAGGGCGCGAGCGCTTGGGGTAGGGTTCTGCGTGTACCCGGGAGTGAGCTTCGTGGATGTGGCGCTGGCGGAGCTCGGCATCGATGGGGCGACGCTGCAGGTGTGCGACGCGCTGGAGCCGCGCGTGGACACGTGGCGGCCGGCGATTTTTGGGCAGGTGTACGCGCGGGAGGTTGCGACCGACCTGAAGCTGCGGCTGCTCGCGTGGTACCCGGCAGAGCACCGGGTGACGGTGCTCACGCGGCTGGGGACGGCGGAGGCTTCGGCGGAGGAGGTGGCGCTGCGTGAGCTGGACCATCGCCCGTTCGGGTACCTGGATGCGGTGTTCGTGCCGGCGCTGGCGCCGCTCGATGATGTGCGGCGATTCGATGGGCTGGAGTACGTGGTGCGCCGGTTGCACGCACCGGATGGGTGCCCGTGGGACCGGCAGCAGACGCACGAGAGCCTACGGCCGCACCTGCTCGAGGAGGCGTACGAGGCCCTCGAGGCGATCGACCGGGGCGACCCCGCCGGGCTGGAGGAGGAGCTGGGGGACCTGCTGCTGCAGGTGCTGATGCACGCGGCGGTGGCGGAGCGGGAGGGGAGCTTTGAGCTTGGCGATGTGGTGGAGCAGATTGCGAGGAAGCTGATCCGGCGACACCCGCATGTCTTCGGCGAGGCGGAGGCCGGATCGGCGGCGGAGGTGTACCAGAACTGGGAGGCGCTGAAGCGGGCGGAGAAGCAGGGGCGTGGGTCGATCCTGGACGGGGTGCCGCGGACGCTGCCGGCGCTGGCTGCTTCGCAGGCGATCCAGGGGAGGGCGCGACGGGTGGGGTTCGACTGGCCGGACGTGGAGGGGCCGCTGGAGAAGCTGGCGGAGGAGGTGCGGGAGTTCGCCCGGGCGCAGGAAGGGCGCGAACGGGTGGAGGAGCTCGGGGACATCCTGTTCACGCTGGTGAACATTGCCGATCGCCTTGGGGTGGATGCGGAGCAGGCGCTGCGGGGCGCGAACGAGAAGTTCCGCCGTCGCTTTGGCGAGGTGGAGCGGCTGGCCGCCGAGCGGGGGCTGGAGCTGCGCGGGCTGGAGCTGGCCGATCTGGATCGGCTGTGGGAGGAGGTGAAGGCGGGGGAGGGGGGCGCGTTGTGAGGCGGGTGCGAGTCGCGTAGGCTACTGTGTTGCAAAGAGCAACGAACCGGGAGGCGACAGGTGACGCAGACACGAGCATCCGTGATTACGTACGAGCGGTTCAAGAAAGGGAAGACGTTCCAGGAGTACCTGGATTCGGGGATTCGGAACCGGGAGCTCTTCGTTGAGAACTACGAGCAGACGGTGCTGACGCCGGAGCAGGAGGCGGCACTGAAGGAGCTTGCGGCGCGGCCGGGTGGCCCCCACCACATCGTGGTGATTGGCGAGGATTGGTGCCCGGACGTCTACCGGGGGACCGGGGTGGCGCAGCGGATGGCGGAGGCGATGGGGGCGGAGCTGCGGTTCTTTGAGCGGGATCAGAACAAGGACATGATGGCGGAGTACCTGAAGGACGGGGAGTTCGAGTCGATCCCGGTGTTCGTTTTTTATGACAAGGATCACCGGGAGATCGCGCATTTCATCGAGCGGCCGCAGCTGGCGAATGAGCAGCTGCACCTGACGCGGGATGTGCTGGGCGATACGTCGCCCGAGGGGATTGCGCGGCAGCTCGGGCACGAGCCCTCGGAGGAGGAGATCAAGGCGGCGCGTGCTGCGGCGCGGGAACGCTACCTGGCGTGGCAGAAGGGCCCGGTGTGGGCGGGCTGGCGGGTGGCGACGGTGGACGAGTGCATCGCGCTGCTGCGGTCGAAGCTCGGGGGCTGACCTGCCGGGTGGGGCTTCGGCCGTGACGGGTGTCCGGGCCGGCACTTGAACTGCGGGCTGCCTGGCGCTGGAATGGCGCGGTGAGCGAGATGGGGCAGGAGCCGGACCGGGGGAGGGGACCGGCGGTGGTCATGGTGGTGACGCTGATCGTGCTGTTCGTGGCCGCGTACGCCGGGGCGATGCGGGCGACCGTCGGGTTTTCGGATGTGCAGAGCGACCGGGACGCGGCCGTTCGCGATCAGGTCTACCTCGCCGTGCACGGGAGCCTGCTGGTGGCGGCGGCGGTGGTCGGGTTCGTGACAGGTCGATGGGTGAACGGGATGGGGCTGGCGCACGCGGTGCTCTTCGTGGTGACGCTGGCGGTGGCGATGGTCGCGATCCAGGTGGCGTCGTTCGAGCTCGCGTGCGGGGCGGGGTGGAACGGGATCATTCGCCACTGGCACTGCTAGGCTGGCGCCGCCAGGGATTGGCGAATTTCCCGGTGGCGATGGGGGTGCTGGGCGCCGACGGATAGGGGAAGGGAGCGCTTGCTGCTGCTCGGGGGTTGGGGTAGCGTTGCGCGCACCTGCCCCGGAGCTACCGGGCGGTAAGCGCGCCACGAGGGATGCCGGCATGGGATTGCATGCTGCTGCCGCGGATCCGTTTGCCGAAGACGCCTCGGTGGTGCCGGCGGCGACGCCTATCTGGCGGGAGGCGTTGTTCCCGCTGGAGTGGCTGGCACTGCGGGCATCGCCGGTGTACTGGGGTCTCGGGGTTCCGCACGGGAGCGGCGAGCCGGTGGTCGTGGTCCCGGGCTTCCTGGCAAGCGATGTCTCGCTGGTCGAGCTGTACTGGTGGCTGGCGCGGATTGGGTATCGGCCGTACTTCTCCCAGATTGGGAGGAACGTGGATTGCCCGGATGCGCAGACGGCGCGGCTGCTGGCAACGGTACGCCGGGCGCGGGATGAGAGCGGCCAGCGGGTGCGGCTGATTGGGCACAGCCTGGGTGGGATGCTGAGCCGGAATCTGGCGCTCGAGTATCCGGCGGACGTGGCGATGGTGATTTCGCTGGGGTCACCGTTCCGCGATGCGGTGCGGGCGCACCCGGTGCTGATCTCGGCGGCGGCGACGCTGCGGGGGCACGCGGGGACGTCGGTGGCGCCGAACCTGCGGCCGTCGTGCTTTAGCGGGCATTGCACGTGCACGTTCGTGAAGAACATGCTGGCGCCGGAGGGGTGGGAGGTGCCGCGCTATGCGATTTATTCGCGGCGTGATGGGGTGGTTGAGTGGGAGAGCTGCGTGGAGGAGGAGACTGAACGGAATTTCGAGGTGGCGAGCAGCCACCTGGGGATGGTGGTGCATGCGGGGGCGTACCGGGTGATCGCGGAGCTGTTGCGCCGGGGGGCGTAGCGCCGCCCGGCAGGAGCCCCCAGGTAACGCGTACAGGGCCCGGGATGGCTCCCGGGCCCTGTGGCGTGGACGAATGGTGGCGGGGTATCAGGCGTGGGCCGCGGTGTCCTTCGCCCGGGCGGGCTTTTCGGCCGGCTGCGCGGCGGGCTGGGCGGGTGCGAAGCCCTTGCGGAACATTTCGGCCATGGGATTGGCGGAGGCCCACTGGCGGGCGAATTCGAGGGCGGCGGTGGCGGTATCGCGATTGGCTTCGAAGAGCTTCTGGACGAGCTCGCGGGTATCGGCGCCGCCGGCCATGGCTTCCTGGTAGGCGACCTGGGTGAAGGCGAGGGCGCGGCCCTGGGCTGCGGTCGCGGCTTCGAGGAGAGCGGCGGAGAGGCGGCCGAGGTCGCCCGGTTCGGTGGCGAGCTTCTTGCCGAGCTCGATGGCCTCACGCTGCCCGGCGATGAGGTCGCTGGCGAACTGGCGGGAGACCTTGATGCCGCGTTCGTTGGCCTTCTCGAGGGCCTCGACGAGGAGGTCGTAGTTCTTGAGGAGGGTGTCGAAGTACTTCTGTACGGGTTCGGTGGCTGCGGTCACGGTGTGTTCCTTCCTTAGCGCCGTTGCGCTGCTATATGCACAATACAGATAGCGGCGCTGCCTTGTCAACAGGCTGCTGCTAGATGCATACTGCAGGTAGGTATGGCGAAGAAGAAGGTTACGAACCACCAGAACGAGCAGGGGGGCCGCGGGCCCGCAGCAGGAGCGGCCGGCGATACGACGAGGGGGAACGGGAACGGCAGTCACGCGGGTGGGCCGCAGCCGCGTTTGCACGGTGAACTGCTTTCGACGACGCTGCTGGCGTTCCTGCGTGGCTGGAACGCGTATGGCTATGAGCTGACGCAGCGGCTGGCGCAGGCGGGGCTGCCGCAATCGGACAGCGGGACGGTGTACCGGACGCTGCGACAGTTGGAGCGTGCGGGGCTGGTGTCGTCGTTCTGGGATACGTCGGAATCGGGGCCGGCGCGGCGGATGTACAGCCTGACGCAGGCCGGTGAGGCGTTCCTGGCGGGGTGGATCGACATCCTGGAGCATTACCAGCGGGTGTTGCGGATGGCGGCGGAGGGGCTGCGCGCGTTCGCCGGTGAGCCGGAGCCGGGGAGAACTGGGGATCGACCGGTCGCGGGCGGGGAGCCCGGCAGGCCGGAAGACCGCGAGTAAGGCAGAAGGAGGCCGAAGATGGCCGAGCGACCGGGGATGGATCCGCTGGGGATGTGGCGGGAGTGGGTGGCGCAATCGGAACGGCAGTGGAATGCGTTCCTGAACCAGGCGATGGCGACGGATGAGTTCAGCCAGGCGATGGGGAAGTTCATGGACTTCTACCTGAACCTGCAAAAGGGGATGAACGAGGCGATGAGCCGCTATCTGCAGCTGGTGAACATGCCGAGTCGCCAGGAGGTGCTGGCACTGGGTGAGCGGCTGAGCGCGATCGAGGAGCGGCTGGGGCGGATCGAGGGAGCGCTGGCCCGCGAGCGCGGGGATGGGGGCAGGGGAGCGCAGGCGGCTGAAGCTGCGGCGGCGCCACGCCCCCCGCGGACGAGGAAGCCGCCGACCAAGGGGTGACCTGCGGGCGTGGCCCGTGGCACGTGTTATCGAGATTTCATTGACGTTTCTCAGAAATGTCATGGCCGCGGGGCGGGCGGGGGGAGTACACTCCGCGGCACCCTTTCAGCCGCGCACGCGAGGTGCACCATGTCGGCTCCCACCGGCGATACGTCGATCGAGGCCCGCGTCCGGGAGGAGATTGAGCGGGCGATCCAGCGGAGCATCAAGGGACTTGAGTACATCGCGACCGGCGACCCGGCGGTGGGCCTGACGCCGAAGGACGTCATCCATTCGCGCGGGACGCTGAAGCTGTACCACTACAGGCCGCAGGCGGATGAGGTGTACCGGGTGCCGGTCCTGCTGGTGATGTCGCTGGTGAGCAAGCCGTACATCCTGGACCTGGCGCCGGGGCAGAGCCTGGTGGAGTTCCTGGTGAAGCGGGGCTTCGACGTCTACATGATTGACTGGGGGGTCCCGCGGCCGGAGGATGCGCGGCTGCGGCTGGCGGATTACGTGCTCGACTTCATCCCGGATTGTGTGGAGCGGGTGCTGGACGACTCGGGGGAGCGGGAGCTTTCGATCGTTGGCTACTGCATGGGCGGGCAGCTCTCAACGATGTACGCGGCGCTGCACCCGAAGGGGCCGCTGAAGAACCTGGCGTGCTTCACGACGCCGGTCGATTCGGACGGGATGGTGCTGTTCAAGCGGTGGCTGGATCCGCGCTATTTCGATGTGGACCGGGTGGTGGACACGCTGGGCAACGTGCCGCCAGAGCTGATCTACGCGTCGTTCGACATGCTGAAGCCCGTGCAGCGGGTGGCGAAGAACATCCAGCTCTGGGACAACCTGTGGAACGACGATTTCGTGCGGTCGTACCGGCTGTTCGAACGGTGGGCGTCGGATCAGATTCCGTTCCCGGGGGAGACGTTCCGGGAGTTTACGAAGCAATTCATGTGGGAGAACCGGATGGTGCGGAACGAGCTGGAGGTTGGTGGACGGCGGGTGGACCTGGGGGAGGTGCGGGTGCCGTTCCTGCACGTGGTGGCTGAGCACGATCACATCGTGCCGTATGCCTCGGCGCGGCCACTGGTGCCGCTTGTCGGGAGCGAGGACCGGCGCGAGGTGATGCTGAAGGGGGGACACGTTAGCCTTGTGGCCGGCGGCAATGCCATCTACCGGCTGTGGCCCCAGCTCGAATCCTGGCTCGCGGAGCGATCGGTATGACAACTCCAACGGTGCGCAGCTACCCGACCACGCACGACCTCGGGGGGGCGACGGTGACGCTCCGGCTGATGACACGGGACGATCGCGATGGGGTGCTGGCCTTCGCGCGTGCCCTGCCCGAGCACGATCTGCTGTTCCTGCGGCGGGACATCACGCAACCCGAGGCGGTGGACGACTGGATCGCGGAGATCGAGCGGGGGGAGATCCTGACGATCCTGGCGCTGGCGGACGGGGAGGTCATTGGCTATGCGACGATTCACCGGAATACGCTGCGCTGGGCAGCACACGTCGCTGAGCTGCGGGTGACGGTGGCCGAGGCGTGGCGGGGGAAGGGCCTCGGGCGGCTGCTGACCCAGGAGGCGTTCGCGAACGCGCTCGGGCTGGGCATCGAGAAGATGCTGGCGCAGATGACGCTCGATCAGAAAGGGGCGATTGCGACGTTCGAGGGGCTCGGGTTTCGGCCAGAGGCGCTGCTCCGCGACCAGGTGAAGGATCGTGAGGGCAAGAAGCACGACCTGCTGGTGCTGAGCCACGACGTGGCGCGGTTCGAGGCGACGCGGTCGGCGTACGGCGTGGCGGAGGCGCTGGGGTCGTAGGGGGTGCGCGCGGGGCTTACACCGGCCGAGGCCCCACCCGGTTAGGCTGGTGCCGTGGGGAGCGCACCCGAGCCAGCGACGGGGATTGAGCCGTGGGAGTCCGACCTGCTGGCATTAGCCCGGCAGGAAGCGTATCCGCCGGCTGCGCCGAACAGGGCGCTTGCTGGGCTTGAGGAAGCATTTCAGCGCTGTGACGCGGTGACGAAGGAGCACAGCCGGACATTTTTTGCGGCGACCCGGCTGCTGCCCGGGGAGAAGCGGCGGGCAGTCCGGGCGCTGTACGCCTTCTGCCGGGTGGCGGATGACATCGCGGATGAACCGGGCGAGCGGCGGCTGGAGCGGCTGCTGGCATGGGGTGCACCGGAGGGGGGAGAGGACGGGATGGAGGAGCAGGTGCGGCTGGCCTGGAGCGCGGTGCGGGAGCGGTATGGCATTCCCGGGCACCTGCCAGCGCAGCTGATTGGGGCGCTTGCCGAGGACCTGGACCACCGTGGGTATGCTGATTTCCCCGCGCTGGCGAAGTACTGCTACGGGGTGGCCTCGACGGTGGGGCTGATGTCGATGCGGATCATCGGCAGCCGGGGGGACCCGGCGCTGTACGCGATACGGCTCGGGGTGGCGATGCAGCTCACGAACATCCTGCGGGATGTGCGCGAGGACTGGGAGAACGGGAGGGTGTATCTGCCGCGGGACGAGATGGAGCGCTTCGGTGTCGGCGAGGCGCACCTCGCCGAGGGGCGCGTTGACGAGGCGTGGCGGGGGCTGATGCGTTTCCAGGTGGCGCGTGCCCGGCGGCTGTATGCGGGGGCGAGGCCGGGGATTGGGATGCTTGCGGGCGATGGGCGCTTTGCGGTGAGCGCGGCGCTGGAGCTGTACTCGCGGATCCTGGATCGCATCGAGGCGGCGGGGTACGACGTGTTCCGGGGGCGAGCGACGGTGCCGGGCTGGCGGCGGCTGGCGATTTTGCCACTGGCCGGGTGGCGGGCGTGGCGGGCGCCGCACGCGGCGGGAGTATCGGCATGACGCGGACCGTGGTCATCGGCAGCGGATTCGGCGGCCTTGCTGCGGCCGTGCGGATGGCGGCACGGGGCCACGAGGTGACGCTCATCGAGAAGCGGGAGCGGGCAGGCGGGCGCGCGGCCCCGGTGGAGGTGGGTGGATTTCGGTTCGACGGCGGGCCGACGGTGATTACCGCGCCGTTCCTGTTCGAAGAGCTGTTCGCGCTGGCAGGGAAACGGCTGGAGGATGCAGTGCGGCTGATCCCGGTCGAGCCGTTCTACCGGATCTTCGACGCGCGGGGGCGGTGGTTCGAGTACAACGGCAGGTTCGAGGACGTGGCACGGCAGATTGAGCGCTGGAACCCGGACGACGTGGAGGGGTACCGGCGCTTCCTCGAGGCGAGCCGGGCGATTTTCCAGAAGGGGTTTGTGGAGCTGGCCGACGCCCCGTTCCTGAACGTGACGGATATGCTGCGGGTCGCGCCGGACCTCGTGCGGTTGCAGTCGTACCGGTCGGTGTACGGGTTCGTATCGAAGTTCATCCGGGACCCGTTCCTGCGACGGTGCTTCACGTTTCACCCGCTGCTGATCGGCGGCAACCCGTTCGTGGCGTCGTCGATTTACGCGATGATCCATCACCTGGAGCGCGAGTGGGGCGTGTGGTACGCGGAGGGCGGGACGGGTGCGCTGGTCGATGCGCTGGTGCGGCTCTTCGAGGAGCTGGGGGGGCGCCTGTGGCTGGGGCGCGAGGTGCGGCGAATCCGGGTGGAGGGACGCCGAGCGGTGGCCGTCGAGCTTGCCGACGGGGAGGTGGTATCCGCCGACCGGGTGATTTGCAACGGGGATGTGCCGCAGGCGTACCTCTCGCTGATCGCGCCGGAGCACCGGGGGTGGCGAAATTCGGACCTGCGCTACCGGAAGCTGACGGCGTACAGCATGTCGCTCTTCGTGGTGTATTTCGGGACGGACCGGCTGTACCGCGATACCCCGCTGGTACACCACAACATCATCCTGAGCGAGCGGTACAAGGGGCTGATCCGGGACATCTTCCGGGCGCGGGGGCTGCCGCGGGATTTTTCGCTCTATGTGCACATGCCGACGCTAACGGACCCGAGCGGCGCACCGCCGGGGCACGAGGCGTTCTATGCGCTCTCGCCGGTGCCGCACCTGGGTTCGCCGACGGACTGGGAGCGGATGGCACCACGCTACCGGGAGCTGATCCTTGAGTTTCTTGAGCGGGAGTACCTGCCGGGGCTGCGGGCGCACATCGTGGCGGAACATACGGTGGACCCGCGGCACTTCCGGGACAACCTGAACACGTACCTGGGGACGGGGTTCAGCGTGCAGCCGACGCTCTGGCAGTCGGCGTGGTTCCGGCCGCACAACCGCTCGGAGGACATCGACAACCTGTACTTCGTCGGGGCGGGTACGCACCCGGGAGCGGGCGTGCCGGGGGTGCTCTCTTCGGCCAAGGTGGTCGAACGGATCATCGCGGAGGAGGGGCGGTGAGCGGCGGGCAGTGGCGGGTTGGCTACCTTTGCGAGAACCGAACGCTCGGGGCGACGACGCTGCGTACGGTGCGGCTGGCGAACCTGGAGGCGGAACGGGTGCGGGAACGTGCGGCGGCCAACGTGGAGGACCTTGCGCGAATGGTGGCCTTCAATGCCGCGCACGGGCTAGGCCTGCTGCGGATCGGGCAGCAGCTGATCCCGTTTGCCTCGCACCCGGCCTTCCCGTACGACTGGGTGCGGGAGCACGGAGAACGGTTGCGGGTGATCGGTGCGGCGGCGCGGGCAGCGGGCATCCGGCTTTCGATGCACCCGGGGCAGTACATCACCCCGGGGAGCAGGGACGCGGGCGTGGTGGAGCGGTCGCTCGCCGAGCTGCGGTACACGGCCGCGGTGCTCGACCTGCTCGGCGCTGAGGATGGGGTGATTGTCCTGCACGGGGGCGGCGCGAGCGACGGCACCGCGGCCGCTGGCGAGCGGATGTACGCGGCGCTCGCCGGGGAGGCGGCCATCCTGCGGTACCTGGCCCTCGAAAACGACGAGCGGGTGTGGAGTGTGCGGGCGCTGCTGCCGGTCGCGGAGCGGCTCGGGATCCCGGTGGTCGTGGATGCGCTGCACCACCACTGGAACGACGGAGGCATGGCGCTGGCGGAGGCGCTGCGCGCCGCTGCCGGGACGTGGCACCACCGGCAGAAGGTGCACCTTTCGAGCCAGGCGCCGGGAGGTCGGTCCGGGGCGCACGCCGAGTTTGTGGAGGGTGCTGATATCGAACGGTTGCGCGAGGCTGCCGGCGAGCTCAGGCTGGATGTGATGGTGGAGGCGAAGGCGAAGGAGATGGTAGCGCTGCAGGTCCTGGAGCGCCTGGCGGGGCCCGTGAGGGTATGACTGAGGCGGGGACGACGCTGCCGCGGAGCGATGAGCTGCGGCCGGTGGATGGGCTGCGTGCGTTGTGGACGCTGCGGCACGGGCTAAGCGGACTGTATGAGGCGCTGGAAGTGGCGCGGGATGGGCTGGGAAGCGTCTTTGAGCTGGGCTTCGGGCGGTTTCGGCCAGTGGTCGTCGCTGAGCCGCGCGAGCTGGAGCGGGCACTGGTCGGCGAGCGTTCGGCGCTGGCATGGCGACCGGAGGGGGACCCGGCGGCGGTGCTGTTCCGGCGCAGCATCCTGGTGACGGACGGCGAGGAGCACGACGCTGCCCGGGCGGTGATGACGCCGGCCTTCGAGCCCGCACGGCTGCGGGAGGCGGCCAGGGGAATCCCGGCGATTGTGGAGACAGAGGTGGCGCGCTGGCCAGCGGACGGGCGGATCGAGGCGGTCGAGGCGATGCGGCGGATTGCCTGGCGTTCGTTCGAGCGGGTGTTCTTTGGCCGCGAGCTGCGCGACGAGGAGATCGAACGGGTGCTCCCGGGGCTGCTGGCGGCGCTCCGGTACATTGGGCCGGGTGCGTGGGTACTGCGCGGGCGCGCCGGCCGACCACCGCGGGCGGCCGGGCTGCTGGACGCACACGTGCGCGCGGTGATTGCCGAGCGGCGCCGCGCGGGCGGCGACGGTGGGACGCTGCTGGATCGGCTGCTGGAGGCGTTCGATGACGAGCGGGCGCGCGATCACGCGCTGACGATGCTGATTGCGGGGCACGATACGAGCACGGCGCAGCTTTCGTGGGCGCTGCATCTGCTGGCGCGGTACCCG
>FWWL01004958.1_pt1 | contig 21540 bp, 19 predicted proteins | sample 2228331 | NCBI WGS metagenome assembly FWWL01 (sample SAMEA103939775, study PRJEB20133) | metagenome | reverse complement strand
AGAAGATTTAATTTATCCTTGTTAGTTTTTAGTTCATTGTAGATAATATTTCGTTCTGTAATATCATGGATAATGGAATACAAAAGTTTTTTCCCACCGCGAACAATTGGTCCAGAATATACCTCAACTGATTTTATAGTGCCGTCCGCGAGTCTATGTTCAAATAAAAAATAGTTCCGTTCCTGTTTTTTTGCTCTTTCCATTTCAGCTTTAACTTTTTCTATAGGAAGTATATTAATATCAGTTATCTTCATAGAAACTAATTTTTCACGATTATAACCATAAAATTTTATTGCAGCATTATTTGCATCAACAATACTTCCATCTTCTGGATTTATTAACAACATTACAGAAGCACTATCGTAAAAAAGTGACTTAAACTGTTCTTCCTTTTCTTTACGTTCCGTAATATCACGAACAATTACAACAAAGCGATTCTTTCCATCGATTATTACAAAACGTGTACTCACTTCAACCCAGAAAAGGCTTCCATCTTTTCTCTTAGCACACCAGGAGAAAACCTGCGGTCCTTCTTCTCTTGTCTTCTTTAGCCATTCGATTGCTTCCTTTTGAGAATATGGAGATTCTCCAAGACTTAAATCTCCTATAGGAATATTAACCATCTCTTCATACGTATAACCATACATTTCACAACATCTTTCATTAACATCAATAATCTCTCCCGTATCAGCATCATCAACAAATAAAGCATCGTTCATAGAGTCAAGAATAGCTTTAATATATTGTTGGCTTGATATTAATCCATTTTCTACCTTTTTTATTCCAATTATATCTACAATAAAACCTTCTATAGCTTCAAGTTCTCCATTTTCTGTATATACTCCCTGTCCTTGTTCCCACACCCATTTTGTATTACCGTCCTTACAAATAATCTCATATTCAAGTGTAAATTTTTCACGTGATTTCAACTTTTCCTGCCAGCCATTCCATATCCATTCCCTGTCTTCTGGTTTAATTAAGTCATTATAACTTATTTTATTATTAAACAATAACTCTTCTGGTTTGTAACCAGTCAACTCAAAACAGCCACTACTTACAAATTCCATGGTCCAATTTCTATCATTTTTACATCTATATGCCATTCCAGGTAAGTTATCCATAAGAGTTTCTATACGACGTTTACTTTCTTTTAACTCATCCATTGTTTTTCTTAACTCTGTAACATCATGTAATGCGACAATAGTTCTTTTTTCATTTCTAACAATCCCCACACTTAAAATGACATTTCTTTTCTCACCATTTTTATTTATTAATTTAACCTCATATTTATCTGAAACTTTTTTTTGCCCAATAAACATTTGTTCATTATAATTTTTCACAATATCAATATAATCTTTATCAACATATAAATACCATTTTGTACCGATAAGTTCTTCTGGAGTATAGCCAGTTGCATTTTTACATTCACCATTCGCCGAAACAATTGTTCCTTCATCATCCACAACTAGCATTGCTACACCTGCAGATTCAAATATTGATTCATAGTATGCACTAATCACAGCATTCTTATCTTCTACTTTTCTACGTTCAGACTTTTCTTTAAAAAGTCTTAAAGCCATTTTGATAGAAGCATCAAGAACAACAAGCGATGAACTCTTTAAAACATATCCATATGAAGTTATTTTTTCTGTCTTTTCAACAATTTCTGGTTCAGAATGAGAAGATAAAAATACAACTGGAATATCTTTTTCTTTTAATATTTCCTGTGCAACTTGAGTGCCATCAAGACCACCCCCTAAGTCAATATCCATAAGTATAATATCAAAAAAAACATTTTCCTTAAGTATAATATCCAGTACTTCTTTACCATTTGTAACAAGTTTAACTTCATAGCCATAATTTTCTAATTCACTTTTAGTAGAAAGCCCGATAATTAATTCATCTTCAACTAAAAGAACTTTTTTCTTCTCCAGATAATCCCCCAAATAGTTTTAATCTCTCAGTTAATTATAGATTATTTTAAAACAAAGTCAATTCATTTGATAAAAAATTACGTCAATTAAATTAAAATGTCACAGGAAAGATAGAAAGACTGACTTGGCTGTCAGCCTCTAAGCTAACGATCCTATCGTCCCTCTGTAGGGTAACGCAAGAATTTTTGATAAAATCTGGCAGTAGTAAAAATCGGCAAAAACTCATCTTTCTACCAAAATTTCTCACTTTTTGTAAAAAAGTGGTCAAAAATTACTTCTTACTTTCTTTCTAAGCGATGAGAAAGAAAGTAAGCAAAGAAAGAATCGCTTTCGCAATCTAACCTCAAGCAAACTCGACATCCTGTCTTCGTGCGAAAGATAATATCTGGTTAAACATAACTTTCAACTTTTAACTTTAAAAACTTTATAACTGAAAAGTATGATTTTTTCAGTGAGCTAAAATCAAAATCCAACGGTGGGAAGATGTTGGTTAAACATAACTTTATAACGTTCAACTTTATAGCTGATACTGCCCAAATTTTAAAATAAATTCAAAATCAAAAATTTGACATTTATAATAATTTATTATATAATATTAAATTAGGGAGATTTATATGAATAGAAAATATTTATTTACTTCTGAATCAGTAAGCGAAGGACACCCGGATAAACTTGCCGACCAGGTATCAGATGCCATACTTGATGCTGCTTTAGCTCAAGATAAGGATTCAAGGGTAGCATGTGAAACTTTTACAACCACTGGTATGGTTTTAGTTGGTGGCGAGATAACAACCAATGCAAATTTTAACGTTCAAGACATTGTGAGAGATACTGTTCGAGAAATAGGCTACGACAATCCGGCTTATGGACTTGATTGCAATTCAATGGCAGTTATAAATGTGATACAGAAACAATCACCAGACATTGCACAGGGAGTTTTAGGTCAGGGGCTTGAAGAATTTAAAGGTCTTCAAGGTGCTGGTGATCAGGGAATGATGTTTGGTTATGCTACCAATGAAACAGAAGAATTTATGCCAGCTCCTATTATTTTTGCTCATAATCTATTAAAATACGCTTCAATGCTAAGAAAAGAAAAGAAAATCAAATGGCTAAGACCAGACTCAAAAAGTCAGGTAACCATAGAATATGAAAATAGAAAGCCAGTTAGAATAGATACAGTTGTCCTTTCACATCAACATGATGAAAATGTAACTTATGAAGAAATAAGAGAAACAATAATTGATAAAATAATAAAGCCGGTCTTAGAACCTACTGGCTTACTTGATGATAATACTAAATATTTCATAAATCCTACTGGCAAATTTATAATAGGTGGTCCTCATGGTGATACCGGACTTACTGGAAGGAAAATCATAGTAGATACCTATGGCGGAGCTGGTCGCCATGGTGGTGGAGCATTTAGCGGTAAAGACCCAAGTAAGGTTGATAGAAGTGCAGCATATATGGCAAGATATGTAGCTAAAAATATCGTAGCAAGTGGAGTATGTGAAATTTGCGAAGTTCAACTATCATATGCTATAGGTGTACCTTTCCCGATTTCTGTCTATGTAAATACTTTTGGAACTTCAAAAGTTCCGGAAAACAAAATAGAAGAAGCTGTTAAAAAGGTTTTTGATCTTACTCCAGCAGGAATAATAAAGACTCTTGACCTCAAAAAACCAATTTATAAGAAAACTGCTGCTTATGGACATTTTGGTAGAAGTGAATTTAGCTGGGAAAAAACTGACAAAGTTAAAGAAATTTTAAGTCATTTATAAATAAAAAGCACTGTCAATCTGACAGTGCTTTTTTTATTCCATCATATAAGTTACAAGTCCATCTTTTAACTTTGGTTCAAACCATGTAGATTTGGGTGGCATTATTTCATTCTGATCTGCTATCTCAATAAGTTCATTAATATTAACCGGAGGTAAGAAAAAAGCTATTTTTCCATTAGATTTATCAACATCTTCTTTTTGTCTTGCTTTCGCTTCTTTACCACCCACAAAATATATTCTGTCAGACGTTCTGGGATCCTTGATACCAAGAATTGGATCAAGTAAATAATTCTGTAAAATTGAAACATCCAGCCTATCAATAGGATTATCTAATCTATCAAAATGTTTAAATATTATTTTAAACTCCTCACCATCCATATATATACCTATTTCTCCCTTTTTCAAATCACTTTTTTCACTTGATATGATAAAATTTTCCTTTATTTTCTGAAAAAAATCTTCTTTTGATAAATTATTGAGATCTTTTACAACTCTATTGTATGGATAAATTGTTAATTCACTCGCATCAAATACTACTCCATAGAAATAAGAATATAATGAATTTTCTGGCCTTCCCATTTTTCTCCACACATTTACAGCAGAAGCCGCTCTATGATGCCCATCAGCAATATAAAAGTAATCAACACTATCAAAGAATGAATAAATGCTATCATCTACTTTTACTTTCCAGAGTTCATTTAATACTCCATTCTCATCTGTAAATGAATAAAAAGGTGGATCTGATTTAATCTTTTTGACCATTTCTTTAAAGTCGGGTTTATTTTTGAAAAATAAAAAAACAGGACCTGTATCTGCCTTCGTGATCATTATGTGCTTTGTTCTATCTTCTTCTTTATCTTTTCTAGTTAACTCGTGTTTCTTTATAAATCCATTCTCATAGTCTTTACATCGAAAAAGAGCATAAAAACCATTCTGAGTTTTTCCGTCAAGTGTTTGTGAAAGTAGATAAAAATATTCACGATCATCTTTTAAAAGAATCCCTTTTTTTATAAAATCTAATAAATTTTGTCTGGCTTTTTGATAAACTAAATTATCATGTTCATCAATAGAATCATCAAATTCAGCATCTGCTCTTGTAATTCTCAAAAAAGAATATTTATTTTTTGAAATAATAGTCCTTACATCTTCTCTTGAAACAACATCATACGGAGGAGAAATTATCTCTTTTACAAGATTTTTTTCAGGAAGAAGTCCGCAAAAAGATTTGACTTTCAAAATATACCTCTCAAAAATTTTTGAGATATTTTAACATATTTTTGATATTTTATCCAGAAATTAACCCAAATTGTCCCTTTTCTTTACAGCGCACCTTAAATGTTCAAGGATAATCTCTTTGTTCTTTGTCTTAAATTTTAATGCTTCCTCAAGTTCATTTGCGGCTGCCTTATAGTTTCCAAGCATATAATATGCCCAGCCTAAGCTATCCCTATATGCGGCAGATGTTGGATTAAGAGAAACTGCCTTTTTGCATTCCTTTAATGCTTCTGAAAGGTTAACTCCTAATTCAAGATATGTATAACCAAGATTATTATGTGCACTTGCATTATTTGGATCAATTTGAATTGCCCTTTTGAAATGATAGATCGCTAAATCATACTTTTTTGTTTCATAATATACATAACCTAAGGCTGAAAAAGCCATCGAACTTTGAGGATTCATTTCAATGGCAGATTTCAGAGATTTTTCTGCATTGCTAAAATCTTTAAGCTCTGTATATAGATATCCTAAGACTAAATATGAATGTATCTGTAAAACAAGGGATAACTCTGGATAATCTAAAGCACTTTCAAGACATTTTACAGCATTTCTTAACTCACCAATATTTGCATAACAAATCCCGAGATAATATAATAACTCTCCACTTTCTCCATATTTTGCAAGTAAATCCTCAAGCTCAGAAGAAGCAACTTTATACTTCTTCTTTTCTACAAGATTCTCAATAATATAATCTAACTTTGAATCTAATTCCTGTATAGCCATTATTTTTTCGTTGAAGAAGAAGATTCTGTTTCATAAACAGAAGGAACATTCCATTTTATATTTGCAATAGCCTTCTGTGCAGTTTCTTTAACATAGTTAAGATATTTTCCCTGGGTTACTTTTAGCAAATATCCAAAAGATGATTTATCACCAATCTTACCCAGAGCTTCAGAAAGATCATTAGCAAGCCCATTGTCTCTTGCGGCTTCAAGTTCAGCATGCATTATATCTAAAGTATTTCTTGTTCTTGCCTTTTCACCAAGTAAACCCAATGCCTGAGCAGCAGCTCTTTTTACTACAATATCCCTATCTTTTCTTAACATTATTGCAAGATGAAAAGCAGCTCTTTCATCTTCAGTATTTGCAAGTGCCTTAGCAGCCATAACCTTAAGTTTCCAGTTATAAACTTCTTTACCACCACCAACCAGTCTTCTTGTCTCCATTATTTCAATAAGCATATCCACTGCTTCTTTCGCCTTAAGCTCACTTAACTTCTGTAAAGCTCTAACCCTCACTTCATCATTTTCAGGATCTGGATCTCTGATTACTTCAATTAATTGAGGAATACTTTCTGGTCCCAATTCATCTATTACATCTACATTGGTTATATTATGCGCTCCATAAAGATTCAAAAAAATCACTAAAAATAAAATTGAGAATAAAGTTATCTTTTTCATCTTTTCCTCTCCTTCTAAAATTGCTAATATATTATATTTTGATATATTTTCGGTTTTTGTCAAGTATTTCTTGAAATTTTTTTAAAATTTAAACCAATATTTTTTCAAGTACTTCTTCAACTCTCTCAACATAGAATATATTTAAATCTTTCGTTATCTCTTTTGATATTTCCATAACATCTTTTTCATTCTTTTTTGGTAAAATTACATTAAAAATTCCACCCCTCTTCGCTGCAAGAAGTTTTTCTCTTAATCCTCCTATAGGTAACACATCACCTTTTAGAGTAATTTCTCCTGTCATTGCGATATCATTTCTTGCTGCTCTATTTGAAAGAGTGGATATAAGTGAACTCAATATTGTTACTCCAGCTGACGGACCATCTTTCGGTATAGCACCTTCTGGTACATGAATATGAAAATCATTTTCTTTGAATTTTGATATATCTATATCATATTTTTCAGCCATAGATTTCGCAATAGAAAACGCAATCTTAGCAGATTCCTGCATAACTTCACCAAGCTGCCCCGTTATAATCAAGTCTCCCTTTCCTCTAAAAATAGCACTCTCAATGTACAAAACATCCCCTCCATTCTCAGTCCAGGCAAGTCCAGCAACAAGCCCAACCCTTGGTTCTTTTTGAGCCTTAGTGAAATCAAATTTTCTTACTCCAAGATACTTTTCTACTAAATTAGAAGTTACAGTCTTAGATTTTATGTCTTTTGAAATTTTATCTCTTGCGATTTTTCTAATTATTTTCCCTATATTTCTTTCAAGGTTTCTTACACCTGCTTCTTTTGTATAATGTCTAATAATATCAAATATTGCATCTTCTTTAAATTCAATCTTTACGTCTGATAGTCCATTTTCCATTACCTGTTTTGGAATAAGAAAATGTTTTGCAATCTCTTTCTTCTCAACTTCTGTGTAACCAGGAACCTCAATAATTTCCATTCTATCTCTTAAAGGTACTGGAATATTGTATAAATTATTGGCGGTCGTAATGAAAAAAACATAAGAAAGATCAAAATCCAATGCAAGATAATGGTCATTAAAAGAGTGATTTTGTTCTGGATCAAGAACCTCAAGAAGTGCTGAACTCGGATCTCCTCTGAAATCCATACTCATTTTATCAACTTCATCAAGTAAGAATACTGGATTCATTGACTTAGCCTTTGCCATCATCTGTATAATTTTGCCCGGTAATGCTCCCACATAAGTTCTTCTATGCCCTCTTATTTCTGCTTCATCCCTTACTCCACCTAAGGAAACTCTCACAAAATTTCTGTTAAGTGCATGTGCTATAGATTGAGCAAGTGAAGTCTTACCAGTACCTGGAGGACCAACAAAACAAATTATCGGACCTTTAGATTTCGGATTGAGCTGTCTAATAGCTATAAAATCTAATATTCTCTCTTTTGCTTCCTTAAGCCCATAATGTTCTTTTTCAAGTATTTCTTCAGCTTTTTTTAAATCCTTATTCTCTTCTGTATGTATGCCCCATGGAAGATTTACCAGCCACTCAAGATAATTGTATATAACAGTATAGTCGGGAGACATATTTGGAATCTTTTTTAATCTCTCAATCTCAGTATCAAACTTTTCTTTTACAGCTTCTGGCATATTTTTTTCTTGAGCTTTTTTAATAAGATCATTAATAGTATCATCAACTGTTTCACCTTCATCAAGTTCCTTTTTTATCTCTTTCAATTGCTCATTTAAAAAGAACTTCTTTTGCATTTTTTCAAGACGTTCTTGAACCCTTTTATTTATATCATCCTCAATTTTTACGAGATCAAGTTCTTTTACTATCAATTCAAACGTCTTGGATAATCTAACCTTAATATCATCAGCTTCAAGAACTTCCTGTTTACTAATAGTCTGGGCTGGAATATTCGCCATTATCGCATCTATTAATTTTTCTGGATCCTCTATTGCTAAAAGTGTGGCAATTGATTCCTTGGGAATTTTAGAATTTACGTTTGTAAACTCAATTATTTTTTCTTTTATACTTCTTATTAATGCTTCTACTTCATTATCATTTTCATATGAAATTGTTTGTAATTCTTCAACCTCAACAAGTATAAAATCATCATTGTCAATATATCTTTTTATTTTTGCTCTTTGGGCTCCTTCTACAAGAGTTCTTATCATTCCATTTGGAAGATTAATTATCTCTATAATATTAGCAATACACCCAACTTCATATATATCTTCTTGAGATGGATCTTCAATTTCTTTATCCTTCTGAGCAGATAAAAATAAAGGAATATTATTTTCGTAGGCAAAATTTAAGGCTTTTATTGATGCATTTCTCCCAATCATAAGTGGCACTATCATATAAGGAAAAACTACAACACCCTTTAATGGAATTAAAGGTAATTTTTTTGTTTCCATAAATATCCCCATTTAAGCAATTTTAGGTTTTTTGCCTTTTAAAATAACATCCTTATCAATCACACACTTTTTAACCTCTTCCAATGAAGGTATTTCATACATAACATCAAGCATTATTTCTTCTATAACTGATCTTAATCCCCTTGCTCCCGTTTTCCTTTCCAGAGCCTTGTCCACAATTGCATCAAGGGCATCATCGGTAAATTTTAGTTTAACACCATCAAGACTAAAGAGTTCTTCGTATTGCTTTATAATTGCATTTTTTGGTTCTGTCAAAACTCTCTTTAAATCTTCCTTTGTCAATTCTGATAGTGCTGTAACAACTGGTAATCTCCCAACAAGTTCTGGAATTATCCCATACTTTATAAAATCCTGTGGAATTAAATAATCAAGAATATTTTCTTCGTCTTTACTTGAAAGAAGGGTAGATGTAAAACCTACTTCTTTTTTATTTATTCTTTTCCTTATTATATCCTCTATTCCAACGAATGCCCCACCAACTATAAACAGAATATTTGTTGTATCAATAGGAATATTAAAACCATGTGGATGTTTTCTACCACCCTGAGCTGGAACAGTTGCGATAGTTCCCTCTACAATTTTAAGTAAAGCCTGTTGAACACCTTCTCCAGCAACATCTCTAGTAATTGATGGGTTCTCACTTTTCCTTGAAATTTTATCAATTTCATCAATATAAACTATACCTATCTCTGCTTTTCTAACTATATCAGTTAATTCCGGGGCTTCTGGATCAAACTCTCCACCTGCAGCATTCTGAATCAACCTGAGTAACACATTCTCTACATCATCTCCAACATATCCCGCCTCTGTAAGAGTGGTAGCATCTGCAATAGCAAAAGGAACATTTAGCATTCTTGCCAATGTCCTTGCAAGAAGAGTTTTACCACTACCAGTAGGTCCCACTAATATAACATTTGACTTCTCTATTTCGACATCAGAATCATCTAATCTATAAAAAATTCTCTTATAATGGTTATAAACCGCTACAGATAAAATCTTCTTTGCCTTTTCCTGCCCAATAACATATTTATCAAGAAAAGCCTTTATATCTTTTGGCTTTGGTAACTTTGAAAAATTCTCTCTTCTTGTTTTTGCTCTTTCATTAACTAAGGTCTCATGAAAAGTTTCTATACACTCATCACATATATAGTTTCCATTCGCACCTTCAATTAATTTACCAACGACACCATAACCTGAACCACAAAAACTACATCTTATACTTCTTTCTTTAGTAGGCATTTTACTTCCTCTTTTCTATGATTTCATCAACAATTCCATAAAGTTTAGCTTCCTCTGCAGACATAAAGAAATCTCTTTCAGTATCTTTCTCTATTTTTTCCTTTGGTTGGCCTGTATGCTTCGCAAGAATATTATCAAGAATTTCCTTTGTTCTTAACATTTCTTCTGCCTGAATCTTGATGTCACTTGCCTGTCCCTGAACACCACCAGAAGGTTGATGTATCATAACTCTTGCATTTGGTAAAATAAATCTTTTCCCTTTAGTACCAGCCGCAAGAAGAACAGCTCCCATAGAAGCTGCTTGCCCTATACAAATAGTAGAAACATCGCTTTTAATAAATTGAATAGTATCATAAATTGCAAGTCCAGCCGAAACAACACCACCAGGAGAATTAATATAAAGACTTATATCTCTCTCTGGTTCTTCGGCTTCCAGAAAAAGTAGCTGAGCAATAACCAGATTTGCAATATCATCATCTATTGGTTGCCCAAGAAAAATAATCCTATCCTTTAATAATCTTGAATAAATATCATAAGCTCTTTCCCCTCTAGAACTTTGTTCAATAACCATTGGTATTAACATACGTTTTCTCCTTTTAATGTGAATAATAAAATATAAAAAAAAACTTTAAAAATGTAAAGTATTTTTAGACTATATAATTTTCAAGATCATGAAGACCTTCTATTCTTATTATTATCTTATCCCCTCTTTGCATTGGTCCCACATGAGCCGGGGTTCCGGTCGCAATTATATCCCCTGGGAACAAAGTCATAATCTTACTCACAAAACTAACAATTTCAAAAACATTAAATATCATGTTTTTTGTCGTCGAATCCTGTTTCACTTCCCCATTTAGAATGGCTTGAATCTTGAGATTTGAAACATCAAGCTCTGTTTCTATAAATGGCCCTGTTGGTGCAAAAGTATCAAACCCTTTAGCCCTTATCCACTGACCGTCCTTTTTCTGTAGATCTCGTGCTGTAACATCATTAAAGGGTGTATAACCAAGAATATAATCTTTTGCTTCTTTTACTGAAACATTCTTAGCAATCTTTTTTATAACAACACCAAGTTCTGCTTCATAATCAACCCGATTTGAAATATCGGGATAAATTATATTACCTTTATGATTGAGTAAACTTGATGGAGGTTTTAAAAATATCAATGGCTCTTCTGGAATGTCCATTTTCATTTCTTCTGCATGATCTTTATAATTTAATCCAATCGCAACAATCTTTGTTGGAATAACCGGTACAACTATTTCAAGATCTAAAAGATTATATTCTTCTTTTTTTTCATATGAAAAAGCATCTTCTATCCTATAAACCTTATTTTTCTCTACAATTCCCCAAAAAAATTCCATTTTTCTAACCAGATAAAAACGTCCAACCTTCATAATTATTGCCCCTAATAAGCCTCTCTTCCACTCTTTCCTGATTGTAAAAGAAGGTTAGCAACATATCTATCTATTTTTTCTCTATTTTCATTTGATATTTCTTCAAAATTTATTCCAATTAAACTACCTGAAACATTTCTTACAATACCCCAGAATTCTATTTCATTATTTGATTGATCTGGCAATCTAAAAACAATTCTCACGAGATCCCCAGGTACAAAGATCTGCCTTACCTCCATACCTATTCCACCTGTTGAAATATCAACTATCCTTCCTTCGCCTTCAAAATTTTTTAGATAATAAACTGCCTTAATGTTCACTGGAATTCGAGTAGCTCGTTCACCCATCAATCTCCTCCTCTTCTTCAAACAGTTTCAACTGAACGTCTTCTTTCGGATTTTCCATAAGATTTTTCATATTTTTCACTTCATAGACCTTTCTTTCAATCTTTTCAAGTTTTTCCTCGAGTTTCTTAGAAAGAACCGTTCCTTCTTCATAAAGTTTTATTGCTTCTTCAATATCATCTATCGTTTCAATTTCACTAACAATTTCTTCAAGTCTCTTTATTCCTTCAATAAAAGTTTCTTTCTTTTTTTCCTGTTTTTTCGCCATATTTTCACCCTAAATATTATAAATTAAAAAAAATAAAAAAAGCAATAATATTACATAAAAAATTAGGGGGTCGTTAACCAACAACCCCCAACACAGATATTAAAATACTTTTGTTTCTTTCCCCAAATTAAAGTTAAGTGAGGAATATCCTCTATTTAATGCAACAGTTATAGGTAACTGTTTTGCCACGGGACCCCATAATTGTCTTGGTCCTGGACTTGAAAATAAATCATTCTCTCCCCAATCTTTTCTTCTTTTCTCAAAAAATTTGAAAGCTGGAGAATTAACTTCTACAAGTCCTTTCCTTATAACCATTTCATTCTTACCATGTCTTCTCTCAATATTCAACAACCCTGTCAAAGGAAGTGCAAGTACGCTTCCACCACTTTCAAAATCTGTAATTGAAGCTATATAACCTGTTCTGTTATCAAGAATCAATGAACCTGCACAAAGTCCAAGATTTAAAGTATAAGCTGCATCAAATAATGTTGGAGCACCACATCTTCCTTCATAACCAAAGAAATGATTATTTGTTGCAAACTTAAATTTCTTTACTTTCTCTAAACCCTTTTCATCAAGCTTAAGATGTGCGATTTCTTCAGGGTGATTTTTTATTTCATTTATTTTTTCCTCTACCATAGTAATAAGCAACTTTTCTGTTGGTATCTGAGATACCTGTAAGTTTCCATGAGCATCTCTATCAAGTAAAAGCATTTTTTCAAATTCATCCGGGAGGGATGCCATTAACTTTGCTGAATCGCTTGTAAGCTTCTTATATATAAAGTCCTTTTTCTCTTCAAATGTAAACATCTTTGAAATATCTTCACCATAATGTCCCATTATATCGTTTAACTCTGCTATTAAAGACTTCATTTCTGGTATAAACTCTATCAAACCTTCTGGAATGACAATTACACCATGATTGATTCCCTTTGCTGCCCTTTTAACTATAATTTCACAAATATAGTTAACAATATCAGCTAAGGACATTTTCTTGGCTTCAACTTCTTCCGAAATCAAAGCAATGGCAGGATGAGTTTGTAATGCTACTTCTAAAGCAACATGACTTGCCGATCTTCCCATAAGTTTTATAAAATGCCAGTATTTTCTTGAAGATGGTGTATCCTGAAGTATATTACCAACAAGTTCGCTATAAATCTTTGTGGCTGTATCAAATCCAAATGATATAGGAAGAATATTTCCTATCTGTAAATCACCATCAATAGTCTTTGGAACCCCAATAACCTGAACTCCTTCGTCATAGAGAAGTTCTGCTAAAATAGCTGCATTTGTATTTGAGTCATCACCACCGACCACCACTATAGCATTTAGAGAGTAATCTTTTACAGTTTTTCTTACACCATTAAATTGTTCTTCTGTTTTTATTTTTGTTCTATCAGAACCAAGAAAATCAAATCCACCAGTATTCAGAATCTTTTTCACATCATCTTCTTTAATCTCAAACAATGTTCCTTCAATAAGTCCCTTTGGACCATTTTTTACTCCAAAAAGAGTGTTGTTTTCTCCAAGGATCTTCTTAAGCCCTATGATAACATTGTGACCACCTGCAGCAGGACCACCAGAAAATAAAACTGCAACTCTCTTACCACTTGTTACAACATTCCCAGAAACTCCTTTCAAAATTTTATTTTCGGTTTCTTTAACAGTTTTTGGGAATTCCTTATTTACTTCATTTACATCAGAAGTCCCAATTTGTTCAGAAGTCTTTTCAAATTTTGCTGGTACAATTTTACCATCTTTAACAAAAATATCACACACCGGAACACTTAATTTTCTTATTTCATTTTCAAAAAGAGAATTATGATTCTCCATTGAAATAAGTAAATTTTCAAGCATTTTATCCTCCTAAAATTCTATTCACTTATTGAAAATCTGCCCATTTTTCTAAACTTCTCATATCTTTTCTGGAGAAGTTTTGGTTTGGAAAACTTTTTTAATTCTAAATAGTTTCTCAATACACTTTCTTTAACATTTTTAAATGTAGTTAATGGATCTCTATGTGCCCCTCCATATGGTTCTGGAATTATCTCATCAATAACTTCAAATTCCAGCAAATCTTTAGCAGTAAGTCTTAAAGCCTTAGCAGCTTTATCCATCTTTGAAGCATCATGCCATAAAATTGACGCACACCCTTCCGGTGAAATCACAGAATATATAGCATTTTGAAGCATTAAAACACGATCTCCTACTCCTATAGCAAGAGCTCCACCACTTCCCCCTTCTCCAATAACCGTAACAATAATCTGAGTTTCAATGGCAGACATTTCAAATAGATTTTTAGCAATCGCTTCTCCCTGACCTCTCTCCTCACTCTCAATTCCGGGATATGCTCCACTTGTATCTATAAAAGTTAAGATAGGAAGTTTGAACTTTTCTGCAAGTTTCATTGCTCTCAATGCTTTTCTATAACCCTCTGGCTGGGGCATACCAAAATTTCTATAAATCTTATCTTTTGTGTCTTTTCCTTTCTCCTGTCCGATAATAACAAACTTCTGCCCATCAATTTTGCCAAAACCAGTAATTATAGCCTTATCATCTCCAAAATACCTATCGCCGTGAATTTCGATAAAATCTTCGACTATATTGTTTACATAATCAATAAAATTTGGTCTTTCTGGATGTCTTGCAACCTTTACCACCTGAAAAGGTGAAAGATTCTTATAAATTGTTTCTATTATGTACTTCTTCTGCCTTTCAAGTTCTTCAATTTCTTTTGAAAAATCTGACTTATTTGAACTTTTTTTAAGTAATTCAATATTTTCTTCTATTTCCTTAATCGGTTTTTCAAAATCAAGATAATACATTCTTTACTCCCGTTAATATATTTGGTATATATGATAAAAAAAAAATAATTAATTATCAAGAAAAATAAAAGAAAAAAATCATCATTGACAAATTTAAAATTAACCTTTATAATAAAAATAGTTAACTTTTAATTATCGTTAACCGATAAAATTTATTATTTTGATGGGGGAGGTTTTATTTTATGGTACCCAATATTTACAATTATGAGATCGTTGGATGGAAAAATGAAAACACACTTATTGTAAAATTAGACGATGGAAAAGAAATTTTTGTAAAACAGTTAACAAAAGTAGATGACAACCATATACTATTTAATACTCATGGAATGTATTACAAAGAATTTCCGAGTGATTTTATGAAGGTTAGAGCTTATACTTCTTATATAATTCAGTATGCCCCTGAACTATATAAAGAAATAAACCTTCTCGAACAGCAGATAAGTGAAATTGTTAAGAATGGAATAGAACATGGAAATAAAATGGACCCCTCTAAAAAGATAAAAGTATGGTTTGATTTCAATAAAAGAGCTAAAATAATAGTAGAAGATGAAGGACAAGGTTTCAAAATTATGGATGAGTGGAACAAGTTTGCTTTAAATAGAACTGTTTGTCTTGTAAAGCAAGATTTTGAACATTTCGCTGATTATGTTGCATGGAAAGGACCTGAATCAAGAGAAATGGATGGGGGAAATGCTCTTTTTGCTGCTCTTGAATACTGGAATGGTGGCTTTTTATATAACAAAAAAGGCAATAAATGTGTGGCTGTAAGATATTTCCCTGATAACGCTGAATATAAAAACTACATTTAGATAATAAAAAGGAGGCAAAATTCATTTTTGCCTCTTTTCTTTTATATAAGAAAGCATCTTTTCTAAAACTTCTTCAATAGAAAGGTTTGTTGTATCGATTATAAATGCTGCGGTGGGCTTTATAAGCGGAGAAAGTTTTCTATTTATGTCAAGAAAATCCCTTTCTTCTATTTCCTTCTTTATATCTTTTAGTTCAACATTTTGATCTTTTTCTTTAAGCTCTTTATATTTTCTATTTGCCCTCTCATCAATGCTAGCATCAAGATAAAATTTATAATCTGCATAAGGAAAAACAACACTACCAGTATCTCTACCTTCTACAACAATACTATATTTGCTTGCCATTTTTCTCTGTTCTTTTACCATTTTTTCTCTTACACTTCTAAAACCAGAAACTTTTGATACCTTTCTTTCAACATTATGTTCTCTGATTTTTTCTGTCACATCTTTCCCATTAAGAAAAATTCTTCCTTCTTCAAAATTTATATTGATTTTATTAAGATGTTCTTTTATGGTTTCTTCATTATCAAATGAAATATTATTTTCTAGCAAATAAAGAGTAAGAGCTCTATACATTGAACCAGTATTGAGAAAATGAAATGACAATTTTTCAGCAAGCAACTTTGCTAAAGTACTTTTACCACTCCCGGCAGGTCCATCTATTGTAATTATTATAGTTTTTCTCTGAATTCCTTACCTCTCTTAAGGTATTCTATCAAATCCTTTTTCTTACCATTTCTTATAATATGAATAATAGTATCTATCTCTCTTGAAAAATCCACAAGGCATCTTTCTATATTATCTGCATTGAGTAATATTATGTCTGCCCACATCTCTGGATTACCCTGAGCTATTCTTGTTGTATCCAGTAAGCCTTTTCCATAAAGACCAAAAAATCTCACATCAGCCCAGCCATCCTTTTCAAGATAGTTACATATAGCCGAAGAAATTATATGGGGAAAATGACTTGTTATTGCAACAATCTCATCATGAAAATCCGCTGATATGAGTACTATTTGTGATCCCAAAACTTTCCAGAAATCTCTAACCTCAGGCAGAATTTCCTGTGATGTTTCAGTAAGAATGCCAACTATTTTTTTATCAAATAAATCTGCTCTGGCATATTCAACCCCTGACTTTTCACTTCCTGTCATTGGATGCGCACCGACAAAATATAAGTCTCTTGTATTATTCTTATTAATTTCGTTAATAACAGAACGTTTCACGCTCCCAACATCCATTACAATAACATCATCTTTTAAAAAAGGCATATAGGTAAAAAAAACATTTGGAACTGTATCAACAGGTGTACAAATGATGAAATAATCTAATTCCTGAACTAACTCCGAACTTTCATTCCCATAAGAATCAATGATTCCTAAATTTTTTGCATTTTCAAGTTTTTCTACATTTCTACCAAATCCATAAACCTTTGCATCAGGAATAAATTTTTTAATAGCGAGTGCTAAAGATCCCCCGATTAATCCAAGTCCATAAATGCCGAAAATTTTCTTCATTCATTACCTCAAATTATTTTAGATTTTTACCACTTCCAACTACTGGTGCTATTTTCCTTATTTCATCCATTAAAGTTTTAAATTTATTCGGTTTTAAAGATTGTGCTCCATCAGACATTGCCTTTTCAGGTATATGATGTACTTCAACCATTATACCATCAGCACCTGCGACTATTCCAGCTAAAGCAACAGGTATAACATATTGCCATTTTCCAGAAGCATGGCTTGGATCTACAATAATAGGCAAATGAGAAACTTCTTTCACCACAGGAATAGCAAGAATATCAAGAGTATTTCTTGTAGAAGTTTCAAATGTCCTTATACCTCTTTCACACAAAATAACATTTTTGTTTCCTTCTGACATTATATATTCTGCTGACATCAACCATTCTTCTATAGTTTGAGCCATACCTCTCTTAAGTATAACTGGTTTGTTAACTTTCCCAACTTCTTTCAAAAGACTAAAATTCTGTGCATTCCTTGTACCTATTTGAAGAACATCAACATAATCAACTGCAAGCTTTAAAGAATTAACATCCATAACTTCTGTAACAGTAGGAATATTAAAAATTTCTCCAGCCTTTCTTAAAAGTTTTAGCCCCTCTTCCCCCATTCCCTGAAAGGCATAGGGAGATGTTCTTGGTTTAAAAGCTCCACCCCTCAAAAAATTTGCTCCTGATTTTTTTACTTCTTCTGTTATTGTCATCAACTGATTTTCATTTTCAATACTACATGGACCAGCAATTATTGCAAGATTTCCATTCCCGATAAGATTCCCTTTTACATTTACAACTGTAGGTTCTGGATGAAAGTCTATGCTTGCCAGTTTATAGGGCTTGGTAACATGAAACATCGACTCAACACACGCAAGTCCAGCTATTGGAGAATCTTCTAATTTTGATTCGTCTCCAATTACTCCAATTACTGTTTGAAATTCTCCAACAGAAACATTGGTTCTTAAACCAATTTTTTCTATCATTTCTACAATGTGATCAATCTCTTCCTTTGTTGCTGTAGGCTTTAAAACTATGATCATATAAACTACTCCTTAAATATCTATTCTAAATTTTAAAATAAACTTTAAAAAAAGTAAAAAAATTAATATGTTAATCCAAATCCAAATGGAAATAATGGATTATAATCTTTGTCCCCAATATTAACAGGTAATTGTTCATCACTTTCCGGCCATGACATTGGCAATTTACCCTCTGGTTTATAATCACCAAAAATTATATCAGTTACTCCTTCTCCTTCTGTTCCGGGTAGCCATGCAACTACTATCCCATCTGCAATTTCTTTAAGATCAGGAATTACAAGGGGTCTTCCGGTAAGTAAAATTAGTACTTTTTTAACTTTAACTTCTCTTAATTTTTCTATTAAAGAAGCATCTTCAAAATCCAATGTCGGAATAGTTCTATCTCCCATAAACTCAGCATAAGGAGATTCTCCAGCAACTATTACTATGGTATCCGGTAAATTTTTACTTTTCTTTAAAACACTATTACCATTCACATCATATGTAACTTTAGTACCTTTATCTACACTTTTCTTTATCGCTTCAAGAATAGTTGTTCCGGGTATAAAATTTCCCTTTTTCCCCTGCCAGCTTAAAGTCCATCCTCCACATTGACTACCTATGTCATTAGCCTTCTGCCCAACCACAACAATCTCTTTTAAACTTTTTGATAAGGGTAAAACTCCATCATTCTTAAGAAGAACAACACTTTTTCTCACAGCCTCTCTTGCTAAATTCCTATGTTCTTGAGAACCCACACTTTCTATTAAACTTCTATCTGCAAACGGGTTTTTAAATAACCCCATTTCCATTTTTACTGTGAGTATTCTTCTAACAGCATCGTTTATTCTCTCCATCTTTACTCTCTTTGCCTCAACCAGCTTTTTAAGTGTAGTTATAAACTTGACATAATCATCTGGTACCATAACCATATCAATACCGGCATTTATAGCCTTTTCAACCTGTTCTTCATAACTTCCCGGTATCTGTTCAATTGCCTTCCAATCTGATACAACAAATCCTCTAAATTTAAGCTCTTTCTTTAATACTTCTGTTAAAAAATATTTATGTTCATGCATCTTAACTCCATTAATACTTGAAAATGATGCCATAATTGTTTTAACTCCATTCGAAATAGCATAAATATATGGAGTGAGATGAATTCTTCTTAATTCCTTCTCATCTTTTATTATTGTATCTCCCTGATCCACTAAACCTTTCATACCAGTTCCAAAAGTTGTCCCACCATCTCCAAGATAATGTTTAGCACATGCAATAATATTCTTCTGAAAGCCTTTCACCTGAGCCGCCCCAAGTTTAGAAACGAGAAGTGGATCTTCGGAAAAGCTCTCATAAGTTCTACCCCATCTTTCATCCCTGGAAACTGCCACACATGGAGCAAATGTCCAATATGCACCAATTGCCCTACATTCTTTACCTGTAATTTCTGCTATCCTTTCTGCCAATTCAAGATCTCTTGTAGCACCAATTCCAATATTATGGGGAAATATGGTAGCACCTTTAACCTTTTGATTTCCATGGACAGCATCAATTCCATAAAGTAGTGGAATTTTAAGCCTTGTATTAAGTGCATATTCCTGTAGTTTATCAATATAATCTGCCCAATCTGTTGCCGAAACTCTTGATTCACTATTAAATGGATAAGAATTTCCCCCACTCAAAACTGAACCAATAAAATACTTCTGTATATCTGAAAGATCTTTTAAATAAGAATTATCAACCTGGGTCATCTGCCCTATTTTTTCCTCAAGAGTCATCTGATTCAAAAGCTTTTCAACCTCTATTGCTATATTCTGAGAATAAAGATTAACAAACAAAAGAGAAATAGCAATAATTTGTAATAAAAATCTTTTCATATTTTCCTCCATAATTATTATTACATATGTTAGTACTTTTTTCAAAATTTTAGAATGATTATTGTAAATTTAAAATGTGACACTTTTTTCACAATAAGTTTTCACTTTTTCTAAAAAAGTGAAAAAAAGAGAGGCTGACTGCAATTAGCTTCTCAACTATTTTATAATATTTTATATCAATTTTATAAAATTTTAAATTTTTTTCTACCAGACACAATTTTTTTAAAACTGCCAGGTAAGTTTTATTACTTTTTAGCTAAGTTATATAATCTTTTTTGAATTTTCATACCAGATAACTGATAATTCATTACATAACATAAGATTTTACAATGCTTATGAAATACTCTTTTATAAGTGGCCAGTGATTTTCAATCTCCCCTATTTTCTGGTTATCAGCATCTTTAAAGTAAGTATGTGCTTTTAAAAGCAGAGAAAGATTGAAATGTTTATGGTATTTCTTTTTAAATAAAGAAATAACTTCTTCCAGATTGATATTATTTCGCTTCATCAAAAAGTAAAGGTCAAAAAAGTCCTTTTTCTCGCCTCTTTGTATGATTGCTATAGATTTCATAGCAATTATATCTTCATCAGAAGCAAGATAAATTTTTAATTCTTCTGAAAATATTGGGTTTTTCAATAATGAATAATTATAAACAAAGAAAGAAAACTTAACATTATTTTTTGAAAAGATAATAATATCCTTTTTGAGTTCTATAACTTTTACATTCTGCCCGGATATTAGATTAAAGAAGTCTATTTCCCTTTCAGGAAATAAAAGAAATCAAAGTGCTCAGAAAATCGATGCCCATATTTCATAGAAATTGCAGTTCTACCCGCAAGGTAAAAATTTTCAGTAATGCCAGATATCACAACTTGTTCTAAAGCTTTCAGTTGAGAGTTTTTCAAATTCCTTTTCATCAATATTTAGAATTATCCCCCAGAATTCCTGATTTCTTTTATCAAACTTAAAATGAAACTTAAAAAGCATCTGTTTCAGATCTTCTCTTGAGTATTTCTTTAAAACTTTTTCTGGTGAAGAATATAACATTTCTCTAATAATTTTAGTCTCTTTACTTTTGTCTTTATCCCAATTTAAGTTAATCATAGTTTTCATCTTTGATTTATAAAAGTACTATATTATAGATTAACAAAAGGAAGGAGTCAATATAAATTATTAATACTTTCAAAAATTTCCTTCTGTTAGAAGTAAAAATTTTCCATTTTTACCAAAATTTATCACTTTTTGTAAAAAAGTGGTCAAAATTTACTTCTTACTTTCTTTCTCAGCGATGAGAAAGAAAGTAAGCAAAGAAAGAATCGCTTTCGCAATCTAACCTCAAGCAAACTCGACCTCCTGTCTTCGGTAGTAAAATCGCTCAGCTGGATTTTGCGAGCCCAGCTTATGAGTAAAATCTATAGTATAATCGCTGGGAACCCAACTGA
>FWWL01004954.1_pt1 | contig 21550 bp, 24 predicted proteins | sample 2228331 | NCBI WGS metagenome assembly FWWL01 (sample SAMEA103939775, study PRJEB20133) | metagenome | reverse complement strand
TATCGTGTATTGATGCCAGTAGGTTGTTCCACTTGCTCGGTTGCTTTCCACCGTCCCGTCACCCCAATCAATTGTGTATGTCCCGCTGTTCGCAACCGTTACCTGAAACGCAACACCGACACCTCCATCCGAAACAAGTAAGTTAATTTCATTGTTCCCAACTTCCGAAATGTCAATCCAATCGGGGTGCGGTTGCCAACCGCCCCCGAGTTCAACTTCCTTAAAGTACCCTGTTGCGTCATCAAGCGTAATTACTTTGCCCATAGGGTCTCCCAATTCTAAACCTGAGTCCGTAAGCTTCAATACCTTCATTATGCTCTTTCAATCGGTTCGCCCTTTTCGAAAACAATTTCTGTTGCCGATACCGCTTTCCCGACGTATTGGGCAATATACCCGCTTGTCGTCGGAATCGTCGTGGTAGCCCCGCCTGGTGTCGCTGAAAGCCAGTAACGAGAACCAATTGTAAGACCTGAAAGCCCCGTGATTTTTCCAGTAAAATACACATTCACGCTTTGCCCCGCACTCACGCTGTCCTTTACGAAACCATCGCATTTTTTCGAAAAACCTCCACTTGCATCTGCCTTTCTTACTTTCAACGTCCCACCATCGTTCCATAAATTCACAAGATTGCCTGCGGAAAGGTTTTCTGATGCTGTTACTGAAAGGACTTCCTCACCAATTCCAGCAGGCAAGAGGCTTTCATCAATTACGCCTTCGCTGTTCGTTGCGATGATTTTCCCTGCGTCGGATGCCCCTGAACTTGTTGTTATCGCCTCTTTCTCGGCGAGTCCATTTGTCCCAAGATAAATATACTTATCTGCCATTTTTATCTCCTTATAATTAGTTTAACATCAACAAAAAGCTTGTCATTTGCTACCGCTCTACCAATTTCTAATACAATTCCATTCGAAGGAATTTGCCTTGTTATAACGCCATCGCTTCCCACGAAATACCTCCCTTCTTGAAGACCACCATAACCATTAACAATGCCACTAAAAACAACCGGCACGGTCGAGCCTGTTTCTCCGGCTGATTTTGCAACGCCAACAGGAAGCGTTTGAATATCTTCATCTGTGTAATCAGCCAAATAAATTTTCCCATTCTTGACAACAACCGCCCTACCACTCCCAATTGTTTCTCCGCATTCATAATTATCTATTATTTCAGACCTTATTTCCCTTGTTTCATAAATTACATTACTTACAAGAGGAACGCTAATTTCCTCTCGCTCTAAATTAATAATTTTATTGACAATATTAAAATTTATTTTAGGTACAACTAATCTAAACATTACCACTCCGTAATCGCTTTTACAACAAAGACTTGCCCTCTAATCCACTCGCTTAATTCGCCATTGTCATTTACCGCTAATGACCAATTATAAACTCCTTTATCGAGTAAGCTTGTCTCTGTGTTTGCAAGCGATAAAGTTATTCTGCGATTTGCAACATCTTTTGTAATTGTGAATTCCGCGGCAACTTCCCATGTCCCAACATCTCGTATCTGGCTCCTAAATTGAAGAGGCTCTACGTCAACATCAAACTCAAACACAAGAGAATAAGAATAACCTCGCACGATCTCAAGTCCATCTTTTAAATCTAATTTTGCCGAATAAGCCATACCCCCTCCTATGGCAATGATTGATGAATAATTCTGCCCAGTATTCCTACGCTATTTATTCTTGTCTTGTATTGCGTCGATATTTCTACCGAAAATTTTATTGGTTTGCGATATGTATCAGTCCAAAAATGAGGTATCAGTGTAACAACGTTTATGCCCGTACCTTTTATTAAATAACCAGGCCCGGTTATAGGCCCAGCAGGAGCCCGATGGGAATGTCTTGGATACATCACGTCTATCGTTGGTTGGTATCGATAGATTTGCACAGCGTCGTTCAAGTAGTTATAAAGCAACGGATTTACATCCATATCAGTCGAAGCAACACGTGTCGAATGTTCTCCAATGTTCCACTGGACGCCATCCTTTATCCCCCACAAATCATTCCAAAAAGACCAATTAAGGAACTTGATGTTAAACTCGCCTTTGCTGAATAAATTAAACAAAAGCTTTCGTATCCTTTTAAGCCTAACCTCGCTTCCCATAGTAAAATACGGACTAAGCCAAACCGTTCTTACCGGTACTCTTATCATTTTAATGCATACTCGGTTTGATGTGTCGGGGATTATGATGTCTTTGAAATAATAATCACGCAAAAATCGTTGGATACTCACAAGTTCGTCGTTATCGTTCTTGTAATACAGAAATTCACCAAAAGGCAAATCGTCCATATCGTCTTCGAAATACAAAGGCAAGTTATCATTAACGTCATATCCACCTGCGTTAAGTAAATTCAAGTTTCCAACATCAACCCCACCAGGATGGCATTCAGGGTAAAGAAGAAGCGAGCGAATTCGGGTTTCGTTGTTCTGTTCAGCAGGCGATTCGATATAAAAACCTGTCAAATAAGGGGCAAGTCGGTCGTTCACAACCCAAGCTCTTGTATAATACCGAGAGGGGAAAATGTCCGCGCTTCGCAATTCGCCTAAAGAGTTAGCGTAATACATTCTTACGTTTTGAATCGGATAAATCACCTCCTTTAACAAATGATGTTGATTGGTTTCAAACAAAGGCTCGTCTCGATAGTCAAGAAGAGTAGTTTGATATCCGTACTTATAAGCATTTTGATTCTTCAAATCAAACACAAAAACATGCCCCAAAACTCTTTTTTCGAACAAATGAGTTTGGTCGGTATATTCGGTTACATCCAACCGTTGGGTGTTACGCAAAAACCCATAATCAAGCTGTCTTTCTGGCGCATATTTAATCCTATCGTCATCGAAAGGATAAGGAAATCGAAGAACATCTTTGTTTTCCCATGTTTGGTACGATGGGATATTTAAATATATCAAATTTAAAGAAGGATTATACCCTGCTGTTGCGTAGCGCAATAACTCCTTTGGCGTATTGGTAAGCAATTCGTCTATTTCTTTGCTGACTCCGGCATCTGCTCTTTGCCAAGATTCCCCGTTAAACTCAATAAACCCACTCCAAGATAGAAAATACAATTTGTTGTTTACGTTAATTAATGTTTTTGGGGCAATGCATCCTATTGTATTACTCACCTCGTCAACACGACTAATAGGCGGGTCTTGCGCTTGAACTGCGTATCTACCAATAGCATTTTCCTTAAATACGATTAAATTCCCTCGTATGACTTCTATACCAGTAATTGAGCTTCCGTCTCCTTCTCGGAACGCAATCGTGCTTCCTTCTTTTATCCAATTATTGTAATACGGCTCGGTCCAGCGTATGCTGCTATCATAAAGATAAATCGTAGGGCCATGGATTGTTTTCAATTTTGGATAGAGCCAGTCATTTACGTCTCGTTTGTAATTTTGGTCGCTTCCCTCCAATGTCGTATCAGCTTCGTTGTTTTCATCTACAAACACGCCTTCGTCTTCGGGGTATACAAAGCCTATTTTCCCATATTTGCCCCAGTTTGTTCCATCGTATTCCGACCTAAATATCACCAATACATTTATCGTAACATCATAAGAAGACGGCAGAAGAGCGAATCCAACAACAAGAGGCTTGCCTGATGGGTTAACATCCACCTCAATTTCAAACGATTTGGCAGAATATTGCCCCATTACATTTTCATACAATGCCAAATATTTCAATTTCTTCGGAGAAGTAAACCCCTTCCCGTTTTTGCTTTCAAATACCCTAACTATAAAATTAGACAATCGATAATACCCATCTGTCGCCCCCATATTATATTGGTAACTATCGACGCAGATAGCGTCGTTTGGGACATTTAATCCCCTAAGCCATTCTATACCTTTAACCGTTCGAGGCGTTTCGATAAATGTTTTTTCGTAATAATTAGCAAAATACACTCTTTCGTTTAATGTTCTAACAAAAGAAGAGTGAATTTCCGAATGCATTCCTTCGTATTGCTCGGGCTTATGCCCAAAATCAAGTTGGTCGTCACGAACGTCGTCAAAGAAATACAAAAACCCTTTCTTTTTTAATTCTTCATGGTCGATATCAATGGCTCTAACAAGGCCATAGTCGTGTGGGTCCCAATCGTTTTGATGACTTGCTTTGGTTCTGAAAATTAACAATCGGACTGCATCTACCGGAACATAATCCTTTTTTATACGAATACCCAATCGAGGGGCGTTGAATAAAATCGATGAAGGGAAAATGCTTGACAACTGCTCAAACCATAAAGCTCGTTCGCCCTCTGCGTAAAGGTACGCTTCGGCATTGGTTACATACTGGTATGTTTCCGAGCGTCTTTTCGCATCCTGCCCTGTGAAATCAAAAAATTCTTTTTCCTCTATGGTTCTTTCTGCGAATCCTGCACCAAAAAACTCCCAAAGCTTATACTTAAATGGCAAGTTTCCCCTTAACCTACAAAAGCTGTAAAGTGGATCGCCGTTACGTAGCGCGATGAATGGATAAGAAAAGTTGTTCAACGTATAATAATATATGTCTCTGTATTTGTGCGATAAATTAACAGCGCTGCCCCACGCCGTAACTTTATCCAAATTCTGACTTATCCAAGTATAATTTTTACTTAAAAGCTGCTGTTCTTCGTCTTTTTTTAAACTATCCAATAATTTTAGTCCAACCATTCCTCTGGCAAACATTCTGTCAACCACGCCACTTGGCACTTCGTTGTGCACAACAGAAAAATAATCCATTCTATTGTGCGTATGTCTCAATAAGGTCGCCGGCAAAACAACTTTCTTTTTAATCCCATTGATTTTAGCAAGAACAAAATCATCTTTTACATCAAACAAATAAGTGGTCCAGTGAGTAAGAGGTTTATTAACAGGAGGCCTAAAATAAGTTGTAATAAACTGCAAAAAAGCGTCCTGATAAAGCCCGCCAAGATGCAGTATATACGGCGGGTGTTCTTGATCTCCATCTGTGCCTATTACCGTGGCGATTGGTAATAATATTTGCTTCGAGCAGTAAAACCTCGGGCTATCAAATTCAGAGTCCACAAAACTATCGCTATAAAAAACATTCTCCCATTCATCGATATTGACCAAAAACCCTAATGAACATTTCCCTGTTCTTGAAAACAATGGGTACCGACTGGCCAAATCGTCTTGCCTGTACAAAGGTATAGTCAAAAATCCGTACCTAAAAAATCGATCCTTAATGCTTGCCTGAGGGTAATCATACCCATAAGCAAAAGGTAAATCGTCGGAGCGGTTACCTTTCAATTTCAAATGCAATGGCTCGTATTCCGTTGCAAACACAAAGCTGTATTTGAGTCCGCTTGTTTGTATCGACTCTATTATAAAATTATTTAGCTTAACGAATTTTTCCCCCGCCGAGATAATTATTAAAGTCAAAAAATCCCAAACAACGCCCGCGTCTTTTGTTAAAATATCGCTCATGCTGTTGAAATTTCTTAGCCCCGCCAAAGAATTAATACCTTTGTAAAGCTTTTTCTTTAACTGGTAAATTTTGTTTAAAATAATCCCTCTTTCTCCTAAAAACGGGTTTTCGTCGTCATAGTCAACAAAGACATAATCGCCTTGGGGCAAATACTGCGTATTTCTAAATAATCCAACTATCTCATTCTCTGATGGAGTAACAACGTGATCTTGAAATCCCTCGATAAGCGGATGATAATCGTTTAGCACCTGTTGAGGTGGGTGTAGATTAAAGGCTTTCATGAAAAAGTCTTGCCCCTCAAAGTTTAACGGACGTGTTTGGTTGTTTGACGTTTTCCAAGGTTCAACCCACTCATCTTTTGTTGGACTCCACATGATATCAGGGGCCAGCAATTCCGTAGAAGGCAGCGAAAAGTTGCCGTTGCCATAATCCCAAACAAATTTGTATCTCCAAACCCCAAGAGGCATTTCTTTCTCGTTCTCGTTTTGCTCTTTTAAACGCAAGTTTTTAGGAATCCCGCTTGCCATTTTGTTAAAAACCCTGTCCTTCCCTCTGAGCAGACCGTCTATCGCGGTTCCGTCTACACCATTTGTGCGATAATAACTCAATTTATAATCTTCCCAAACATAAACATTGGCCGCAATATCTGTTTTAATTCTCCCGCTTTCTTTTTCTCTTTTAATTATTTCGACGTCTTCTATTCGTTGGTTATCCAACCATTTCTCTTCTTTTAATTTAACCTTTTTAAACAAGTCATAATATTCTTTGCCATTTTCCCCATTGGAATATATATGCAACTTGACAAAATCTTTTTTCAAAAAAGACATTGCCAACACCGACATTGGGTTAAAACTCGGGTCATACCTTGACAGCGATGTAAATTGAACCAAATTTTGTGGGGTAGTTATTAAAGAAAACAAGGTATCACGTGGCGAGGGTAATTCCCCCGCTATTTTGTATAGCACAAACTCGTTAATCCAGGTTTCCATCAGGGAGCCAGCTATGCCGCCGTATATCCTCATAGATCTTTCTTCGTCAAGTTCAAAATTTGCGGTATAAAAGCTTTGATTAGATATATCATTGCTTGCGGGGGTTGGTCCGATTTGATAAGATTTGTCTGGCTCGTAATAATAAAGGGCAAGCCCAGCTTTTACTTTCCCATCTCTGTCGTCGTTTTCATCGTCGTAACATAGTTGCAAATGGATTGTATGTATGTCAAATAAATCTCGTTTGTTTTGCTTCATTGTTATTTTATGAGGCTTACGCTCGCCTCTTTCTGGCATCAATACGTTAAAATCATCACCTATAACCCAATCGCCATTTATTTTATCTGCGACAACAAGCTTGAATTGGTATTGGTCGCAATTTATAAATATATCCGTAAAAGGCTCGAATCTGTCTTGCTTCGCAGAAAGACTTGTCATTTGCCAATCAGACGGGTAATAGCCGGGCAACCGATTGCCCCATTTGCTAAGATTCGTTCTCTCGTCCATCGATATGTCGGGGGCAAACAGGAATTTCCAATTAGAGCGCAGTTGTTTCAAATCATCCTTGCTTAATTCCCTGTGTAGATACCAATGCGATTGCCCAAATTTGTCGATTGAGGAAAAAGGCAAATACCCATCCACAAAATAATTAATCCAATCCCTTTTGTCTGCAAAAGGAACTCCTTTATTTTTTAATACCGGGGTATAATCGCTTGTTACAAGATAATTCCTTTTGGTGCCTGTTAGAGGTGAAAGAAAAACAGCCAGCCGATACTTTCTCGGCATTGTCTTGGGCAGCTGGAAATTAGCTTTTTGGAGGGCGCCTCTGTCTACCCAGGCAACAGAATACTCGTTGAGCGCATTTTCGTCAAACATTATAGTCGAGGCATCTCTTTGCCAATTTGTTATAGTTGGCACTCTCACAAAATAAACCATCAGATTCCTGGGCAACAACAAAGTGGTTTTTTGCGTGTCCCACCATTCTTCTTCTAACGAAAACTCACCAATCCCAACAACCCCTAGATTCATCAAAAAATCAATAAACGGGTAGTTAAGAATATACTCATCACCGTTTTTAATCATTGAGCCAAAGCTATCAACATGGAGCCCCCAAATATATCCATTGCGATTAACAAGCTTACCTTGTTCTTCGATTCTCAAATTCAACATATCAGCAGCATAAAGAATTTCGCCCTGCCCGGTTAATTCCGGTGCAATATCGGAATTTATGCCGCCAAACTTTACTATTTCAATTTGCCTAAACATTTACTTCCAAAGCATGTTATACTCACCATACAACTCTTGATAATATTCAGGCTTATTTAATTTGGCTCTTTCGATTTCTAACCAAAACTTTTGCTCAAATACCTGATAATTAACGCTTCCCTTGCTTTTCAAGTATTCTGCTATCGCAAAAGCAACCAAGGCGTCTTGATAAGGGGAAAGAACAGGGTTGATGGTCGCCCCTCTAAACATGGTCTCAAAATTTACGTCAAATGGTTGCCAAGCCGCCCATTGCGGAGACGATTCGCTAATAGGCTGAAGGTCGATTATGTACCATAGCCATAGCGAAGGATACTTTGCTGAGTCGTCTGGATAAATATGAAGAATTCGAGAATAAACAGAAGCTATGGGTACCTCCGTCCCAAGAGGCACAAGTCGTTCAACTGGGAAAGAGTGAAAATAATAATCCCCTATGCCATAGGAATAATGCTGGGCGACCGAAGGACGCCCAGCTTTTATTTCGTCGACAGCTCTCAACCATTGTTCCGGGTTACTGTCTTTGTCTCTTATCTCTTTTATTTCGAGGATATCTTCGGGCAACTGGAAAACCCCGTTGGCATTTCTTAACAATTCCAGCTTAGCTTCTATTAATTTTGTTTCCCTTTGAAATATTTGCGCCCCACGAGACAAAAGCCTCATAAATAGCAATTCTGAAACCTTAAGCTTCGGGACATAAATATCTATTTGGTCTTGAAAGTCTGCGTATAATTCGACAAAACGAGTTGCCATAACGCCCTCTCGTTAGATGAACTCCTCTGTTTCTTCTATGTCTTCTTCTTCGCCCGATTCTCCCTCTTGTTCGTCAAGTAACGATTGTGCGTATTCAAGAAGAGCTTGCCTATTCTCTTCTGTTAATTGGTCATAGATATCGGTAATCTCGGTTAAAGTCTCGTCTACTTCTTCTTCTGTTGCTTCGTCTTCTTCGATTACGCTAGGTTTTTTCTTTGTTAAAGGCTCTTTCCCCGCTATTTTTGCCCAAATTCCTAGTTTTTTTGCCATTTTTCACTCCTTTTGTTAAACATTTTTACTTGGTAATTCCATTTCTTTTACAATAGTACGATAATCAAGCACAGATTTTAATCGATTTTTTTGTATTAAAATTTCATTAGTTATCGCTTCGACTACATTTTTGTTGCCCATTTCTAATACCAAAAAATACACCGCAAGCAAAATTACTAATTCAAAAACAAACGGAGGCAACATATCTTCTTCCGGGCCATAAACTAAATCCAAATAAGGAACGGCGTATATTACCCAAAACTCAATTTCTTTAACATCTGAATAATCATTTATTCCTGCGATATAAAAACGATTTTCAAACCCACTAAAACTAGGCTTATTGCCAATATAGTCTTTCTCTTGCCAGAACCTTTCGTAAAACCCCATTGGAGCAAACCCTTTTGCGGTAGTCCATAGATTACGATTCGCTTTTTCGAATTCCATTTTCGTAACTATTCTCACCTGCGATTTCAATACCTTGCTTGAATTCTGCGGGTCCACATAATTTATATACACAGCTTTTACATCAACTACATCATCGGGCAAAACACAATACTTTAAAATTTTAGCTCTACCTAAATGGTCTGTTAAGCTATCCTCATCTTTTAAATTTAGGGGGAGCTGAATTATAATTTTGGAAAACCTATTTGCGTCGATATCCAATATATATCGTTGCGCCTCTTGCCTGGCCTTGTTTATAAAGGACAAAATTTTAAAGTCGCCAAAAAAACTTACCACGCTAAATCTTTGTAATCTTTGCTTTACCAATGATATATAATCATAACTTGTCATTGCTTTCTTTTTTTCGCTCTTTGTCTAACAGCACTTTTCTTTGGTTGAATTGCTATCGCCGTTACTGTCAACTTCATTTGAGCATCTTTTTTTCTCTTATCCAAAGATGATTTTGGTAAATAATCACGGTGAATCAATGGTTTGAGAGGCGGAAATTTTGCGGTTCTCTTTATTGCCTTGGTTATTTGTTTGTCGACCTTGTCCAAAACTTCCAACATTTCTTTTAATTTTATTCTCCCTTTTGCCATTTTAACCTCCAATTAAATTTTTAGGAACAACATCCCCTGTTTGCGGTGGCACAAAAGGCGGAGCCGGCTCAACAAAGGCGTCTATCTCTCTTTGCTTAACCGTTTTTTCGACGTCTTTTAGCCCAGATATTTCGTCTATATAAGTAGCTATTTTTTGCAACAGCTCTCCAAGCGGCTCGGTCAGCCCTAATCGAGACAATTCTTTCGACATAGTCAACAACTCAACTAAATGCAAAACTTCATATGGAATCATCAAAATTGCATCAAGGTTCTTTGGCTCAACCAATGGATAAGCATAGCATTCCAATCGACCTTGTAGTCCTTCGTACAAAGAACTTACATCTTCTTTGGGATTGCCGACATAAATAGAATTTTCGTTGTTTGGATAAACATAAACGCACAAAGACACGCTCGGCTGCCCAGCTGCAACAACGTCCCCAAATACCGTAAAAACAGGGTTAATTCCTATCCCTCGGGCCCAAACATTAAATTCATTCCAATTCGTTACCCTGCCAAATTCCTCAGGTGCCACATAGCGCGCTTCGTACCATTCTTCTGAAAAATTTGGATATTTTACATAAAGAGAAACCGGCTTAATAAAGGCATTGGGCAGACGTGTTCCGTGTGTAACATATAATCGGGTGATAAAGTGATTTGAGTAGAATGGGTATGTTAAATTGACTGCTTCGACAATCGAAAGATTGATTTGATAAATCAAAGTAACATAATCATAGTTATAAGGAAGCTTGTAACGCTCCATTTGGAGAATAATCGCTTCGATAAACTGCCTAAGCGTTAGGGGCTTGTAAGACAGCATTTGGGTCTCCTATTTTATCAATATCAATATATTGGCCGAGCTGGAACGGAGCGCCACGTTCATCTTCGCCAACATCGAGAACATCCAGATATCGAGCAGCTAAAGCGCAGACCTCAAAATGATATTCTTGTGGTATAGACAAGTCTACGATCAAAGATTGCGGGTAACCAAGGGCGGCAGAGTAATTAAACGGCCTCGGTATTTCTATGTACAACAAGCGAGCGAAGTAATTTAATATATACGCATCAACATAAATTTTGTTCAAAATAGTTTCAGAAGTAAAAAATAGCTTGGTTCTTGTTTGTTGTTCCGAGGTTAGCTGTTGTTGAAATTTCTCGGTAATCGTGGTGTAATAATAACCAACCGGGAATCGTTCTTTTGTTTTATCCCGAATAAAAAATCTTTCGGTGCTCAAATATTCTGCCATAAACGAAGCTGTGCGTGTTATGTTGTTGCTGTCAATAAAAACCATCGTCAATCGCACTCCCATCGGCTGAAGCACCCGTGCATAAGCGCCGTTAAGAAAAACATAATCACCACTATTAAATACATTATCAGATACCCGATAAAGAGGACGTAACAATCTTTCGTCGCCAGCTTGAATCGCCTTGTGGATTAATTGCATCTGTGCGTGATTAATTGCGTTAATAATCAAATCATCGTTCCAAAAGAAATCTCTTCTTTCGTCAATCAGCATCCTTACCGTTTTCATTGTCTGCTCGGCTGTCATTTTACGTCCAAGTTTGTTTGCGTAGCATAAATTTGTAACTTTGTGTTGTTTATCAACGAAGATATTAAATCTTGATAAAGCTTGAAATTCCTGCTATTGATTGTCTCTTTGACTCCCAATATTTCGACTGCATAGGGGATAATCACGCCTTCGTATGCATAGTCAGGAAAGTCGACGAGAACATCATTGCTGTTAGCGCTTGTGAAATTAATAGTAGGACTTCGAATCATCAAATATCGCAATGGGGACTGCGAATATACAAACCATCCCCCAATCAATTTTTTCCAGTTCATTTTATCGTTGATAATATAAACAGCGTCGACAAGTTCGTTTAAATAATTGAACGCATAAATCCCTGTGTAAATTTGCGCAGGAGTCCATTCCATCCCATCATACGAACCAAGCCAAGCAGACAAAATCTCTACGTATGTTTGCGGTAATGGGAAGTCTTGCCTTGGATTGCTTATGCTTATTTCACGAAATAACGATTGGAGAGGCGATAATAAATTATTTTTCAGACAAAAATTCAAAAAAGTCATCTGGGAACATTCGAGAGCAAGCCGAATTTCTTCTTCTGTCCAAAAGAACCCTTTTTGATATTCGGTCTCTTGGTCGTGCAACATATTGCGAATAGTTTGTACAGCATCGCCTACTGTCACTAATCAAGGCCTCCTATAATTCGCTGTATCGTTGAAAACAAGTCGCTGTTTTCCATTGATGGCATTTGAGCTTGGGGGCTTCCACCTACCATAGGCAGCTCCACCCCAGCTTGCGCTTGAGGTTCAACTTGTGGAGGTAACTGAGGTGTTGGCTGTGGTGGTGTGGGGGGATTTACTTCGTTGGGCAAGCCGAGCGGAGCAGGCTCTGTTGCGCCTCCTAATGGAAGAGGAGGTAAGCCCCCAGGCATACCTACTTCTCTTGGTAAATTTGGCTGAGGCTTTAAAGATTGGACAGCTTTAAGCATTTCGTTATACATTTGCATAAAGTTTTGTTGCATTTGTTGTAAGGTCAACATCTGTTGTGCTGTAAATTGGGCATCTCTATCGATTCCTTCTCTTTCTTTTTCAAGATTAGCGGTAGCACGGCCAAGTGTATAAAAATCCCTTGCTATTCTCGAATATATCCCATCTTTCATTTTGGGATAATAATTTCTCATTTTTTCTTCTCCTTAGTTATTCTTCTGCTGGCATAAAGTCCTCGGTGTTATAAGTTAGATATTGCTTATCTTCTTTGAACTTTTTAATTACCCAGTCAGGGAATTTCCCCAGCCAAAAAACCTTATCAAGCAAAGGATGGTTCGATAAAAATTTCAATTCATCTTTATTCTTCGGCCTATAGCTATGATTAGTAAATCGATAAGCAACATGCTCATCACGGAAAATCATTAGCTCCTTGTCTAATGAATAGAACACAACATCGCTGATGTCTTCGCTTTTAGGAGGGGTAGCACTGCTACCCCTCCCGGTTTCTAGCCTAACTGGCGCTACTTTTTCTTTATCCATTGTCTACCTTAATTAGTTTAACTTACCCTTCTGTCCAGAAATAAGTGTCGTCAGCATTCGGGTCAGGATTTGCACGAGGAATAATCCCGCCTTCTCTGTTCCAGAACCAATAATCATAAGGTTCGTTGCCTGTTTGAAGTTGTGCGTTATGGAATGCGCCTCGGAGGTCTCCCTTGCATTTCTTCAATAAGTCATCGGTTAGCTCTGGCGAGATTATCGTGCCTTCTTCCCATGTTGAAAACGGCGTCTCGGTTCCGTAAGGTCCTATAACATCAAACTTAGACCCCGCTTCGTAAATTCTTCCATTGAAAACCAACTTCCCTTTTATCACTTTATAGCGAGCAGGCCTTGCGCTGGTTAACATGACACCATTTTCTACCGTGATAAACGGGGCTTCGAAGAAAAGAGCGCGGTGCCCATCGGGAATGCAATGCAAGCATCCCAATCCAGCTTTCTCTAACGGTGTTGGCTTTGACGGGAATATGTAACTCAAATGCTCTTCGCTCGAAAGTTCGGCTACGATTTGGTTTTCTTCACCGGAATTTGTATACGGACTGCCAATTACCAATTGCCCATGGGTAAAAATATACTTTTTCCCAAGGGAAGGATGCTGCCCAAGATTCCCTTTATTGGTATATAATGCCAAATCTGATAAATGCGATATGTATCTCATCTCTCACCTCCTTAAACTGTTTTTAATATTGCATGAGCTTGTTCGAGATGCCACGCAATTGAACCTTGCCATTCGATTACGATTTCAAAATCACGCTCGGGTGTTGGTATTCGGTCCGGGTCGGAAACAACTTTTGTTTTGTAATCCTTAACAATACGCCATTCCATTAGCGATGGGTCAATCGAGACGGCCCAGTTTGCCATTGGCGTTCCCATGCGGAACAAATCGTTGCGAATTATCTTAAATTCAAATCCACCAGGCAAAACATAGGTATCAAAATTAATGCCAAACGGGGTATTCTTTGCGCCGCTTTCGGTTCTTCGATAATCTCTAAATGCTCTTGCGAAATTGAACAAAAATGTTCCACCAGCAAGCAGCACTTTCTTCATTGTCCCAACTCGGTAGCGGATTGCCTGATGATACAGCCAGTTTGAAATGAGCGTCTCAAAATCAGAAGTAGACGCCGGGTCATAATAAGCTACGTTGGTTTTGACAACATAGAATAACCCAGCCATATGTCTTTTGAGCCGTCCATTCCTCATTGTTTCTACTTGACGAGTCGAAAAGTATGCGTTGGATTCCGTTTCAAGCTTAAATTCTTTAATCAATTCCTCTTGCTCCATTGTCCAGAAGGGTCTCGGCGCGTTTGTCTTAACCCATTTCTTTTGATCTTCGGTGAATCGAAGCCTATCGGATTCTCGGTGCTCAACGAAATTGCAATCAAAAACATAATCACGAATAGTAGCAACAGAGCCAACCGGCTGAGATTCCCATATCGCTCGACCTAAAATCACTATATCGCTCTCTGTAAATGGTAATATTGGATAAGGCTCGATGTTTCTTACGACAAACGTTCCTTTTGGTGCCGTAGAGTGTGGGTTGCTGTCTCCGAAGAAACGGCTTGACGTAATTGTCAGTTTTGTGTTTTCGTCAAGCGGTATTGATTCTACGTCGTTCATCACCACCTCTACGGTTTGGCCAGTTGCTACGATGTATAATTTGTCTTGCGGATGGTAAAGCGCTGTTCCTCCAATAGATGGTCTTGATGACTGCAACGGCGTCATCAAGGCAAAGCGCTCAGTGTTTTCGCTTGCGTCTCCTAGTACTACGTCGATTACGTGGTCGAGATTGTCGTAGGGAAAGTACTGTCGAACGAGGATTTTGTGAGATGCGGGTGGTTTTCCTCTTCCGAGCAGCTTTCCCAGAGTTTGTAAAGGGGTCGACCACGGCTCGATTTCTTGGATCGAATCATCGATATCCTTCCACATATCAAATGGATGGATACTCGTCGATGTTCTTGTCCCACTTCTTAATTTGCTATCCCATGCCATTTTAATTCCTCCTTAGTTTTTAAAAATTCATCCAATTCTTTTTTCTTTCAGAATACGAGGTTACAGGTGGATTTTTTAGCGATTGCGAGCTCGGTGTTTTCGTGGACATCGTGCCTGCTATCTTCGGAATACTTTTTTGCTTTTTAAAAGCTTCGGCCAAAGACATCGGCGTTCTCTCACCTTTTGCCCCTTGTTTTTGCGATCTGTTTTTTCTTCGTGCCATAGCATCCTTCACTATTATTTTTACTTGTGCTGGCGAAAGTTTTAAAAACCTCAAATCAGCGCCAGGATAAATCGTCGCAATTGATTGCGATATAGCTTTTAGGTCTTCATCGGACAGCTCGTCTGGGCTTATGCTAAACGATTTTAAAGCTTTTTCAAAAAGCTTATCGTTATGCTCGGCGACAGACTCCTCGTAACTCATCAATTGCTGGCGCTGTTTTTCCGCTTCGTATTCCTTAATCTTCGACTCCACTTGCGAAAGTTTTTGATTTAGCATATAATCCACAACCTTGCTTATCGCTCCCCACTTGTCTTCTACCTCGTCAAAACTAGGAACGTTGCCGCCGTCTTCTTTCGCTTGTTCCCAAATCTGTTTCAACCCAGCTCTGATTTGTTCATCGGTATAGCCTTGTAGCTTGTATGTTGCAATTTGTTGAAGCAAATTGCTTTCGCTCATTGCGTTAAAAACGGGCAAAATATTTGCAATAAGCCTGTGTTGCTGCTCAGCAAGTGGTCGAAGAACGTTGTATTCGGTATAAGCTTTCACTAAATCTGCGTACGGCACTTTCTTCTTAACATAAGTGCCTAAGGCAGGGTCGTAGTATTTAACCGGGACCTCTTCGCCCAGCATTTCTTCGTCAATGTCTTCGTCGGAGGCTTCAACTTCCTCCTCTTCGTCCGTCATTGGCTCTGTGTACCAGTGCTCGTCTTCCACTGGCAATTCATCTTGTTCAGGCTCTTCAACAGCCTCTTCTTCATAATTTTCATTATATAATTCTTCTGACATAATAATTCCTCTGTTTTTTTTGCAACACAAATTTAACAAAAAAATTTAAAAAACAAAATTTATTCATTAGTTCCACCTAAATCTATCCCTAATGCATCCATTCTTTCATTTGGACCTATACGAGGGACATCTGTCTCTCGCATATCCTTAGGTTGCCTTTGTCTCCCTTGGTTTAAAATTTGAAGCTCTGGCATTTGTCGAGCAAGTGCACTCAAAGCTTTACGATACAAACTTCTTTGGACTTTATCTTTTTCCTTCATCTTAGTTCTTTCTTTTACAGCTTCTTGCATATATTGTTGATACATCTCAAACATCTTCAATATTTGCCGTTTCTTCGAAGCTGGCAAAGGCGAATACTCTACCAATATTGGCAAACGAATTTCAGCTGGCAAGTCCGGCATAGCCATTATTGTTTCCTTCATGATTTGGAAGTAGCGCTCTTTCATCGTATCGCTTTGCATAGCCTCCTCAACCACCAGGTCGTATTGAATGTTTTTCAGAGACGAAAGGACCTCTGGTGTCATTTCGATATATTGGGCATCCATATCTTCTCCAATGATTCTGATAATTTGACCTGGCGTCATAACATTTCTAATAAACCAAAGAGCTTTTTGAGTGATATCGGTTTTCCATTCCCTTAATCGCTCAAAAATGGGCAAACGTGCAAGGCCTCCCATTTCTGCCCTTGCCAAAACAGCTCGCCCACTTTCCGCTGCGTTTTGTTGCAATCCAAGAGCATTCGGCCCTCCCATTAACTCCAATACCTTCTTTTCCGCCCATCCTATCATTTGGAAGTATTCAGGATTGACGGTTTGTTGCGGAACTGGCTCGAAGGCAGCCATATTTTGAACCGGGATGACGCTTGCGGTTTTATTGTAATCACGGACAAATTTTTTGAGAGTATAACCTTTGTAGAGTAAATCTGGCATAACTTTAACAAGACTCTTGATGCCAGTGCCAATTTGAAAGTCAACTTGACTTATCATTCTATTGATAAACAACTGAGGGTATTTTAATGTATCGACAACACCCCAATAACGACCATCAAGCCAGTAACAAGCAAATCGAGAAAACGGATATTCGGGCAAATCGGTAATCTCGTAATTGACAAGCTTGTCTCCAATAACATCGGCTTTCAACACCTTTGTTTCAACCTGCTCGAATATATTGATCAGAGAATCGCCGCTTTCATCGGTAATGGTTCTTTTGTCCAATGTGTATTGGTCAATAAGTCCTTGCATGTAATCTTCGGCGTCTTTGCGTTTCTCAAATTTTGTAATATTAAAGGTTGAATTAACCTCGTCGACAACAATATAGCTTTGTACTCTAATTTTTTCGAAATATTCTAAAAAGCTTACATATTCCTGAGCTTCTCCGGCTGAATCCAAATAGTTTCGATACAAAACATCAAAATTAGATAGGTTAAAAAACGACGAGCCCTCGCTTGCCTCCATTATTTCGTTTTCATACTCAGGGAAATTTTCAATCAACACAATTTTCGGAACAACTTGAATACGAGAAACAAAACGGGCGTCGCTCATATTCATTTCCATTGAATTCGGGTCAACAAACATTTGCTCGGGCGGGACTATTTCTATCTTGGGATACCCAAATAAAACATCTTCATTAACCCATTTCAATGAAGCATAAGCAACACCCTTCACAACGCCTATAAGAAAAATCTCTGTTTCAATTTTTTTAAAATTGTTAACCTGCTCAAACCACTTTACACAAGCCGACAACATATCGGCCAATGGCTCATCGCTTCTTTCTCGAGCCAAAACCCTTGATTCCGTTCTCGTTTGAATTTGAAGTCCAACCAAATGGTCGACAAGCTTCCCAATTTCATTAAATACGTAGGGAATTCGGTTTTGTTCGAGATGTTTTTGCTTCTCGATTTCGGTCCATTGGTCGCCTGCATAATAATGCGCATTTTCCGCCATAATCTCGATTTGTTCTTCGTGGACTTGACGCGCTGCTTCAACATTTGTTCTTATGCGAGCAAATAACTCGTCTTTGTCAAAAATTTCATCTTTTAATTTTTTTGCTACAACATTTATTTCCATTAATACACACTCCTAATTTCTTCTTCTAATATTTCTTCGTCTTCTGTTTCAAGAAGAAACATATTGTATCGCCCGGTGAGAGATTCGTATTCCCATTTAAACGAAGGTTCTGTGGTTACGTAGTATTTCATAAACAACGATTTATCTACACCTGTTTGAGTTTCGTCTTTTTTGTCTTCTGGGGGTAGCCCAAAACAGGTCACAACAGCGTATCGAAGAGCATCGGCTTCGTCGTCACGCATTTTTGTGTTACAGTCCTCAGGGTTACCGCTTGAGCTATAAATGAGTTGCGGTAGATATCGTAAACAACTTGCGCAACTTCGGAAAAACTTAAGCTTTGTTTGCCCGTTTTCTACTCGCAACCAAGCTTTCAATATTCGCCATCCAGCTATGCGGTCGTTTATTGCTGGTTGAATTCCTATCCGCATTTCTCTGCTAAACAGATAAGGCAAAGATTTGTCGTAGCTTAGCGAGGTGATTTTACCAAACATAGAGGGATCGCCAACCCACATCGAAATATCTTCGTTTTCCGAAAGCATTTTCACCATTCTAACAATCTCTGTTAAATCGCTGTTGCTTACAAATTCTCGATAAACGTAAATAATAGATGTTTCAGGGTCTTGGGCAAGCCAAAGAAACACCGTTGGGTGGGCCTCGCTCCCCCCAAGGTCTATACCTACGCAACGTCTCCAATGCTGAGGTATATTAAAGTCGTCAACAACATGGTATCTTTCGTCCCAAGACGAAAAGAAACGCCCGCTAAATATATTCCAATCACCTTCAAGCCAAGCCTTTCGCAAGTCATCGGGCAACATTTTTAGATTTTCGATGTATCTCGGGTCATTTTGAAGCAAAAACGGATTGTCATATGCGGTTGATTGCACAAACACAAAGTCTTCTTTTCTTTCAAGCTCCTTTTCGGTCCAAAACGAGTAATCAGGTTGAACAAATCGAGTTTTAAAATAAACATCGCTGACGCCACCGGGGTTTCCTGTCATAAGAAGAGTGGGTTTCCATCCTTTGATTTTTGGGTTACGCAAGGAACCAATGGTACGCAGAATGGCGCGCTCGTTATACAAATTTGCCTCGTCTATAATCATAAATTGATATTCCAATCCGAGAATTTTATATAAATCCTGTTCTGTTTGCGCCGAACGCATAACGATTTTTGAGCCGTTAAGGAACGTCGCTGTTGCTATACGGTCTGGGAATGTTATGCGATAGCCAAATTCCTCAGAAGGGAAATCGCTTAACATTCTGTCTACGAAGAGCTCTCGAATTTCGCTTGCATGCTTTCGAATAATTGCCACTCGTATACCAGGAAACTGCAATGCCGCTAATATTGCACTTATTAAGGAAAGATAAGACTTGCCTCCACCTCGCGCCCCACCATAAAAAATGATTTTCCCCTTCCCTATATAGCCAAGGGCAATCTTTTGTTTTTCGTTGAGCTTTATATAATCAGTTATGTTCATCTTTGTTGTCTTTTACTTCAACGTCCTCACCCAACTTCAATTCCTTTGGCATTTCACGAACCATCTTTCCTATCGCCTCTTTCTTTTTCCTTTGCTCAAACAACCGACCAAGGGACGTAGCGGAATTTATTGCTCTAATTTTAATCAACGGTGAGTTCTTGTCTGTCGATAAAATAGAGGCAATTTCCCCGATCGACATCGCAAAAACCACGTCAAGATAGTGTATCATTTCGTCGAGGTCGAGTTTAACAGGCAAGTTTTCTTTTAATTCTTCTTTTTGCTTAGCCAAATAATTGTTAATTTTGCTTATTTTATTTTCCATGGGCGCTGTATGATTGGGATAGAATTAATAGAAAATATAATAAAAAAAGCAACCATATTACGACAAGCTCTGCTCGAACCAACGTTTTCGAAGAAAAAACTAAAATTACTCGCCGCCTTTTCAAGAGATTTTCGAGCATTAAGCTATGGTGCTGTTTTATTATTTGGACAATACTACCAAAAACCCGATAAATTTGTTTTAATAAAAGAAACAGACCCGCCACAGCTCGGAGGCAGATTTCCCGCAAAGTTGTTTTGCGACCGAAGATTAGGTTTTGGGCTTTATCTGCGAGATTTTTGGGAAAACATAGAGCGATTCGTAGAAGATTTAGCATATCATTGTATACCGATAACGGGCGTAGAGCCCATAAATTATGGAACGAGCCGAATGATTTCACGAAAATTAGCCAGAATAATGCGAGGAGAAGCCATACAATTGCATTTTGATAAAGACGACCGAGAAATAGTAATCCAAGAAATACGAAAAATAAAGCTAGATAATTACCGACTACGAATACTTGTAGGTTTGTCTTATCTTTATATTTTCTTCTCACATAATTTCCCATCTAATATTAAAGTTTTACCCATTAATTCCACGAAAACAAGGTAATTGGCAATGTTGGGTGCTCAGTTGGCATAAAAACACGTGTTAGCTCTTGATATTCTTTTGCGTTCGAATGAGCGTTTTCGATAAAGAATAAAATTAAGCGCTGAGCTCTTTCCTCGGGCATTTCGCTTAACGACTTTTTTATTACCCTGTTTAAAGCTTTTAAATACTTCTCAAAATCTTTTTTGTTTTCCATATTTCAATCCCAATCTGTTCCTGTTAACGTTGCATCATAGGTTGTTTGTTCGTATTTTTCAAGAAAAGCGCTCTCTTCCAATGTATGAAGAGAGGTATCGACCAGTTGAAGAATGACACCATCGGTAGAGAACGAACCGAGCGTCCCGTAGTCGCCTGGCGGGACACCAAACGCTGTTACGATAACTGCTTTTTTCCTATATTTCCCAGCTACTATCATTTTTATCCTCTTTTATTCCACATACAAATTTAAAAAAATTTTTTAGTATGCAAAAATCTTTATTTTTCCGATCCTATTTCCTTTGCAACAGAGAAAGACTCAACAGAGCGCAAGATTTCATTCGCAAGTTTATATATTTTCCTAAACCGAGCGTCATCAACGTAAAATTTGCCCATAAAATAAAAAATTGACCTTGAGATGGTAGGCGCTTTAACTCTCATAGCTCGAGCAATATCAACATGGCGATAGCCTCTTTCGAAGAGGCAATAAATCAAGGCTATTTTTATAAAATTACTCTTCTTTTTTCTGCGGAACATCGCATACCAGCTGCTATAATTATTCGACAAATACTTCTCGAAGCCTTCGATAAGCGCACGAATTTTTTGCAAATCTTCGTCTCTTTTCTTTTGTCGCAATTGAGGCACTTTATCCTTCCATTTGCTTGGTATTGGCATTGCTATCCCTCTCTAAAATAAAACGAACATCTTCAATGAAAGCCCCATCCATAAATTGACGGGGCGTATAACGAAGAACGCGCCAACCCAAATGCGTTGCAACATTATATTTTTCCATATCTTTGACATATCCAACAGCGTTGTTATGTCTACCATAAACAAAGACGCCACCCTCGATTTCTATCATAATTTTTTTATTCGGGTCGGCAAGGTCGGCGCGCCAACGTCTATCGGGATGGAAGCGATACTCTGGCTCGAATCGAACATCCAACCCCTCGCTTTCACATATCATATTGGCATATTTTGCGTAAAAATCACTCTCTTTTTTCTTCATTTGTTGTTTCGCCTCCATCGTTATTTGCCAACCATTCCGACGGAATACCGATTTGATTTACACGAATTTTTACCAAATGCCCTAT
>FWWL01004949.1_pt1 | contig 21560 bp, 12 predicted proteins | sample 2228331 | NCBI WGS metagenome assembly FWWL01 (sample SAMEA103939775, study PRJEB20133) | metagenome | reverse complement strand
CACTGACCAGGCAAGAGGAAACCAGCCCTCATACCCGCACATATCACCTGCGCCCTGGAGAATGCCCTGACTTCGAGAAATGGCATCGGGACGTTCAGACTCCCCTCCCATCATAACACATAGCGCAGTCACAAATGTGATCATAAAGTGACGAAGATTTGACGAACGTTAAGACTACGTCCGCATAAGACAGACTCCGACCCTGCGCGTGCTATGGACGGCGGCAGCACGGCTGCCGCAATCCATGATGCGCTGGACGGCGGCAGCACGGCTGCCGCAATCCATACGACCATTCGTTGGACGAGGCTATGGAGTGCTGAAGCCTTGCTTCAGCACATACTGTCCTGTGCTCTGTCAACAAGCGATCCCCTGTAGAGCATGTCCGAACAACCGCCCCTTCGATACGCGCTGCGCACTCCTCAGGATTCGGTTGTTCGGCATCCTGCATTATTCGGATAGGCGCTTAGATCAAAAGTCAGCGTTCGCGCGGGCGTAGGCTGATACCAGGTATTGTTGATAATACCGCATTGCCATATGCGGTTTCAGGCTTTGTGATGCCAGGCGCAGTACTCCAAAATCAAAAATCTAAAATCTAAAATCTAAAATCAAAGGCGTCCCAACCCAACGAAACTGCCGACTACCAACGGGCTGCGGCGATCCGCATCCCCCCGTGCCCAAACGTGCAAGACTTCCCGACATGCACCAGGCTGCCAAGCGCCAGCACCGTCCGCAGCGCGTGATCGACATTGCGCAGGAGAACCGTGCCGACGATTCCACCCTGGGGCATGGTTTGCTGCTGGCGCGTCGAAGTGCGCTGGAGATCAACCCAACGAATCTGCACCTGCTCGACGCTGACCGACTGCGCCAGATCGACCAGGCGCTGGTGATCGACCGACCACTGCCCATCGCCGTGGAATATCGCCAGGGCGCTGATCCGCCAGCACGCTGCACGGATGAGCGCGGGAAAACTGAATGTGCGCAACACTTCTCCGCGCTCACGTATGCGGAGTGGCGTGTGCAATGTGATGTGGAGCGACGCGGGGAGCGTCCGCGCGTAGACTGCGAGCGCTTCCGCATCGACGAACGGCAGACGATTCGCCCCCGGCAGCACTTGACCATCCTGGTAGATCACCACGCCGGTTGGCTGCCAGGGGCGCAACGCTTCCACCCGTTCCAGACGAAACGGCACGCGATCACGCCCCAATCCCATCCGGCCCAGTTGCTCAAAACCGAACAGAAAGTAAGGGAGATACTCCACGCCCCTGCCGATCAGCGTTAACCCAAACTCCAGCGCATCACCCGCCGTGTACCGTGTTTGTGTGTCATCTGACGGCGCCAGCACAAAGGGACGCGGAACATCGCGCAGGTCGTGCAGACTCGTCACCGATGGCGGATGCGGCGTCTCGAACACCCAGCGATAGGGGCATATCGGCGTTATTGTGCACTCGTGAGAGCGCGTCCAGCACGATTGAAGACAGGAGGTGCGCTGGAACGCATAGCCAAAACCGCCGCGCAGCATTGCACCTTTATACGCGGGCAGATGGGCGTCCGCAAGCAGGCGAAGCGTAAGACGAAGGCGCAAGACCGGCAGATCAGGAAGAGGAAGGCAGGCTGTCCTTTCCGCCATAGACGTGTCCTTCTCACAGCAAGATGCACCGCGACATTTCAACCAGGACGATCTGTCTCGAACTGGAGGAACAGCAGGGAGCGATGCCGCGTGCGTGCACTGTGCCCGGACCAGTCTGATGCGAGACAGTGAGATGTTTCATGGAAGGAACAGCTGGGACGTTTCTCAAAATTATTGCAGAGACGAGAACGCCTGTCAATAATGTCAATGCCAGTTTCACAGGTGGACGACGAAAAAGTCAAAGCCGTCTCTCCCTTCTTTCGTCATACCAATTTCACTTGAATACTCTGCAAGCAGGGTTCCGTCAAGGCGCATCAGAACGCCCTGCGCGATAATCCAAAATCTAAAGTTGACGCAAGATGAATCTCCAGGCGGGCAAAACCCTCGCGCTCCGTTCATCCTGCACTCCCACACTCACGCTCTTTGCATTCACACATTTCGCGTCTTCGTAGTATATCCGGCTATGAAATCCGCCGATGGAATAGACCTTAATTATATGATGACACATACCAGTACATACCAGAGGAGTTCCGACCATGACAACCATCGATCACCTGTCACGACGTCTCGCTGCAGTGCTGCGGTTCTGGCGCGCGTTCTCCCGCAAACTGACAGGATCAGGCGCATGGATGTTGCTCGTATGCGGCATTCTGGCGCTGGGGCTGGCGCTCCCCGCAGCTGCCTCGGCGGCAATCACAGAACGCCCACACGATGCCCCAACCCCTTCGCCTGTCGCCCGTCCCGCCACGCCAGCGCCCGCCGTCAGCCAGGCGCCATCGTTGCCTGACACCACGCTCGAACGCGCAGTCGTCACGAATGTGGTGGACGGAGATACCATCGATGTTTCGATCAACCGGCGCACCCGGCGCATCCGGTTGATCGGCGTCGATACACCCGAAACATCGCATCCCTCGAGTCCTGTCGAGTGTTTCGGACGCGAAGCGTCGCGCTTTCTCACGGAACTGGTAAACGGGCAGACCGTCCTGCTCGAGTCTGACCCCAGCCAGGGCGATCGCGACCGCTATAATCGTCTGCTGCGGTTCGTCTGGCTCCCTGATGGGCGACTGGTCAATTATGAGATCATCGCTCAGGGGTATGGATTTGAATACACCTTCAGGACACCGTACAAGTATCAGGAGCAGTTCAAGGCGGCGCAACGCGCTGCGCGTGAGACGCAGGCCGGTTTGTGGGCGCCGGACACCTGCAATGGGGAGCGAACGTCTGCAACCGCCACGCCACAACCGGCGACGACGCCACGCGCCACGCCGGCAGCGGGAAGCGGCGCCCTGCCGCCATCATTCAACAGGTGCCGGACTGACCCGAATGCTGCAAGGGCGCCTAATGCGCCGGTAGCGATTGTCGGCATCAACAAGCGCGCCGAGGAGGTCACGCTGCGAAATGTGAGCAATGAGGCGGTCAATCTGGAAGGCTGGATCATGTGCAGTTTCAAGGGCAGTCAGGTCCATCAGGGCATCGGCGGGACGCTCGCGCCCGGTGAGACACGGACATTCAGGCATACTGGCGGGCAGTCGATCTGGAACAATCGAGAGACCGACCCTGGCGGTTTGTACGACGCGCGGGGACGCCTCGTCTCGTACTGGCCCGACCGTTAGTTCGATACCACCCCTACCCCCCGTTTGCAAGAGGGGTAGGGGTGGTAATACCAATTGGAATTGAACAAGCCGCGTGCACACTCTCGCCAGAGCGCATTGTAATGCCATCACAGCAATCTACAATCCAAAATCTGCAATCTAAAATGGTATAAACCCGCTTATCCGCGCATATAATAGTCACACTGGCGCGAATGAGCGCAATCGGCGATCAGCAGGGTAACACAGAGTTCTACAATGGCTCGACTCGAAGACCTGACCCCCGGCGCGTTTCTGCGCGGCATTCTGCCCGATACCGTGGTGACTGCGGTCGCCGTGCAGTGGTACGGCAGCGATGCGCTGGAGCTGACCTACAAGGACGCCAGCGGACGTCCTGGCACACGCCTGCTCTACCGCGACGATGAACCGACGCTGACGATCGTCAGCGCCGGACAGCCCTGGAGTTTCGATGGCGATGGGCGACTCTTTCGACTGGTTGCCGAGGCTCACCGCATCCGCCTGGCGCATCTCTTCGACCCACTGCTGGCGGTGCATACCTCGCTGGTCGAGCCGCTGCCCCACCAGATCACAGCGGTCTACGAGACGATGCTTCCGCGGCAGCCGCTGCGCTTCCTGCTCGCCGATGACCCTGGCGCCGGCAAGACGATCATGGCCGGACTGCTGATCAAGGAACTGATTGCGCGGGGCGATCTCCAGCGCTGCCTGATCGTCTGCCCCGGCAGCCTGGTCGAGCAGTGGCAGGATGAACTTTATCGCCGCTTCCACCTGCCCTTTGAGATTTTGGATTTTCGATTTTTGATTTTAGATTTTGATCAATCTACAATCGAACATCAAAAATCTAAAATTCCTCCGCTTTGTATTGGGCGTTTAGATCAGCTGGCGCGCAACGAGTCCATACAACAGCACATTGCCGCGTCCACCTGGGACCTGGTGGTCTGCGACGAGGCCCACAAGCTTTCGGCCACCTTCTTTGGCGGCGAGATCAAGTATACGAAACGCTACCGGCTCGGTCAGCTCCTCGGGTCGATCACGCGCCACTTCCTGCTCATGACGGCCACGCCGCACAACGGCAAGGAAGAGGATTTCCAGATCTTCCTGGCTCTGCTCGACAGCGACCGTTTCGAGGGGCGCTTCCGCGATGGCGTCCACCAGGTGGATGTCTCCGACCTGATGCGGCGTATGGTCAAGGAGCGGCTGCTCAAGTTCGATGGTACGCCGCTCTTTCCGGAACGGATCGCCTACACTGTCCCGTACCGCCTCTCCGACGCCGAGGCGCACCTCTACCGCGAAGTGACGAACTATGTCCGCGAGGAGTTCAACCGCGCCGAGGCGCTGCAGAACGACAGACGCGCCGGAACGGTGGGTTTCGCGCTGACGGTGTTGCAGCGGCGTCTGGCGTCTTCGCCCGAGGCGATCTACCAGTCGCTCCGCCGCCGCCGCGAACGCCTGGAGCAACGTCTGCGCGAGATGGAGCTGCTGCAGCGTGGCGCAGCCCTCGCCCCCTCCCACCGGGGGAATGCTGGGAGAGGGGCAGACTCCTCCCCCCACCGGGGGGAGGTCGGGTGGGGGGCAGACTCCTCCCCCCACCGGGGAGAGGTTGGGTGGGGGGGCGATCTCAGCCCGGAGGACCTGGAAGACCTCGAAGACGCGCCCGATAATGAGGTAGCCCAGATCGAAGAGGAGATTCTCGACCAGGCGACGGCGGCGCGCACGATCGATGAGTTGAGGCTGGAGATCGCCAACCTGGCGCGGCTCGAGGCGCTGGCGCTGGCGGTGCGGCAGAGTGGCGAGGATCGCAAGTGGCGCGAACTGGCCAGTCTCCTCGGTGAGATCTTCACCCCGGCCGCGATCGCCAACCGCCTGGCTGAGGAGCGTGAACCTTACCAGATGCGAGAGATTGCCCGACCCACCCCCTCGCCGCGCCAGAAACTGGTGATCTTCACCGAGCATCGCGATACGCTGAACTACCTGGTGCAGCGCATCAGCACCCTGCTCGGTCGCGACGGGGCAGTTGTTGCGATCCACGGCGGGATGGGACGCGAAGAGCGGCTCAAGGCGCAGGAGGTCTTTCGCCACGACCCAGAAGTGCAGGTGCTGATCGCCACCGACGCCGCCGGTGAGGGTATCAACCTGCAACGCGCTCACCTGATGGTCAACTACGACCTGCCCTGGAACCCGAATCGTCTGGAGCAGCGCTTTGGCCGCATTCATCGCATCGGACAGACCGAGGTCTGTCATCTGTGGAACCTGGTGGCTGAGGAGACCCGTGAGGGCGATGTCTATCGCGCGCTGCTCGACAAACTGGCGCAGGCGCGCGAGGCGCTGGGTGGTCAGGTCTTCGATGTGCTCGGTAAACTTCAGTTTGAAGGCAGACCGCTGCGCGAACTGCTGATCGAGGCTGTGCGCTACGGCGAGCAGCCCGAGGTGCGCGCCCGGCTGACGCGGGCGATTGAGCAGGCGGTTGACCGCCAGCGCCTCCAGGATCTGCTGGAGGAGCGGGCGCTGGCGCACGACGCCATGGACTCCCGTCAGGTGGCGCGAGTGCGCGAGGAGATGGAACGCGCTGAGGCGCGCCGGCTCCAGCCGCACTATATCGAGTCGTTCTTTCGGGAGGCATTCACGTACCTGGGTGGTACGCTGCGCCGGCGCGAGCCGCGCCGCTACGAGGTCACCCACGTTCCGGCAGTCATCCGCAACCGCGACCGCCTGATTGGCATCGGTGAACCGGTCTTGTCCCGCTACGAACGGATCGTCTTCGACAAGGCGCTGATCGCTGCGCCCGGTCACCCGCCGGCGGCTTTCGTCTGTCCTGGACACCCGTTACTCGACGCGACGCTCGATCTGGTGCTGGAGCGCCACCGCGACCTGCTGCGCCGCGGCGCGGTGCTGGTGGATGAACGCGATTATGGCACGCAGCCGCGGGTGCTGGTCATCCTGGAGCACGCCATTCATGATGCCAGCACCCTGCCGAACGGCGAGCGCCGCACGATCTCGCGCCAGATGCTGTATGTGGAACTGTCCGCCGACGGGACGACCCGCAGCCTGCAGTATGCGCCCTACCTCGACTATCGCCCGCTCGAAGATGTTGCAACCTCCCTCCCCCGCGGAGGCAGAGCTGGGGAGGGGGCGCTCCACGGCAGAGCTGGGGAGGGGGCAGAGGCGCTGCGAGCTGCCATCCTGTCTTCTCTTTCCTCGTTCCTCTCTCCTGCCCTCGAACAGCGGGCCCTGGCGCACGCCATCGCCCGGATCGTGCCGGACCACCTCCAGGAAGTGCGCAGCCGACGGCTGCACCTGATCGAGAAGACCCGCGCAGCCGTCAAGGATCGGCTGACCAAAGAGATCAACTACTGGGACCATCGGGCGGAGGAGCTGAAACTCCAGGAACAGGCCACCTCCGCCCCAGGGAAGGGGTTGCGCCTCAACTCGCAGGAGGCGCGGCGGCGCGCCGATGAGTTGCAGGCTCGCCTGCAGAAGCGCATGGAGCAACTCGACCTCGAAGCGCAGATTGCCGCGCTGCCGCCGGTGATCGTGGGCGGGATGGTCGTCGTACCGATCGGGCTGATCGCGGCGATCACCGGGCAACCGGCGGGCGGGACGCCCGCGTTCCCAGGGGATACCCAGGCCTCGGCAGCCCGCGCGCGGGCGGCGGTGATGGAAGTCGAGCGTCGCCTCGGCTTTGAGCCGGTCGATCGCGAGTTCGAGCAACCTGGCTACGACATCGAAAGCCGTGACCCCCGGACCGGCCGGCTCCGCTTCATCGAGGTCAAGGGGCGCGTTGCCGGCGCCGAGACGATCACGGTGACCAGAAACGAGATCCTGTACTCGCTCAACAAGCCTGACCAGTACATCCTGGCACTGGTTGAGTTCCAGCCGGATGGGACACACCAGGTCTACTATCTGCGTCAGCCATTTCGACGTGAGCCGGATTTTGGCGTGACAAGCGTAAATTACACGTTTGCGGAGTTGCTGGCGCGGGCGGAAGCGCCGGGGTAGGTGGTAGGTGGTGGGTGGTGGGTGGTAGGTGGTAGGTGGCAGGTGGTAGGTGGGGATCGCTGAGATCAGTGTACGAGCAATGCTTCCGCATCCCATCTCCCATCTGCCATATGCCATCTCCCATCTGCCATATGCCATCTCCCATCTGCCATATGCCATCTCCCATCTGCCATATGCCACATACGAGGAAAACATGGGCATAGAGCGATTCGAACAACTTGAGGTCTGGCAGGTCGCACACCAACTGGTGTTGGATGTCTACCGGACGACAGCGCACTATCCAAATGAGGAGAAGTTTGGACTTGTCTCACAGATGCGTCGTGCTGCGGTTTCCGTACCAGCAAATATTGCAGAAGGTTTCAAGCGACGTGGTTTGGGCGACAAAACTCACTTCTACAATATCGCACAGAGTTCACTCGAAGAGCTGCGCTACTATTTTATACTCAGCCGTGATCTCGGCTATGCTCTCGACCATACGGCACTGATCGCACGTGCCGACAGCATTGCCAGGATGCTTACGAGTCTCATCAAATCTATCAGGAGTTGATCCCATATGCCATCTCCCATATGCCATATGCCCAAAAAACTCATCGAAGTCGCTTTGCCGCTCGACGCCATCAACGCCGCCAGCGCGCGCGAGAAGAGCATTCGCCACGGTCACCCCAGCACGCTGCACCTCTGGTGGGCGCGGCGTCCGCTGGCTGCAGCGCGCGCGGTGATCTTCGCCCAGATGGTCGATGACCCATCGTCCTGGCCGGACCTGTTTCCCACCGAAGCGGCGCAAGAAGCCGAACGCCAGCGCCTCTTCCGCCTGATCGAGCAACTGGTGCAGTGGGAGAACACCACCAACGAGGAGGTGCTCCAACAGGCGCGCGATGAAATCTGGAAGAGCTGGCGCCGCACATGCGCCGCGGAGCGGCAGGAGATAGAAAAGAGAAAAGAGGAAAGAGAGGAGCGTGAGCGCGAACGATTGCTTGCGCTGTTTAACCCTGACACATTGCCGGCCTTCCACGACCCGTTCGCCGGCGGCGGCGCGCTGCCGCTGGAAGCGCAGCGCCTCGGCCTCGAAGCCTATGCCAGCGACCTCAACCCGGTGGCGGTGCTGATCAATAAGGCAATGATTGAGATTCCGCCCAGGTTTGCGGGCATGCCGCCGGTGAGTCTAGGAAATAGGAGTGAGGAGATAGGAAATAGGAGTGAGGAGGGCAGCGGTCTCGATTCCAGCGAACATCGCCGAGGGCTGGGCGCGGGAGTCGGATCGGGAGAAGGTACAGTTTCTGGCCATAGCGCAGGGATCACTGGCAGAACTAGAAACGCTGCTGACGCTCTGCATCCAGATTGGCTGGTTTCCGGAAGAGGAGACAGCGCCGCTGCGGGGATTGATGGACGAAATGGGGCGGATGCTCACCACAATGCGACGCCAGCGAAGGGTGGAGTAGGAAATAGGGCTGAGGAAACAGGAAATAGTACGGCGCTACAACAGACTTCTATTTCCTCTTTCCTATCTCCTGTTTCCTACAAAGGCGCTGCGGGCCTGGCCGCAGACGTGCGCTCCTACGGTCAGTGGATGCGCGACGAGGCCGAGAAGCGGATCGGCCATCTCTACCCCAAGATTGAGGTCACAGCGGAGATGGTGCGCGAGCGCCCCGATCTCACGCCCTACCTCGGTCAGAAACTCACTGTCATCGCCTGGCTCTGGGCGCGCACCGTGAAGAGCCCCAACCCCGCGTTCGCCCACGTCGATGTGCCGCTGGCCTCGACGTTCATGCTCTCGACAAAGCCCGGCAAGGAAGCGTGGGTCGAGCCGGTGATCGAACCCGGGCGCGCGGGCGTCCCGCCCGCGTACCGCTTCAACGTCAGAACCCGCGCCGGCCACGGCGCGCCGCCGCCGGAAGCGAAAGACGGCGCCAAACTGGCGCGCGGCGCCAGATTCCGCTGTATCATGTCGGGCGCTGTTATCAACGATCCATACATCAAGGCCGAGAGCATGGCTGGGCGCATGGGCGCGCGGCTGATGGCGATTGTCGCCGAAGGTGAACGCGGGCGCATCTACCTGCCGCCCACCGCCGAACACGAGGCGATCGCCCGCAGCGCACGTCCGGCGTGGAAGCCAGATCAGGAGATGAACCGTGAAACGAGCGTTTTGGTCAGCGGTCGCGGCTACGGCTTTTTCACCTGGGCAGACCTCTTCACCCCACGCCAGCTCGTCGCGCTGACCACGTTTGCCGACCTGGTGCAGGAAGCGCGCGCGCGGGTGAAGGCCGACTACCTGCGCGGGCGGTCCGCCCGCCCGTCCTCCGAGGACGATGTTCCCCTCGCCGCCGGCGGCGCCGGCGCGCAGGCCTACGCCGACGCGGTGGCGGTGTATCTGGCGTTTGCAGTGGACAAGTGCGCGGACTACTGGTCAACTGTCTGTAGCTGGAATGTATCAAGAGAAGGTATTGGACACACATTCGTGCGCCAGGCCATCCCAATGGTCTGGGATTACGCCGAGGCAAATCCGCTTTGCGATTCGACTGGAAACTGGATGGCAATGGTTGGTTGGGTATGGGAAGCACTGACAACACTGCCGGCCACTCTCATTGGTAGTTCATATCAGTCCGATGTACAGAAGCTGGCGCAAACAAAACCCGTCATCATCTCCACCGATCCACCCTACTACGACAACATCGACTACGCCGACCTCTCCGACTTCTTTTACGTCTGGCTGCGGCGCAGCCTGCGCGATGTCTTCCCCGATCTCTTTGCGACCATGGCAGTGCCCAAGGCGGAGGAACTGGTCGCCACACCCTACCGCCACGGCAGCAAGGAGAACGCCGAGCGCTTCTTCCTCGAAGGCATGACGAAGGCGCTGCGTCGCCTGGCTGAGCAGTCCCATCCCGCGTTTCCGGTGACCATCTACTACGCCTTCAAGCAGTCAGAGACGGACAAGACTGATGGTACATCCAGCACCGGCTGGGAGACCTTCCTCGACGCAGTGATCCGGTCGGGCTTCGCCATTACCGGCACGTGGCCTACTAGAACGGAACGAGAATCTCGCTCGGTAAGTCTTGGCACCAACGCCCTCGCCTCCTCGATCGTCCTCGTCTGCCGCCCGCGCCCGCAGAACGCCCCCACCGTCACCCGGCGCGACTTCGTGGCGGCGCTGAAGTCCGAGGTGCCGGCGGCGCTCAGGGCGATGCAGCGCGGCAACATTGCGCCGGTCGATCTGGCGCAGGCCGCCATCGGTCCCGGCATGGCCGTCTACACCCGCTATGGCAAGGTCATCGACGCCAGCGGCAAGCCGCTCAGCGTGCGCGAGGCGCTGGCGTTGATCAACCAGGCGCTCGATGAGACGCTCGCCGAGCAGGAGGGCGATTTCGACGCCGATACGCGCTGGGCGCTGGCATGGTTCGATCAGCATGGCTTTGCCGAGGGGGAGTACGGCGTGGCGGAAATCCTCTCGAAAGCCAAGAACACCAGCGTCGGCGGCATGGTCGAGGCGGGGCTGCTGGTCGCGCGCGGCGGGAAGGTGCGTCTGCTGCGCCCCGATGAACTGCCCGCCGATTGGAACCCTGCCGCCGACGGTCGCCTGACCGTCTGGAAGATGACGCACTATCTGGTGCGGACGCTGGAGCAGGGCGAGGTGCGCGCCGCGGAGCTGCTGGCGCAGCTTGGCGCGCAGGCTGATGTCGCCCGCGAACTGGCATACCGCCTCTACACGATCTGCGAGCGCAAGAAGCGCGCTGCCGAGGCGCTGGCGTACAACAGCCTGGTGCAGAGCTGGCCCGAAATGGCGCGCCTGGCGCAGCAGCGGCGGAGTGGAGTGGTGGAGCAGCAGGGGATGGATCTGCAGGCAAAGGAGTAAGGTGATGATCACGAGCCTCGAAATCAAGAATTTCAAGTCATGGCACACTACGGGACGTATGCGCCTGGCGCCCATCACTGCGCTCTTTGGAAGCAATAGCTCAGGCAAAACCAGTTTGCTCCAGCTTCTCTTGGTGCTGAAACAGACAACCGAGTCATCAGATCGGTCTCAAGTGCTGAATCTGGGTGATGAGCATAGCATGGTGGAGTTGGGAGTTCTTCCCGATCTCTTATACCGGCGCGAACGTGCGCATCCACTCGAATTGTATATCGCGTGGCAATTGCCACAATTGCTGAAAGTGGACAACCCTGCACAGAAAAGTGCAACCCTTTTTCAGGGTAATACACTCGCATTCTCAACCCGTATCATCTGGCGAAGAAATGGAGACGGCAGTTCAGATCCATCCCTTGATGCACCGCAAGGCCGCGCAATGGTAGAAGCGATGGCCTACCAATTTGCCGATCACGAGTTTGGCATGCGCCTGAGAAGCCCGACAAAGGCGGAATACGAACTGTATAGCAGCCCTGCAGGGTTTGAATTTGTCCATACGCCTGGTCGGGCCTGGAGTCTGCCTGCGCCGGTGAAGTGTTATGGGTTTCCCGATCAGACACGAGCCTACTATCAAAATGCAGGTTTTCTATCAGATTTTGAACTTGAACTTGAGCAACTCTGCAATCGGATGTTCTACCTCGGCCCATTGCGTGAGTACCCCCGCCGTCAGTATACGTGGGCAGGAGCACAACCAGCAGATATGGGCCGTCGTGGTGAGCGGGTCATTGATGCACTCCTGGCAGCCCGTGAGTCTGGAAAGACACTCGCACGCGGGCGAGGCCGCAAGCGCCTGACTCTTGAAGAGCGCGTGGCCGAATGGCTTAAGGAACTTGGTCTTATCGACAGCTTTGAGGTTCGGTTAATTGCTCCGGGGAGCAAGCTCTACCAGGTTTGGGTTCGACGTTCAGCACAATCTCCTGAAGTGCTGATCACCGATGTTGGCTTCGGCGTCTCGCACATCTTGCCTGTGATCACACTCTGCTACTACGCTCCCGAGGGCGCGACGGTCATCCTTGAACAGCCGGAAATTCATCTCCACCCCCGCGTCCAGGCTGGTCTGGCCGACGTGTTCATAGATGCAGTGAAAACACGGAACATCCAGATCATTCTGGAGAGTCATAGCGAACACCTCTTGCGGCGACTTCAGCGACGCATCGCCGAAGAGGAACTCCGACCAGATCAGGCCGCGCTCTACTTCTGCACTACCGACAGGCAAGGTGCATCGCAGCTCCAGACTCTCGATCTCAACCCTTTTGGCAACATTACCAACTGGCCCAGGGATTTCTTTGGCGATGAATTTGGCGAGATCGCCGCAATGCAGGAAGCCGCGATCAAACGACAATTAGGGACTTCATGAAAGCCATCGTCATTGTAGATACCAATGTACCGATTACCGCGAATGGCCGCGCCGAGCAGGCGAGTCTTGCCTGCCAACTGGCATGCATCACCACCTTACGTACAATCCAGGCCGAACGGCGCATAAGCGTGGATCTATCAGGGCTGATCTTGCAGGAATACCGCAGGCATCTTTCACCTAACGGTCAGCCCGGGGTGGGAGACTCCTTCTTCAAGTGGCTCTGGAATAACCAGGCCAATCCCCAGGTCTGTGTGCCTCCCAGCCGGGGATTTGGTTGCAGTGCGCGCCGCGGAATGTTCTGGAATAACCAGGCCAATCCCCAGGTCTGTGTGCCGGTTCAGATTACACCCATTGCTGATGGACGTGACTTCGCCGAATTTCCTGACGACCCGGCCCTCGCACAATTTGACCGTTCTGACCGCAAGTTTGTCGCCGTGGCTCGCGCCCACCCCGCCCATCCATCCATCTTCAATGCAGTTGACACCGACTGGCTGAACTACCAGGAGGCTCTCGCTACCCACGGAGTGAGGGTGGAGCACGTTTGCCTGAACGAGTTGCAGCGCCTCAGAGCACGTGACGATTAAGGAGTAACTCATGGCTACCACCAACCACGACCGCGTCGGCAAAGCAATGGAACTCCTGCGCCAGGGTCTGCAGCCCTTCATCGAGCGCGAGTTCCAGGCGCAGTATGGCAAATACTGGGTCACGACCGTCACCAGCAGCTGGCGCAATGAGCTGACCTGGCGCGACGACGATACCCCGCATCTGGACATCGCCGCTCTGCTCAGGTTGATGTGGGAGCAGTGGAACGAGGTCTTCCGCAAGACGCTGGGCTTCGCCGAGCGCAGTCTGGTGAGCGAGTTGCGCGATTTTCGCAACAAATGGGCGCATCAGGAGCCGTTTTCGACCGACGATGCCTACCGCGCGCTCGATTCGGCCGCCCGCCTTCTGACTGCCATCGCCGCCCCGCAGGCCGACGAGATCGAGCGCATGAAAATGGAGTTGCTGCGTCTGCGCTTCGATGAGCAGGTGCGCAGCGAACGCCGCAAGGCGGGGACCGGGCCGCTTGAAAGCCCTTCCGTCAGTGGGCTCAAACCCTGGCGCGAGGTGATCGCCCCCCACCCCGACGTAGCCAGCGGGCGCTATCAGCAGGCTGAGTTCGCCGCCGATCTCTGGCAGGTCCACCTCGGCGAGGGCAGCGACGAGTACCGCGATCCGGTCGAGTTCTTCCGCCGCACCTACCTGACCGAGAGCCTGACCCGCCTGCTGGTCGGGGCCATCCAGCGCCTCACCGGCCAGGGCGGCGACCCGGTGGTGCAACTCCAGACCAACTTCGGCGGCGGCAAGACCCACTCGATGCTGGCGCTCTACCACCTGTTCAGCGGCGTGAGTCCGACCGAGCTGGTCGGTATTGATCGGGTGCTCCAGGCAGCGTCAGGGCGCCCCCACCCCAGCCCTCCCCCAGAGGGGCAGGGTCGGGGTGGGGGCATACTCCCCACCGCCCGCCGGGTGGTGCTGGTCGGCAACAAGATCTCACCCGGCAACCCCAGCATCAAACCCGACGGCACAGTGGTGCGCACGCTGTGGGGCGAGCTCGCCTGGCAGCTCGGCGGGCGCGACGCCTTCGAGCGCGTGCGCCTCGACGATGAGCGCGCCACCAGCCCCGGCGATACGCTGCGGACGCTGTTCAACGACTATGCCCCCTGCCTTATCCTGATTGACGAGTGGGTGGCCTACGCGCGTCAGTTGCACGACCTGAGCGATCTGCCCGCCGGCAGTTTCGAGACCCAGTTCAGTTTCGCCCAGGCGCTCACCGAGTCGGCCAGGCTGGCAGACAGATGCCTGCTGGTCGTCAGTCTGCCCGCCTCCGACACTGCCGGCTCGCCCCATACCGGCGCCGATGATGTGGAAGTGGGTGGTCAGCGCGGGCGCGAGGCGCTCGACCGGCTGCGCAACGTGATCGGGCGCATCGAGTCATCATGGCGTCCGGCCAGCGCCGAGGAGGGCTTCGAGATTGTGCGCCGTCGGCTCTTCCAGCCGCTCAGCGACCCGGCGCAGTTCAAAGACCGCGATGTGGTGGCGCGCGCTTTTGCCGAACTCTATCGCAGTCAGGCCCAGGAGTTCCCGCCCGAATGCCGCGAAAGCAACTATGAACAGCGTATCAAAGCCGCCTACCCGATTCACCCCGAAGTCTTCGACCGGCTCTACACCGACTGGTCAACCCTGGTCAAGTTCCAGCGCACGCGCGGCGTGCTGCGCCTCATGGCGGCAGTCATTCACAGCCTGTGGGAGAAGGGCGACCGCAACCCGCTGATCATGCCGGGCAACATCCCGATTGACGAACCGCGCGTGCAGTTTGAACTGACGCGCTACCTCTCCGACAACTGGCCGCCCATCCTGGAAAAAGACGTGGACGGACCCGGTTCACTGCCGTTGCAGATCGACCGCGAGGTGTCGGGATTGGGCAAGTACGCCGCGACCCGCCGTGTGGCCCGCACCATCTACCTCGGTTCAGCGCCAACGACCAGCGCCGCCAATCGCGGCATCGAAGACCGGCGGATCAAACTCGGCTGCGTGATGCCCGGCGAGTCGCCCACCATCTTCGGTGATGCCCTGCGTCGTCTGGCGACTGCGGCCACCTACCTCTACCAGGACGGACCGCGGTACTGGTACTCGACCCAGCCGACCGTCACCAAACTGGCGGAAGACCGCGCCGAGCAGCTCAGGCGCGATCCCGACAGGGTGCTGGCTGAAATCGAGCGACGTCTGCGCGCCGATCTGCGCAGGATGGGCGACTTCAGCCGCATCCACCCGTTGCCCGCCTCCAGCGCCGATGTGCCCGACGACCTCGACGCCCGACTGGTGGTGCTCAGCGTCAACCAGCCCTACAGCAAAGAACCCCGCAACGCCGCCGAAGGTGCGGCGCGCGCGATCCTGGAGCAGCGCGGCAACACACCCCGCATCTACCGCAACACCCTGGTTTTCCTGGCTGCCGACAAAACCCGCGTGCAGGACCTCGACGAGGCAGTGCGCAGATACCTGGCGTGGGAGTCGATCCTCAGCGAGAAAGAAACCCTCGACCTCTCGCCGCACCAGGTGCGGCAGGCCGAGGCGCAGCGGGACAACGCCGAGAGTGTGGTGACGGCGCGCATCCCCGAAACCTACTGCTGGCTGCTCGTGCCGGTGCAGACGACGCCGCAGACGCCGGTGGAATGGCAGGCGGTGCGGCTGAGCGTCCCGGAGGCGCTGGCGGTGCGGGCCAGCAAGAAGCTGCGCAGTGACGAGCTGCTGGTGCTGAGCCTGGCGCCATCGAGCCTGCGCCTGGAGCTGGACAAAGTGCCGCTCTGGCGCGGCGACCACGTCAGCGTGCGTCAGCTGGTCGAAGACTTTGCGCGCTACCACTACCTGCCGCGCCTGCGCACACCAGGCGTACTCCTGGAAGCGATCCAGGCCGGTGTTAACTCGACGACATGGGAACTCGATACATTCGCCTACGCCGAGAGCTACGACGAGGCCACCGGGCGCTACCACGGACTGCGCGGCGCCGCGCTCATCACCGTAAGCGAGGATGATGGCGGGCTGATCGTTCGTCCTGAGGTCGCCAGACGCCAGTTCGACGCCGAGGCTGCCGCGCGCCGCCAGCGCGAGGAGGAGGAGCGGCTGCGGACTGGCGATGGGTCAACCACGCCGACGTATCGAACGCAGGATGCCGGGAGCGCTGGCGGCGCGCCGGTACCCGTTGACGCAGGCAATTCTCAATCGACCGTGCCGCCGGTTTCATCGGGTCCGCGCAAACTGCGCCGCTTCCACGGCAGCGTCGTGCTGAGCGCTGAACGCACCGGGCGCGACGCCGGCAAGATTGCCGAAGAAGTGATCGCCCACCTGAGCGGGCTGGTCGGCGCGCGGGTGCGCGTCACGCTCGAAATCGAAGCCGAGATTCCCGACGGCGCGCCGGATCACGTCGTGCGCGTTGTGACCGAGAATAGCCGCACGCTCAAGTTCACCCAGGCCGGGTTTGAGGAGGAGTGATGATCCCAATTCCACGTTCCACATTCTACCGTTTCCGTTGCCACGCAGACACATTCCACGTCACCGGCGCCAGCGCATCAGGCGCAATCCCGCGAACGTCGGGCGCAGCGACGACGACGCTGAGACGCTGAAACAGGGGGATCGCCGGCAGTTCCTGGGTCCAGAGTTGCTGCTGGCGCAGGTACGCCTCGGCGCGTTCGGCAGGGTCGAGGGTCGTATCGGCGGTTCGCACCGCGCGATCGGCGTCGCGGAAGCACCAGCCGGCAAAGTTCTCGCCGCGATAGCGATTGCTTTCGTTGGGAACAGCCGCGCAACTCCAGAGTTGTAAACCGCTCGGCTCCGGTCCGGCGATCCAGCCGAAGAGCGCCAGATCGAACTGCCGGAGATAGAGCGGACCTTCCGGATCGAACATTTCGTCGGGCGGCGCTTCGATGATGTCGATCTCCACGCCGATCGCTTTCATATCTTCCTGGAACCGTCGGGCAATCTCGCGTCGAACCTCGCTGCCCTGGGTCGTCAGGAGCTGCAGGGTCAGAGTGACGCCATCCGGCGATGCGCGAATGCCGCTGCCGTCGGGATCGGTATACCCGGCCTCTTCGAGCAACTGGCGCGCCTGTTCCGGGTCATACGGGTAGCGCGTCACCTGATCGGGCGGGGCGGCAAATGGTTGCCCTGGCAGAATCCAGCTGTCGAGCACCGGTACATTCCCTTTGAAAAGAGCCTCAGCCATCGCCTGCCGGTTCGTGCCATACGCCAGTGCGCGTCGAATGCGAATATCCTGCAGGAGCGGGACGTCCAGATTGAATAGCACATGTTCCCAGACAGGGTTGGGAGTGGGTATGACCTGTAGGGTTCCTTCGGCGGCATCTTGATCAAAACGATCCAGCATGACCGAAGAGATGCGCTCGGTTATCCCCAGATCGAGGTTGCTGTTGAGCAGATTTGCGCGCACCATTTCGAGATCGGCAAACACGCGGAACACCAGCCGCGACGCTGCCGGCGCAGGACCAAAATAGTGCGGGTTGCGCTCGAAGCGCAGTTCGGTCGCGGTTCGTTCGACAAGCATATACGGACCGTACCCGACCGGCTGGCGCGCAAACTCGCTCTGACGCACGCGCGCCGGGTCGATGCCCTGCAACAGATGACGCGGCAGCGGCGTCCAGTAACTCATAAAATAGGCGGCGCCTACATAGTCGGGTCGGAGCACGGCGCGCGTCGTGTGATCGTCGATCTTCTCATACGCAGCAGTTTTTGCCAGCAACTCGGCGGCTGCGTCGCCAGGCGGCGCGGCTTTCGCAAGTTCGTAGGCGAAGACCGAGTCATCCGCCGTGACCGGCGTCCCATCCGACCAGCGCAACTGCGGATTCCAGCGGAAGGTGATGACCAGCTGATCGACCTGGGTGACGACATCAGTGGCTGTGGTCGTAATGGCGCCGGTGGCATCGAGGTAGACATCGACTGTGCGCAATTCTGCATCGCCATTTTCGAGTGTGGGGATGCGTTCAAGAACGCCGGTGACGGTATAGCCGTAGTTGTAGGTCAGAATTGGCGAAGGGAAGAGCAACTCGCCAATCGGCGCCGTTGCGCGGCGGGTCGCAGCGGTTTGCGGATAGGGGTAAAGGTCGGCAGGAAGATCGAGCGTCCCGATCATCCAGGTGTCGCTGCGTTCCGCGATGCGCTCGGCAATAATCGCGCTGGTGGGAATTGGAGCGCCCGCGGGTGGTGTCGGAGCATCCGTCGGCGTCGGCACTCCGCCTTCGATTGTGCACCCGACCAGCGCCATGCACGCAAGCGCCAGAGTCAGAACCAGCTGGAGCGAACGTTCGAGTCGTTGTCGGATCATAGGTGCAAGGAGTGTAGCAGGGTTGCGGCAATTTGTCCAATAACGGTTTATCAATCGTTGTGCAACGTGCTATAATCGATGACAATCTCGTCATCGGCGGAGCATGCGTGTGACTGAGCCAGCCGTTATCTCGACCGATCAACTTATCTGTGACCTCGATCAACTCATCAGTCTGGCAGGCGGTCCTGGTCAGGCGGATGAACTGCGTACCGTGGCAACCCGTATTGCAACGATGATGCGTCGTCACGGCTTGACTGTCGAGATGCGTCCGACCCCCAGCGCCCCGATTATTGTCGGCTGGCGTGGCGGGCGTCAACCCTACACTGTGCTGCTCTATCATCACTATGATGCGCCATCGCCTGGTCCCTGGCGCGCCTGGCAGCACGATCCATTCCAGCTGGCTGAGCGTGACGGCGTCGTGTATGGGCGTGGCGTGGCGGATGGGAAAGGTCCGCTGGCAGCGCATCTGAACGCGATTGCTGCACTGATCGAATCAGAAGGCGAATTGCCGTGCGGCGTCGTGGTGGTTGCCGAGGGAGACTATCTGCTGGGAAGTCCGTATCTCGGGTCACTGATCGCCGATCGACGCGCGCTCTTCAAAGCCGATGCCTGCCTGGCGAGCGGGGGGGACCGTGACGCCGGCGGGCAACCGTTCTGCTACAGCGGCGCGAAAGGACTGGTACAGGTGATGTTGCGGGTGCAGCAGGCGCAGGAAGCGTTGCCCGCCGGCATGGCAGCCAGTGTGCCCAATCCGCTCTGGCGCCTGATCTGGGCGCTCAACCAGATTAAGACCGACCAGGAAGATGTGCTGATCGGCGGATTTTACGATGCCATCGAAGGTCCCACAACCGCAGAGAATCGTATCCTGCGAACGGTGCTCGCCGATGAGACAGGACGGCGTAACGCCTGGAACATCGATCAGTTTCTTTTGGGGTTGACCGGTGCACCGCTGGTGCGCTCGGAAGTGACCCTGCCGACGTGCAATGTCAATCTGCTGCAAACCGAGCCTGTTGGCGATCCGCCAGCAATCCCGCGCAGCGCCGCTGCACGATTGGACTTTCAGTTAGTGCCCCGGCAGCGTCCTCAGATGGTCGTTGAGGCGCTTCAGGCGCATCTCGCTGCAAAAGGGCTGAATGATGTCCTGCTCGAACGCCTGCCGGGCGGGTATCCGCCCGCGCAGTCGTCCATCGATGACCCCTTCGTGCGCCTGGTGAGCGATGTCGGCAGGTATATCCATGGAGCGCCGCTGACCATCCTGCCGCGCGGTCCGTTCAGTCTGCCGCTGTTCTACTTCACTGAAGCGTTTGGCATTCCAGTCGCCTCCGTTGGCGTCGCGCGTTCATTCAGCGCGATCTTCGGCGCCAACGAGTGCATCCCGCTTCCCGACCTGGTGCGTCACGGCCAGCACCTGATCGAAACGCTCTACGCCTGCGCCGCTGTCAGCGCCAGTGCCCAATGACGGCGCCTCGTTCGATCCATCGGCTAACCACGGCAGGCGTTGTCGTTCGGTCGCGGTCGTTCCTGCTGTTCCTCGCGTTTCTTGTGCTGTATGGCTGGACAGCTGCGCCCGATGTGCTCTCCGGCGACTCGGCGGAGTTTCAACTGGCATCGGTTCTCACCGGCGTACCACATCCCACCACCTATCCGCTGGCAACGCTCCTCGGTCATCTGGCAACCCAGGCACTGCCATTCGGTACGCTGGCATGGCGCGTGACGGCGGTTTCGGCGGTGTGCGCGGCGCTGGCAGTTGCGCTTTTTGCGCTGCTGGCACAGCGCATCGTCGGGCATCGGTGGGTGGCGCTCACCGGCGCCCTGGCGCTCGGTCTTGCGCCAGGGTTGTGGAATGCCGCCACAATTGCGGAAATCTATGCGTTGCTGGCGCTTTTGATGGTGGCGCTGGCGCTGGCGTTGCTGCGGACATGGGAGAGCACGTCGCCGCCGGCACTGTCCCGGCTGGCGCCGGCGGCGCTGATCGCCGGTCTCGGTCTGACCCATCACGGATTGTTCGCCGTGACTGCGCTCCCGCTTTTTGTCGCCGGAATTGTTGCCGTATTGTGGCGCGAGCGAAAACGGATGCCAGTACGCGAACTGGCGACCTCCGCAGGGTGGGTCAGCCTCGCCTTTCTTGCCGGCATGACGCCGTGGCTCTACCCGCTGGTGCAGTTTGCCCGCTTCGGTCCGTTCAATGGCGTGGACTATGGGCTGCCGCGCCACTATTTCTGGGGAGCGCCACAGTCGTGGTGGGAGGTTGTCGATCTGATGACCGGCGGCGAAGTGCGGCGGGGTATCTTTCAGGCGCCCGCTGCCGGGGCGGCATTCGCGACGCTGCAGATGGTCGGTAGACGGCTATGGTTCGAGTTTGGACCGATCGGTGTGCTCCTGGGACTGGCGGGGAGCGTTGCGCTGCTGCAACGGTCGGTGTGGCTCTGGCGCGCAGCAGCGTGGGTGTTCCTCGCGACGCTGGCATATCTGCTGCTGTTGGGTCCGGCGGTTGGCGACGCTCCGGTGTTTACCCTGCCGATGCTGTTGCCTTGGGCGCTATGGATCGCAGCAGGGGTGGACGCAGTCGTTCGTTGGACGCAATTGTGGAAGATACGCTGGAACACAGTGGCAACACTGGCGCTGCTGGTGGCGCTGACACTCGGTTGGGGCGCGACGCGCTATCGGGTGTCGGCAAAACAGCATCTCTGGCTCTACCGCGAGTTTGCCACAGCGACATTTGCAGTTCTTCCGCCGGATGCGGCGGTAATAACACATTGGGAGCAGGGAACGACGCTGCTCTACCTGCGCTTTGTGGAAGGCGTGCGCCCGGATGTCTGGGTGGACGTCGTCGAGCCCGGCGACGACCCCTGGCTCGAACGGGCGCGCCGTCGCTACCCCGGTCGTCCGGTGTACTTCGTGGGCCAGCCGGAAAGCGTCTCCGGCATACCGGTTGAACTGGTCATTGATGATCCGTATGCCGATATCTACCGGTTGCGGGGATCGTCCCAGGACTGAAGGACGCCAGTTTCACTACCCTTCGAGTCGGTTATCGGTTATTCCTCTTTAGATTTTAGATTTTGGATTGGAGATTATCGCGCAGGGCGTTCTGATGCGATTTGATGGAACTCCGTTTGCGGAGTATTCAAGTGAAATTTGGTATCAGCCGAGCGGCAGGCGTTGCCCCAGGGGGTAGGGGCACGGCGGCGCCGTGCCCCAACGTA
>FWWL01003062.1_pt1 | contig 21560 bp, 19 predicted proteins | sample 2228331 | NCBI WGS metagenome assembly FWWL01 (sample SAMEA103939775, study PRJEB20133) | metagenome | reverse complement strand
TGGAACGGAAGATAAAATAAATGCTATTATTACTCTTCTGAAACCTTACCAGATTATAGACATAGCGAGGACCGGTAAGGTCGCGGTTTCAAGAGGAACTAAAGAAATCTGATTCTTAAGGAGGTTCATTGAAGATGGCAAAGATATTTTATGAACAGGATGCGCCGCTTACACCACTTAAGGATAAGACAGTTGCAATTCTCGGTTATGGCTCACAGGGTAGGGCACATGCTCTCAATCTGCGTGACTCAGGTGTAAATGTTATCGTTGGTCTTAGAAAAGGATCTGCCACATTCAGGAAAGTCGAAGAAGATGGTCTGAAAGCAATGACACTGGAAGAAGCCGCAGAAGCTTCCGATCTTCTTGCATTCCTTGCCCCGGATGAAGCACATAAAGAAATTTATGCAAACATTAAGCCCTCTTTAACTGCAGGAAAAACTCTTATGTTTGCTCATGGTTTCAACATACACTTTCACCAGATCGTTCCCGAAGATCATCTTGATGTTATCATGATTGCGCCTAAAGGGCCCGGTGATCTGGTAAGAAAACTTTATACACAAGGATCAGGAGTCCCCGGACTTGTGGCTGTCTATCAGGATTATACAGGTAAAGCAATGGAAACTGCTCTTGCTTATGCTACAGGAATCGGCTGCACAAGAGCAGGAGTTATTGAGACAACTTTCAAAGAAGAAACAGAAACCGACCTTTTTGGAGAGCAGGTTGTGCTTTGCGGCGGAACAACTGCCCTTATAAAAGCTGGATTCGAGACTCTCGTTGAAGCCGGTTACCAGCCTGAAGTTGCCTACTTCGAATGCCTGCATGAACTCAAACTTATAGTTGATCTCATACACGAACGTGGAATTGCAGGAATGCGCGATGTCATCTCAAACACTGCAGAATATGGTGATCTTACAGTTGGGCCAAAAATCATAGACGAGTATGTAAGAGAAACAATGAAGGAGGTTCTTCAAAGAATTCAATCTGGCGAGTTTGCAAGAGAGTGGATTCTTGAGAACCAGGCAGGAAGACCTGTCTATAATGCTCTCAGAAAGCAGGACATGGAACATCCAATCGAAAAAGTCGGCAAAAAACTCAGAGCAATGATGAGCTGGCTTAAAAAATAGATTTTTTAAAAAGAGGTGATCTGAGTTGGCAGAAAAAAAACATTTACTTATGACACCGGGTCCCACACCCGTGCCGGAAAAAGCCTTACTTGCCCAGGCAAGAGGAATGATTCATCATCGAGGGCCGGAATACGGCGAGATAATAACAAGAGTCGTAGAAAATCTGAAGTACGTTTTTCAGACAGATCGCGATGTATTCATCTTTACTTCTTCTGGAACAGGAGCAATGGAATCAGCTGTCGTCAACCTTTTCAGCCCAGGCGATAAAGTAATAGTGGCAAGCACCGGAAACTTCGGCGATAGATGGGCAAACATCTCAAATGCTTATGGACTGAATGTCGTAAAGCTTGAGTTTGAGTGGGGAAAAAGAGCTGATATAGATACGATTGCAAAAGCTATTGAAGAAAACCCCGATGCAAAAGCAGTCCTCTGCACCCACAGCGAGACCTCAACCGGAGTAGTTAATGATGTGAAGGCAATCGCTGAACTTACAAAAGATACTCACATGGTAAATGTTGTGGATGCTGTCTCCGGACTTGGAGCATGTGAGCTTAGAACAGATGAGTGGGGTCTTGACGTTGTAGTTTCAGGTTCACAGAAGGCTCTCATGGCACCTCCAGGACTTGCTTTTGCTACAGTTTCTGAAAAAGCCTGGAAGCTCGTTGAAGAATCAAAGCTCCCTAAGTTTTACTTTGATTACAAAAAATATCAGGCTTCAATCAAGAAAGACCCCCCACAAAGCCCCTTCACGCCCGCAGTTTCGACAATGATGGCTTTAGGCGAAGCACTCCAGATGATAAGAGAAGAGGGCCTTGAAAATATTTGGAAAAGACATACCATCTTTGGCCGTGCTGTAAGAGCAGCTGTAAAAGCAATTGGACTCACTCTTTTCTCTCCTGATCATGACAGCAGTTCAGCCGTTACTGCCGTTCTTTCGCCTGAAGGAATAGACCCCAAAAAGATAACCACAATGATGAGAGTTGAATACGGAATAACAATTGCCGGAGGACAGGGCCAGGCAAAAGGAAAGATTTTCCGAATCGGACACTGCGGTTATTTCCAGAGGAGCGACATCATGTCAACAGTAGATGCACTCGAGTCTGTTCTTGAAAGGCTTGGATTTAATTTCGAAAAAGGCGCGGGTCTTCTCGCTGCACAGAAGGTCTTTGATGATGAAAAGCTTTATTAAAATTTTTTAACGTAAGGAGAGCAAGATGAGCGTAAAGATTCTTGTTAAAGAAAAGCTTGCAGCTGAAGGAATAAACATGATGAAGGAAGCCGGGTTCGAAGTCGACACCGGTTACGACTGGTCATACGAGGAATTCCTTGAAAGACTTAAAGATTATGATGCGCTCATTGTCAGAAGTGGAACTAAAGTTACAGCCGAAGTGCTTGAGCATGCGGATAATCTTAAAGTCATTGGAAGAGCAGGCATTGGCGTGGATAACATAGATGTTGAAGAAGCAACCAAAAGAGGAATCATCGTATGTAATGCTCCTCAATCAAACATTGTTTCAGCTGCTGAACACACAATAGCGCTTCTTCTTTCGATGCTGCGCTGGATTCCTCAGGCTCATCATGCACTCAAGTACGAAAGCAGGTGGGAAAGAAACAAATACACCGGTGTTGAATTTACTGATAAGGTTGCCGGAATTATCGGTCTCGGACGGGTCGGTTCAATAGTGGCACAGAAGCTCGTCGGAATGGGAGTAAACGTCATCGGATACGACCCTTATCTGTCTGATGAGCGATTCACACAACTCGGAGTCAAAAAGATAGACAATCTGGATGATCTTTTAAGGCAGGCAGATTTCATCACAATCCATCTGCCTAAAACAAAAGAGACCATCGGACTCATATCTGAGCCCCAGTTTGAAATAATGAAAGATGGCGTCTACATCGTAAATACAGCCAGAGGTGGGATTGTTAGCGAAGAAGCACTGCTAAAGTATTTGAAATCCGGAAAAGTTGCAGGAGCCGCTCTTGATGTCTTTGAGACTGAGCCCTGCACTGAAAGCCCTCTGTTTGAGTTTGAAAACGTGGTTGTAACTCCACACCTCGGCGCCTCAACTGTCGAAGCTCAGGACAAAGCCGGGAAGATGATAGCAGAGCAGGTAATAGCAGCACTCAGGGGAGAATTTGTCTCAACAGCTGTTAATATTCCTATGCTACCGAAAGAGCAGCTCGATATCGTTAGACCTTACCTTCCGCTTGCTGAAATGCTCGGGTCAACTTTAGCCCAGCTTGTAAGAAAGCAGGTTAACCAGATAGAAGTGGAAGTATCCGGAAAGCTTGCAGAAACAAATGTATCGCTTCTAACTCTCGCCATACTTAAAGGTTTCTTCTCCAAGGTGGTGCAGGAGCCAGTAACATATGTGAATGCGCCTATTTTTGCTGAAGAAAGAGGTATAAACGTCAGAGAGATAAAGACATCCCGCTCTGAAGGATTCCACAGCGATGAGATAATTATAAGATCAGATGGACTTGAAATCGGTGGAACCGCTGTGTCTCCGCATTTTACACCGCGCCTGACAAAGGTGTTTGGTTATGAAGTGGACATCGCTCCATCCGAGCACCTCATAATCATAAAGAACGAGGACAGGCCAGGAATGGTAGGAAAAATAGGAACGATTCTCGGTGAAAACAACATCAATATCGCATCGATGCAGGTCGGAAGACAGGCAGCCAGGCAATCTGCTGTTTCGGTAATCACCGTTGACGAAATGGTAAACGATGAAATACTCAATGCCATAAGATCAATAGACGGTATCACTGATGCCTACTACATAACACTTTAGATTTTTATCGTGCTTTTCTTTGCATCTAGGCGGTGACAGAAATGAGCAGAAAAATATATATATTTGACACAACAATGAGGGATGGAGAGCAAACTGCTGGAGTTACTCTCACTTTTGAAGAAAAAATTGAACTTGCAAGACAGCTTGCACAGCTTAACGTAGACGTAATTGAAGCCGGATTTCCTTATGCTTCACCCGGAGATTTCAGAGCTGTTAAAGCGATTGCCGAGCTTATTAAAGGACCCACAATCTGCGGTCTTGCGAGAGCGCTGCCTCAGGACATAGATAAAGCCGCTGAGGCTCTGAAATCTGCAGATAAACCAAGGATTCACACCTTCATCTCAACATCGGATGTGCAAATTAAATACCAGCTGAAGAAAACTCGAGAAGAAGTGCTTGACATGGCCGTAGCGGCTGTTCAGAGGGCAAAAACATATGTTCAGGATGTTGAGTTTTCTGCAATGGATGCCACAAGAAGCGATCCAGATTATCTCTGTGAAATTTACGGAGCTGCCATAAAAGCCGGTGCTACAGTCATAAACATACCTGATACAGTGGGATACGCTCTGCCTTCTGAGTTCTACGAACTTGTAAGGTATATCATCGAAAATACACCCGGGATCGATGACATTATTGTGTCAGTGCACTGCCATAACGATCTAGGACTTGCAACTGCAAATTCACTGGCAGCTATTGAAGCTGGTGCCACACAGGTTGAATGCACTGTCAACGGACTGGGTGAAAGAGCCGGAAACGCATCTCTTGAAGAAATCGTAATGATAATTGACACCAGAAAAGACAGGCTCGATACATATACCGACATAAATCTCTCAGAAATAGCAAGAACAAGCCGCCTCGTATCAAGACTTACCGGCGTTCAGATTCAACCGAATAAAGCTATAGTAGGGGAAAATGCATTTGCACACCAGAGTGGAATACATCAGGATGCTGTGCTTAAAGAGAGAACCACGTTCGAAATTATTGACCCTAAAAAAATTGGAATTATGGAATCAAAGATCGTGCTTGGAAAGCTTTCTGGGCGCCATGCGCTGAAAACGAGGCTTGAAGAACTCGGTTATTATCTTTCAGAAGACGAGCTCAACAAAGTCTTCATCCGTTTCAAAGAGCTTGCAGACAGAAAGAAGGAAATCACAGACAAGGATCTTGAAGCTATCGTTGAAAGCGACGTGAAAACCCCAGAAGAACATTTCAAACTCTCTTACATCCAGGTGACTACCGGTTCAAGTGTGATTCCAACGGCAACCGTAGTTCTTGAAAGAAACGGGCAGAAGTTCGTAGGAAGCGCCACCGGCGATGGTCCTGTTGATGCTGCTTATCATGCAATAGATAGTGTAATTGGACTGAAGTGCAAACTGACCAATTTCTCAGTCCATTCAGTTACCTCAGGTCAGGATGCTCTCGGAGAAGTTCAAGTTCAACTTGAAGTTGAAGGTATTATGGTCAGCGGAAGAGGCATCAGCACCGATATTGTTGAATCCTCAGCCCGTGCTTATATAAACGCTGTAAACCGTTATCTAGCAATATCAAAACAATTTGAGGAGCCGGAAAATGGGTAAGACAATAGCTGAAAAAATACTTGAAATGCATACAGTTGAAGGTAATCCCGAAAAGGGAAACTATGTGATGGCAGCAGTTGATCTCGTTCTTATGAACGATATTACTGCGCCGCCTGCCATTGCCGCCTTCGAAAAAATCGGTGTCGAAACTGTTTTTGATAGAAAAAAGATTGCACTCGTTCCCGACCATTTCACACCAAATAAAGACATTGAATCTGCCCAGCAGGTTAAAATGATGCGAGAATTTGCCCGCAGGCACGGTATTGAAAATTACTTTGAGGTGGGTCGTGGCGGAGTAGAGCATGCCCTCCTGCCTGAGAAGGGCCTTACACTTCCAGGAATGCTTATCGTTGGCGCAGACTCTCATACCTGCACGTATGGAGCTGTAAATGCTTTTGCTACCGGAATCGGCAGCACAGATGCTGCCTTCGCTATGGCTCTGGGCAAGCTCTGGTTTAAAGTTCCTGAAACAATCAGAGTAAATCTTACCGGTAGGCTGAATCCTTGGGTAACCGGAAAAGACATCGTTCTGAAGCTTATCGGTATGATAGGTGTCGATGGTGCCCGTTATAAAGCTCTTGAGTTTGGAGGCCCATTGATTTCCGGGCTCAGCATGGATTCAAGGTTTTCAATTGCAAATATGGCAATTGAGGCAGGCGGTAAAGCTGGCATTTTTGAGCCTGATGCTGTGCTTGAAGAATGGGTGCAATCCCTTAACGCAGATTTTGTACCTGTATACCCTGATGAGAATGCTGAATACTCTCAGGTTATCGAAATTGATGCAACAAACCTCGATCTGCAGGTTGCCTTTCCACATCTTCCAAGCAATGTCAGAAACATCTCTGATATTAACGAAGAAATCAAAATAGACCAGGTGTTTATTGGAAGCTGCACTAACGGCAGGATGGAAGATCTCAGAATAGCGGCATCCATTTTAAAAGGCAATAAAGTGGCTGACCACGTGAGACTTATCGTGATCCCTGCAACTCAGAATATTTACAAACAGGCAATGAAAGAAGGCTTGATCGATATTTTTATTGATGCAGGAGCAGCAGTAGGGACACCAACGTGCGGCCCATGCCTCGGGGGCCATCACGGCATTCTTGCAGCAGGCGAACGGGCTGTTTCCACTTCGAACAGAAACTTCGTAGGCAGAATGGGCCACAAACAAAGCGAGGTCTATCTCACAGGTCCTGCTGTTGCGGCAGCCTCAGCTCTCAAAGGATATATTGCTGACCCAAGAGAATTATAACTGGAGGAAGTATGGAGAACTTAATTAGAGGCAAAGTTCATAAATTTGGAAGAGACATCGATACCGATGTGATTATACCTGCTCGATACCTTACGACCTTTGACCCCGAACAACTCGGCACACACTGTTTTGAAGATCTCGACGAGAATTTTTCAAGAAAAGTTAAACCAGGAGATATCGTCGTTGCTGGAGAAAACTTTGGTTGCGGTTCTTCGAGGGAGCATGCGCCACTCGCTATAAAAGGTGCCGGAATAGCTGCCGTTGTTGCTGAGTCATTTGCAAGAATATTTTTACGAAATGCGATTAATGTCGGACTGCCTGTTTTCGAAGTTCCGGGAATCATATCATTTGCTGAAGATGGTGACGAACTTGAGATAAACACGAAAACCGGAGAAATCAGAAATCTGACGAAAGGCACCTCTGTTCAATCAAACCCTGTTCCTGAGTTCCTGCTCGAAATAATCGAATCGGGCGGCTTAATCGAGTTTGCGAGAAAGAGGCTTGGCAAATGAAAGAATTCAACATTCTTCTTCTCCCCGGTGATGGAATAGGTCCAGAAATCACCGAGGAAGCAGTAAAAATTCTTAATACCGTTTCAAAAATTGCAAACCTGAAGTTTAACTTTAATTACGGTTATATTGGTGGTATTGCGATTGATAAGTTTGAAGATCCTTATCCTGAAGAAACGAGAAAACTTGCAGAACAATCAGATGCTGTTCTTCTTGCAGCTGTTGGAGGTCCGAAATGGGATACCACCGACCCAAATAAAAAACGCCCTGAAGACGGTCTGCTCGCTCTGAGAAAACATCTCAATGTTTATGCAAATTTAAGACCTGTAAAGGTATTTCCTCAGCTCATCAATGCCTCTCCTTTGAAGCCTGAAATCGTTGCAGGAACGGATCTTTTGATCGTGCGTGAGCTGACCTCAGGAATTTATTTTGGTGAAAAAGGAAGAAAAGATAGTAAGGCTTATGATGTTTGCAGCTACAGCTATTACGAGATAGAAAGAACCATCCGCTGCGCTTTTGAAATATCGAGAAAGAGAAGAAAAAAACTGACCCTCGTTGATAAAGCGAATGTGCTTGAGACATCCAGGTTCTGGCGTGAAGTTTTCAACAGGCTGAAAGATGATTATCCTGATATTGAAACCGAAATCCTCCTTGTCGATAATGCCGCTATGCAGCTTGTGAGAAGACCTTCTTCATTTGATGTGATGGTTACCGAAAACATGTTTGGAGACATTCTTTCTGATGAAGCTGCTACAATTTCCGGCTCAATCGGTCTCCTTGCCTCAGCCAGCACAGGCGAGAAACATCCCTATCTTTATGAGCCCATTCACGGGAGCGCACCTGATATTGCCGGAAAAGGAGTAGCAAATCCGCTCGGAATGATACTCTCTGTTTCAATGATGTTAAAGTACAGCTTTAATCTTGATGATATATCACGGTTGATAGATGCTTCAGTTGAAAAAGCGCTTGAGGAAGGATACCGAACAGCAGATATAGCATCTGGTGAACCGGGAGAAAAGCTTACCAGCACATCTGAAATGGGAGACATAATTAGCGATTTTTTATTCAAGCTTTCGTCATAAAAAGGAGGAGAGGAAAGATGCCGATCCCTGAAGTCAGCTTCATATGGTTCAATGGCGAATTCGTGCCCTGGAACGAAGCAAAAGTCCATGTTCTCACTCATGCCCTGCACTATGGAAGCGGCGTTTTCGAAGGAATAAGAGCTTATAAGAATGCTAACGGTACTTTCGTTTTCAGACTCACCGACCATCTGAAGCGCCTTTATGATTCAGCAAAGATCTATCTGATGGATATTCCTTATTCAGTTGATGAATTAAAAGAAGCTACTTTTGAGCTCTTAAAGCGAAACGGACTCGAAGCCTGCTATATAAGACCGATTGCATTCAGAGGATACGGTGAAATGGGCCTGAACCCCCTCAAGTGCCCTGTAGACGTGGCGATTGCTGCCTGGCCCTGGGGGGCTTACCTGGGTGAAGAGGGCATTAGAAACGGAATAAGAGCAAAAGTATCCTCTTTCAGAAGAATAGATGTCAATATGCTACCACCCGCAGCAAAAGCGACAGGTCAGTATATAAACTCAATACTTGCAAAAACAGAGGCGCTTAAAGAAGGTTACGATGAAGCTATACTCCTTGACAGCAGGGGATTCGTCTCAGAAGGCTCAGGAGAAAATATTTTTGTGATTAAGGAAGGTGTCATTTACACTCCTCCAGTATCTGCCGGAATACTGAGAGGTATCACAAGGGACAGTGTGATAAAAATAGCCAGAAGCTTAAATATCGAGCTGATCGAAGCTGATATCGTTCGCTCAGACCTTTATCTCGCAGATGAAATTTTCTTCACCGGAACAGCTGCAGAAATCGTTCCAATAAGAGAAGTGGATAACAGGATAATCGGAAGCGGCATGCCGGGTGAAATCACAAGAAAACTGCAGGATGCTTTCTACAGCATCATAGAAGGGAAAAATGAAGATTTCGGAGAATGGCTTGAATATGTCAGATAAAAAAGGAGCAAAAAACAACATCAAAGACAACAAAAATCGAAAAGCAATTTTTATCTACGATACAACTTTGAGAGACGGAGCTCAAAGAGAAGGTATATCGTTTACTCTGGCAGATAAACTGAGGATAACAGAGGCTCTTGACGATCTCGGTGTCCATTATATAGAGGGCGGCTGGCCTCTCTCCAATCCGAAAGATGAGGAATATTTTCAGGAAGCAGCAAAACTTAACCTGAAAAACTCAAAGATTGTAAGCTTCGGAAGCACCCGAAGAAAGAACACGCAAGCTGATGCCGACGAAAACCTTCAGTCACTCCTGAAAGCTGAAACTCCGGCAGTCTGCATCTTTGGTAAAAGCTGGGACATGCATGTAAGGTATGCACTCAAAACCTCCTACGATGAAAACTTAAAGATGATTCACGAAAGCGTTGCATTTATAAAGAAGCACGATAGAGAGGTAATTTTTGACGCAGAACACTTCTTCGATGGATATAAAAACAATCCAAAGTATGCACTTAAAACAATCAAAGCAGCAATCGATGCTGGAGCCGACTGGATAGTACTCTGTGACACAAATGGTGGCTCACTTCCACATGAAGTCGAAGAAATCTTTAAAGAAGTAATGAAACAATTCCCCGAAAACGGCTTTCGCTACGGAATACATGCTCACAACGATTCTGACTGCGCTGTAGCAAACAGCATAGTGGCAGTTCTTGTTGGTGCAACGCAGGTTCATGGCACCATAAATGGATATGGAGAACGCTGCGGAAATGCAAATCTCTGCTCGATAATGCCTGCTATAAACTTCAAGTTGAAGTTTATATCTGTGCCCGACGAAAATCTAAAGAAGCTAACTGAAATATCAAACCTTGTAGCAGAGCTCGCAAATATGAATCCGATACCCTGGCAGCCATATGTCGGCTCCACAGCTTTCACTCACAAAGGTGGTGTTCATGTAAGCGCGGTTAAAGAAAAAGCTTCAACTTATGAGCATATAGATCCAGCCCTTGTAGGTAATATTCGCCGAATCGTCGTTTCGGAGCTTGCAGGAAAAACGACCATTCTTCTCAAAGCACATGAGCTCGGATTTAAGCTCGATGAAAAATCCGAACTTCTTGAAAGGATATTAAGAAAAGTAAAACGGCTTGAAAGGATTGGCTATCACTTTGAAGCTGCAGATGCCTCTTTTGAACTCTTAATAAGGGATGAAGTCGGCACACGGAGAAAGTTTTTCGATCTTGAGAGCTATCGTGTAATTGTTGAAAAAAGAGAAGATGGAAAACTTGTCACCGAAGCCACAATAAAAATGAGAATCAACGGAAAGAGAATCATAACCACAGAGGAAGGCAACGGTCCTGTCAACGCCCTTGACAGAGCATTGAGAAAAGCCCTTGAGAAAGCGTATCCTGACCTCAAAAGAATTAAACTTACTGATTATAAGGTCAGAGTTCTACAGGAAAAACAGGGAACCGAATCTGTTGTCAGGGTTCTCATCGAGACTTCTGATGGTGAGAAAACCTGGGGAACTATCGGTGTTTCTCCAAACATTATCGAGGCAAGCTGGGACGCTCTTATGGATTCTTTAGAGTACGGTCTTATTAAGCTCGAGGAATAAAGGTTTTTTCATGAAAATAGGCAGAGCTGAAACAGAAAACGGCAGTTTTTACGGAGTATTTACCGATAATGGCAATCTCTTTATACCACTTGCTGATTCGTTTGAAGACCTGCTCTTGATTCTTGCTGAGAAAAGATGGAATGATGACTACCCTGATAGAAACTTTAAAGCCACACAATCCTTCAGGTTCCTGCCTCCCGTTCAGCCAGGAAAAATAATTGCGATTGGCCTCAACTACAGAGATCATGCAGAGGAATTCGGACAGCCAATTCCCGAAGAACCTCTAATTTTTTTTAAAGCAAGCTCAGCAATTACAGGACATGACTCTAAAATCATTATTCCAGAAGATGCAGTGCAGGTTGATTATGAAGGTGAGCTGGTCATAGTCATCGGAAAGAAGGCAAAGAAAGTGGCAGCAGAAGAGGCTAAAAATTATATCCTCGGCTACGCATGTGGAAATGATGTAACAGAAAGATATTACCAGAGAAAGGATGGCCAGTGGGCAAGAGCCAAAAGCTTCGATACCTTTGCGCCGGTCGGTCCTTGGATTGAAACAGATCCCGGCAATCTTGACGACCTTCAGATAAGAACCAGCCTGAATGGTAAGATCGTTCAGAACTCAACCTTTTCCAACATGATTTTTAAACCCGATTTTCTTGTCTCCTTTATATCTCACATAATGACTCTTTACCCGGGAGATATGATTTTTACCGGTACTCCGAGTGGTGTGGGCAAGTTAAATCCCGGAGATAAAGTAGAAGTAATAATCGAGGGAATCGGCACCCTGAGTAACACCGTTTCTTCTGATTGATTACAATATAAAGTTTAACTTTAGCTTTATATATAAATCACAGCATAAACTATTTGTCTTTCTTTTTTTCTACATTCAGGTGCAAATTGATAATAAAATACTTCTATGGCTGACAAAAAATTTGTACATCTTCACGTGCATTCAGAATATTCTCTTCTTGACGGCGCAATCCGCGTAAAAGATCTGGTCAAGAAAGCTGCAGATCTCGGGATGCCCGCAATCGCACTTACAGACCATGGATCAATGTACGGTGTAATAGATTTTTATAAAGCAGCAAAAGAAGCTGGCATCAAGCCGCTTATCGGCTGCGAGATTTACATAGCGCCTGAAAGCCGCTTTAAGAAAGGAACAAGGGAAGACTCAAAGAATCTGCATCTCGTTCTCATTGCCAAAAGTAACGAGGGCTACAAGAATCTCTCAAAGATAGTGACGAGATCTTTCCTTGATGGCTACTATTACAGACCGAGAGCGGATTTCGAGCTGCTCGAAGAGCACTCAAAAGATCTCATTGCCCTTACTTCATGCATACAGGGAGTTCTCTCAAAACCGATTCTTGAGATGGACGAAAACAGAGCGCGGGAAAATCTCGATCGTCTGATTTCCATTTTTGGTAGAGAAAACGTATTTGTTGAACTTCAGGACCACGGATTAAAGGAAGAGAAAGAAGCAAATCCCAGACTTATTGAGCTCGCAAGACAATCAGGTGTCGGACTTGTTGCAACCAACGACGTTCACTACCTGAAAAAAGAAGATCATACTCTTCACCAGATAGTGCTGAGAATACAAACCGGCAAGTCGCTTCAGGATGAGGCACCTTTCGGAGCAATGCCTGAAGAGTTCTACATGAAAACATACGATGAGATGCTCAATCTTTTCCATAATTATCCTGAAGCGCTGGAAAATACACTTAAAATTGCTGAAATGTGCAATGTGGAGTTTGAGTTCGGAAACATTATTCTTCCTCATTATGAAGTTCCTGAAGGCTACGACCTCGATAGCTACCTTAAGGAACTCTGTTATAAGGGCGCGAAGAAGCGCTATGGAGACCCACTGCCGCAGAACGTAATCGATAGACTTGAATATGAGCTCGGTGTTATCAGAAATATGGGCTTTTCAGGATACTTCCTCATTGTATGGGATGTCATCAACTGGGCAAAGAACAATGGAATTCGCGTGGGACCCGGACGCGGTTCAGCCGCAGGCTCACTCGTTTCATATGTGCTCGGAATTGTAGATATTGATCCTCTTAGGTTTGGACTGTTTTTTGAAAGGTTTTTAAACCCATCCAGAAAAACTATGCCTGACATCGACATTGATATCGCTGAAGATAAGCGGGATAAAGTCATCGAATATGTGCGCCAGAAATTCGGCGAAGACAGAGTCGCTCAGATTATTACGTTCTCCACCATGAAAGCAAAAGCTGCCGTAAGAGATGCAGGAAGAGTTCTCGGTTTTCCATACTCTTATGTCGATAAGATTGCCAAACAAATTACAGCGAATACTATCGAAGAAGCGCTTGAGACAAATAACGAGCTCAAGGAGCTCTATAATCGTGATGACAATGCGCGGAAGATCATCGATGCTGCAAAAGGACTTGAAGGTCTGGTCAGACAGGACTCAATCCATGCAGCCGGGGTCGTAATCTCAAAAGATCCGCTCCCAGAAATCGTGCCACTTCAGAAGAAATCAGACGCTGAAGTCGTCACCCAGTACTCAATGAAACCAATATCAGACCTCGGCCTTTTAAAAATGGATTTTCTGGGTTTGAGAACGCTCACTGTAATAGAAAACACGCTTAACCTTATCAGGCAGAGAAACAAGGAGGCGCCTGACCTTTCAAACCTTGATCTCAAAGATAAGAAAACTTTTTCACTCCTGCAGAAAGGCGAAACTGTAGGCGTTTTCCAGCTTGAAAAGCCTTTTATGCGCGAAATGCTAAGAGACTTAAAGCCCACTGTTTTTGAGGACATCATCGCAGCAAATGCTCTTAACAGACCCGGTCCCATAAAAAGCGGTATGGTCAGGGATTTCATTGACAGGAAACACGGTCGCAAGCCGATTGAATACCCGCATCCGCTGCTTGAGCCTGCCCTGAAAGAAACCTACGGAACTATTGTCTATCAGGAACAGGTAATGGAGATTGCAAGACTCCTGTCTGGTTATTCGATGGAAGAAGCGGATGTGCTTCGTCAGGCTATATCAAAGAAGATTTCTGACCAGATGGAAGCACAGAAAGAAAGGTTTATCCAAGGAGCGAAAGCAAACGGAGCGAAGGAAGCACTTGCGGAAAAAATCTACGAGAATATTGTCTACTTTTCAGAATATGCTTTCAATAAGAGCCATTCAGCCGCTTATGCTCTCGTTGCGTATCAGACTGCTTATTTAAAAGCACACTATCCGGTTGAGTTTCTCACTGCACTGCTTACTTCAGTTAAAGACGATAAGGACAAGATCGCTCTCTACATCAACGAAGCAAAAAGGATGGGAATAAAAGTTCTACCGCCTGACATAAACGTCAGTGAAGTCGGCTTTTTCCCTGAAGGGGATGATGGAATTCGCTTTGGACTCTCAACGATAAGGAATGTAGGGGAGCAGGTGGCATACGAAATCGTTGAAGAAAGAAGGAAAAAGCCATTCAGAGATTTTTATGACTTCTGTTACAGAGTGAAACCCTCAATACTCAACAAAAAAACACTCGAAAGTCTGATACTTGCAGGCGCATTCAAAAGTCTGGGTTATTCTGTCAGGGAGTTGCTCGAAAAGTACTCTGTGATTGTCGATTATGTCTTAAAACAGAGAAAGACTGAAGAAGAGGGGCAGGTTGCTCTCTTCGGTCACATAGAGGGCAAGGTCACTCAAACACCTGAATTGTTCCTGCCCGAAAATAAAGAAGAGTACCAGCAGGCACAGCTGCTGAGGTTTGAAAAGGAGTATCTTGGGGCTTATGTAACGCTTCATCCTGTTGCAGAATATCTCGATCTTTTCAGGAAAAAATGCACCCATACGATATTCGAGCTCTCAGAAGCGCCCGACCATTCAACAGTTATGGTTGGAGGTATTCTGACATCGATAAAGAAGGCATTTACGAAGAACGGCGAGCCCATGGCAAACATAGTTATAGAAGATACAGAAGCAAGCATTGAAGCCAGAGTCTGGCCAAACACATACGAATCCAGGAAGAATCTGCTCGTGGAAGATAACATTGTCATTGTTAAAGGCAGGCTTGAGCAGAGAGAAGAGGGACAGGAACCGATGATAATCGTTGAGGACATATATCCGGTTGATGCGGAAATTGAAGCTATACCTGAGGTTAAAATAAAAACCACAAAGATAAAGAAGGAGAAGAACGACGTGGAACTTCACATACTCTTTAACAGGGAAAAGTTTATTGAAGATAAAGATCTTGTTGGCAAATTTGTGGAAATCATACAGAAATACCGGAATGGAAAAAATGTCAGTGATAGTGTTCCCGTTTATATGCATCTGGTGCTTAAAAACGAAGAGGGAAAACCAGTCAGGGAGAGAATCTATCTTCTTGCTGAAGAATTCTGGGTTCCTCCTAAGAAGTCGGTTGTTGAAGAAATCAGGGCAAAGCTAAAGCCGGAAAAAATCGGCATCGTAAGAGCTCGAAATTCGTCAGAAAAGGAGAAGGAAAGTGAGTGATTTCAAAGTCAGTTTTCTTGATTATTCTCTTCAAAAAGAAGAAATCACAGAGGTGCTTAAAGCAAGAAAAAAAACATTTCCTCCAGAAGTAGTTCAATCAGTACAGAGAATCATTGATGATGTCAGAGAAAGAGGAGATGCCGCTCTTTTAGAACTCACTGAGCGCTTCGACGGAGTAAAGCTTAAAGACGAGGAAATCAGAGTAAGCGATGAGGAGATTCAGGAAGCAATATCAAACACCCCTGAAGAGTTGCTTGACGCAATCAGAGTAGCAATAAAGAGAGTTGAAGATTTTCATAGAAAAACGCTGCCCTTATCCTTTGATTACAGAGACGAATTCGGAAACTTATGCGGGATGGTATTCAAGCCTGTTAGAAGAGCAGGTCTTTATATCCCGGGTGGTCGTGCGAGTTATCCGTCAACAGCCATTATGACAATCGTTCCCGCCAGAGTCGCCGGCGTCAAGGAAATCTATGTCTGCATTCCTCCTGGAAAAGAAGGAAAGATCAATCAAACCACTCTTGCTGCTGTTGGAATTTTAAAGCCGGATGCGGTTTTCAGAATAGGTGGTGCTCAGGCTATTGCTGCTCTTGCATACGGAACCACTACAATTCCTGCCGTAGATGTTATCGCAGGTCCAGGAAATATATATGTAGCCTGTGCAAAAAAACTCGTTTTTGGTGACGTGGGGATTGATATGATAGCCGGACCCAGCGAGGTTGCCATTGTTGCTGACAGAACCGCCAGACCCGACTGGATTGCGCTGGACATTATGGCACAGGCAGAGCATGACCCTGAAGCCTCAACCTTTCTCATTGCAGACTCTCGCGAAGTTCTTGAAAGCGCATACAGATTTTTACTCGAGTTCGTTCCTCGATCTGAAAGATCTGAGATTATCAAAGCATCACTGAACTCGCACTCGTATTTTATACAGGTTAAATCTATAGAAGAGGGAATTGAGCTTGTAAATATGATAGCCCCTGAACACCTTGAGCTTGTGTTTGAGGGCGCTGAGGATTACATTGAGAAAATTGAGGCAGCTGGCACCATTTTCGCAGGAAGTCTCACTGCTGAATCTTTCGGGGATTATGTTCTCGGGCCCAACCATACACTCCCAACTCAATCGACGGCAAGATTTTCTTCTCCTCTCTCAGCTATGACCTTTGTAAAGGGTTTAAATATTGCTTCGGTTTCTGAAAACGGAGTTAGAGAACTGTTCAGATATTTAAAAGCGATTGCTGATGCTGAAGGCCTTGTTGAACACAGAAGGGCAGCTGAAGCCAGATATAAACACCTGAAAGATGTGAGTGGATGAGCATCTATCTGAACCGCATTCCGACTGAACAGAAGATAAAAACCGTCGTATTTGATCTCGATGGCGTCATCGTTGATGTAAGTGCTTCGTTCAGAAAAATGATCGTTCTTTCTGTAAACCACTACTTCAGGTTTAAGCTTGGCCTAAGAGGAAGAAAATATCTCGTTGACTCCAAAATGATAGAAGCTTTTAAGTCAGCGGGTGGGTTCAACAATGACTGGGAGCTTGCCGCATCTCTCGTTCTCTTCTACTTATCTCGCTATTTTAAAACTGGAAAACCGCAAACGTTTAATACGCTTAGAGCCGACATCTCAGAGATAAAAGAGTTTATCCGATCTGCTCCCTCTGACGGTATCTCGGGCTTTAAATCTCTAATTGAAAGGGATATTAAAGTTAGCGAAAGCGTTTTTATGAATTATGACGAAAAAATGGTTTTTGATATTTGCAAAGCACTGTATGCGGGCAATAAAGTTGAAGAAATGTACGGCAGAATAGACATCGCCGATAAATCTTTTCTGCTGCGCCTGAAAAAGTATGAACTATACAGGAATGAAAAGCCGCTCCTTGATGAAACCCTCCTCAGTGATGAGTTTTTTTACGGAATAATTACAGGAAGAACGCCAGGCGAAATAATTCCGTTGCAAGAGATTTTCCCGAAGCTTTTCAAACTTTCCAAAACTGTGATTGCTGACGATGGGAATTCACCGAGAAAACCCGACCCTGAAACTTTAAAGCCCTTCATATCTGAAAACCGGCTTCCAGTGGTTTATATCGGAGATTCAAGAGACGACTTCGAGCTCGTAAAAAATTCGAGAGAAGCTTATAAAACTGATAAAATATACTTTGTCGCTATTGCAGAGACTCCAGAAAAAATAGATTTCTATAAAAAACTCGGTTCTGACATCGTTGCATCTGATGTGAATAATGCTTTAAAGCTCTTAAACAAGCAGGAGAGATAAGTTGGAAGGAAAAATAAAAATAAAAAGAGAAACGAAAGAAACATCTATCGAGCTTGAGTTTGTTGCTGAAGGAACAGGAAAAACAGAAATATCAACTGCGATTCCTTTTTTCAACCACATGCTCGAGGCGATGGCAAGGCATGGAAGATTTGACTTAAAGCTGAAGGCAAGCGGAGATATCGAAGTTGATCCTCATCACCTGATTGAAGACACGGGAATATGCCTTGGTAAAGCAGTCAGAGAGTATTACAGCGGAAAAAGTGGGATAACAAGAAGCGGTAGTTTTGCCTTCCCTATGGATGATGCACTCTGTATTGCTGCAATCGATCTTTCAGGTAGGTCGTTTGCGATTATTGAGCCGGATCCCCCTTCAGAAGTTATCAACGGATTCAATCTGAAAACTCTTAAAGAGTTTTTCAACGGCTTTGCTTCAGAGGCGAGAGCGAATGTTCACATAGTGATTCATCATGGCAATGATGCTCATCACATCTATGAGTCCATGTTTAAAGCTTTCGGAAGAGCGCTTGAAGAGGCGCTCTCAAGCCACCCGAGAGAACACGGCATACCTTCTACGAAGGGAAAAATCGAGTGAAAACAAGAATTGCCGTTCTTGATTACGATATCGGAAACGTAAGAAGCGTTGTGAAAGCGCTTGAGTATCTCGGAGCAGAAGCGATGCTTACCTCAGAAAAAGAGAAAATCTTTAACGCGCACGGGCTTGTGGTTCCGGGAGTTTCGGCTTTTGGTGCCTGCATGACGTCTCTTGTAAGGAAAAATCTCGTTGAACTCCTGCTGGAGTACATAAATTCCGGAAGGAAGTACTTAGGAATCTGCCTCGGTTATCAGATTCTATTTGAAAAATCAGAAGAATCGCCTGAAGCTGAGGGTCTTTCGGTATTTAAAGGGACTGTCAGGAAATTTCCTGTGGGGCTGAGAGTGCCTCACATAGGCTGGAACTCACTGAACATAAAGATACAGAATGGAATGTTTGAGGGCATAGAAGATGGAAGCTATTTTTACTTTGTTCACTCATACTTTCCAGAACCGGAAGACCCCGGTATAATCAGCGCAACCACCGAATACGGTATCGAATTTGCTTCTGCAGTTGAATCTGAAAACATCAGAGCCTGCCAGTTCCATCCTGAAAAGAGTTCAAAGCAGGGACTCAAGCTCCTTGAAAACTTTTTACGGTGGTGTCAAGAATGATAAAAATAATGCCGGCAATAGATCTTTACCAGGGTAATGTGGTGAGGCTTACGCAGGGAGATTTCAATAGAATGACCGTTTATTCAGTGGATCCGGTCTCTGTGGCAAAAGAGTTTTATGATATGGGAGCGCGTTATCTTCACGTTATAGATCTCGAAGGCGCAAAAACAGGAAGGCCATCAAATCTGGATGTTCTCAACAGAATATTTTCTGAAGTTCCAATGATAATTGAGTACGGCGGAGGCTTGAGATCTGTAATCGACATCGAAGATGCTCTCAATGCTGGAGCTGAAACCGCCATTCTGAGCACTCGCGCCCTTCTTGATGAGAACTTTTTAAAAATAATATCTGAAACCTACATAGATAGGATTGCCGTAAGCATTGATGTTAAGGGCGACTATGTTTATTCAAAAGGCTGGCAGGAAAAAGCGATGGCTCTTGCGGACGCATTAGAACTCATCTCAAAGTATTCAATACCACACCTCATTTTCACAGATATTGAACGTGACGGAACCAACTTCGGAGTAAATTATGCATTCTTAGACAGGATTCTGAAAGCATCGCCTGCACCGGTAACAATAGCCGGGGGTGTCTCATCTGAAGAAGATGTCTTTGAACTCGCAAAATACGAGACCCGAGGCCTTGAAGGTATAATCATTGGCCGGGCCTACTATGAAGGTCTTATTGATTTGAGAAAAGTATTTGCTGAGATTCCTCAGGAAAGCGAGATGTAGGAGTTGCTTACGAGAAGAATCATACCCTGTCTAGATGTAGATAAAGGTCGCGTGGTTAAGGGAATTAAGTTTGTGAATCTCCGCGACGCCGGTGATCCTGTGGAGCTGGCTGCAGAATACGATCGTCAGACAGCTGACGAACTATGCTTTCTTGATATTACAGCATCATATGAAGAACGCGGAACAATGGTTAGAGTGGCAGAAGCGGTGGCAGAAAAGGTCTTCATTCCATACACCGTTGGCGGCGGGATTAGAAACCTTGAAGACATAGATGCTCTCTTGAAAGCCGGTGCTGATAAAGTGAGCATTAACACAAGGGCAGTGGAAGACCCGGATTTCATTACAGAAGCTTCAAGAAGATACGGAAGCCAGTGTGTAGTCGTTGCGATAGATGCAAAAAGAACTGAAAAAGGTTTTGAAGTTTTTACTCACGGCGGCCGCAAGCCCACCGGTATTGATGCAATCTGGTGGGCTAAGGAAGTCGCAAGACTTGGAGCTGGAGAGATTCTCCTGACAAGTATGGATGCTGATGGCACAAAAAATGGATATGATATAGAACTTACACGAAAAGTCTCTGAAGCTGTTGATATCCCTGTGATTGCAAGCGGCGGAGCAGGAAATATGGACCACTTTTATGAAGTGTTCTCGAGAACCGGAGCCTCAGCAGCTCTTGCTGCATCGCTTTTCCACTTTGGAGAGATACGCATACCTGAACTTAAAGATTTTCTGAAAAAGAAGGGCATTCCTGTAAGAACTTAAAGAAAGTAGGGAGGCTTAAATGAGCGAGTTTGAAAAGTTGCTTGACACCATAGATTTTGAAAAGAGCGGAGGGCTTATACCTGCAGTCGTTCAGGATTTTGAGAACGGCGAAGTGCTGATGCTTGCCTATATGGACAGAGAAGCCCTCAGGCGAACTCTTACCACGGGTAGAACCTGGTTCTTTTCGCGCTCGAGAAAGGAATACTGGTGCAAGGGCGAAACTTCGGGCAACAAACAGTACGTCAGAGAAGTTTACTACGATTGCGACAGCGATGCTGTGCTTGTAAAAGTAAAACAGATAGGAGCAGCCTGCCATACCGGAGAAAGGTCTTGTTTTTACAGAAAATTTCCTGCAAAGATTATTGAGGAGGAGAGATAAGCTGAGTTTAGATTTCTTAAACAGGCTGACAAATATAATTGAAGAGAGAAAGATTTCAGGCAATGAAGATTCTTATACAAAGAAGCTACTTGAAGGCGGGGCAAGAAAGATAGCCGCAAAAGTAATCGAGGAAGCGAATGAGGTTGCTGCTGCCTCGCTTGAAGAGTCTGACAGGCGACTCATTGAAGAAACAGCTGATTTGATTTATCATTTGCTTGTTCTTCTGGCATCGAAGGATCTTACACTTGAAGAAGTGGTTGCGGAGTTAGAAGAGAGGCACCGCTGATACTTCTCCCGGACTCAATAAGCCAGTTTATATTAGCTTTTATTCGTGTTAATATGTATGATTGTGCTTGTAAAAAAGGAGGATAGGAAATGACAGAAAGCTTCAAACGCGAGTTTGAATTTTACGGAAAAACAATATCTTTTGAGTTTGGAAAATTTGCCAGACAGGCTAATGCAGCATGCGTTATCCGCTGCGAAGACACTGTGGTGCTGGCAACAGCAACCGCTTCAAAGCAGCCACGGGAAGGTATAGATTTCTTTCCACTCATAGTGGACGTTGAAGAGAAAATGTATGCCGCCGGCAAAATTCCGGGCAGCTTTTTTAAACGCGAGGGAAAACCAAGCGAGAAGGCAATTCTTATCGCCCGTCTGATTGACAGACCTCTAAGACCCTGCTTTCACGAGGGCTTCAGAAATGACGTTCAGATTATCGCATCCCCTCTCTCTGTTGATCAGGTCAATCCCTTCGATGTGCTTGCTCTGAATGCAGCTTCAGCGGCTCTTACCGTCTCAGACATTCCATTTGAAGGTCCGGTCGGTGCTGTGAGGGTTGG